>JGI1358J11329_10003862_pt1 | contig 10975 bp, 10 predicted proteins | sample Subgroupgradi54m_FD_11329 | JGI IMG/M metagenome (IMG submission 11329)
CCAAATGAGTTTTTGGTAGCGTATTGTTTTTCCGCCTGCCGCTGGTATCAAAACTTGCTTTTCTAGCCTCTTGCGGTCAAACGCACCTTTATCCCACGACGGTAATGCTAGCTTATCTTTGATAATAAAGTCGTCAATGTTAATTATGTAAGCGCTGCCTAAAGCTTCCTTGAGTTTCTCGGCAAAAGTTGTTTTGCCTGAGCCGCCAAAACCCTCGACCCCAATTAAAACGGGCCTATGTCCGTTAGACGAATTTAATATCGCGTTCGCAATCTCCTCTAAGCTCATCTGTTTCATAATAGCAAAGTTAATAAAAACAAGCCTTCTTTTACAGAGGTCAAAACGCTTATGCTTGGTGCGGATTGCGGGACTCTAACCCGCGGCCTCTTCCTTGGCAAGGAAGCGCTCTAAACAACTGAGCTAAATCCGCGCGTTTTTGCTTCGCAAAAACAATTATCAATTAACAATTTACAATTTTCAATGAATTAACAATGATCATTGACCAATGAAAAATAAATGACAAATGTGAACTGCTAAATGTTAAATGCTTTGCTGATAGCAAAGCTTGGTGGCTCCTCCCAGACTCGAACTGGGGACACAAGGCTCTTCAAGCCTCTGCTCTACCAACTGAGCTAAAGAGCCGCCTCGTCGGAACCGACATAACGGCTTCCGTAAACAAGTATAGCTTGCTTGCTTACAGCCTCAGGTCGTTTCCTCCTCTCAATTTTACAAAATTTGCTGAAGCGGAATTTTATAAAATTGTATTAGCTACAAGAATTATTCTAGAGGAAATAAGGTGTTGTTTCAACCAAAGCCCTGGGGTTTATTTCTTTTCTTTGGCGAGGAAGTTTTTGACGTCTTCGACCGTACTCATAAATTGAGCCGGGAATATAACCGTGCTGTTCTTTTCGCTAGAAATTTCTGTTAGCGTCTGTAAGTTTCTAAGCTGTAAGGCAATCGGATGTGCGGCAATAATATCGGCGGCCTCGCCAAGTTTTGTAGCGCTAAGTTGCTCGCCCTCGGCAGCGATAATCTTGGCCCGTTTTTCACGCTCGGCCTCAGCTTGTTTAGCCATCGCCCGCTGCATACTATCAGGCAGTTTAATATCTTTAAGCTCTACTGTGCTAACGTATATTCCCCACCTTGCGGTGGCTACATCTAGTATTTTTTTAATTTTATCGTTAATCGATGCGGTTTGGCTCAATACTTCGTCCAGGGAACTTTGTCCTACTACGTTTCTTACCGTCGTCTGGGCGATTTGGTAGGTCGCGCTGATAACGTTCTCGATCTCAACTACCGACTTTATTGGATCGTTAACTTGGTAATAGGCCACCGCGGCAACGTCGATGGAGACATTGTCTTTAGTTATTACTTGCTGGCTGTCTACCGGTAAGGTAACAATCCGAATGCTTATCTTTCTCATCCGGTCGATAAAAGGAATAATCAACCTGAGGCCAGGCTCTTTAACGGCAGGCCTTACTTTACCCAGCCGCAGGACCACGCCTCGTTCATATTGATTAATAATTCTAACTCCAGCTAGTACTATGATTACAACCAATGTTACCGCGATCCATAAACCAATCATTTCCAAACCTCCCCTGATACTACGATTGTAGGACTAACCTGTTCCACATACAATGAGATTGCATTTTTACCCCTGTTAAATTAAACTAGACGCTGTCAGGGTGAGTGGTGAAATTGGTAAACACGCGGCCTTGAGGGGGCCGTGCCGCAAGGTTTGGAGGTTCAAGTCCTCTCTCACCCACCACGCCACGACAATCTTCTGTTTTTGGTCTAACCAATTTTGCAAAATCATGCAAGGCAGATCTTTGCAAAATTGAGGAGGAGGAAGCGACCTGAGGCTGGAAGTAAGGTAGTCTATACTGACTTACGGAAGCCGACACGTCGGTTCCGACGTGGGCGGTTAGCTCAGTTGGCTAGAGCATCTGTTTTACACACAGAGGGTCGAGGGTTCGAGTCCCCCACCGCCCACCAGCAAAAAAGCTTGACTAGTCAAGCTTTTTTGCTGACCTTACCCATTTTTGCTTTTTGCTAGTTGGTTTGGCGTTTTTGGCGGACCATCCAATTTGCAACATTATAAAATCGGTCCGCCGCCCCATTGTCGGCCTTGCGGTTGAAGCCAAAGACTGGCCCGCGAGTAATATAAATGTAGTTTGGTTGGTAGAGTGCCAGCGCCGGCACATCGGTTGTCCAGGCGCTCAAGAAAGCTTTGTATTTAACGACTCTTGTGGCGTTGTCCGTGCGGCTGCGGCCGGCTTCCAGCGCCTCATCAGCCACCGTCGATTTATATTCGCTTAAATTAGAGTGCCCTTGCGACGTAGTACTAGCCTGCGAACTATCCCAGTAGGCAAAAACATCCGGATCAGCNCCAATGCTAATGCCATAGACCAAAATGTCGTAATCATGGTTAGAAACTATCTGGCCCTGCAGGTCGTCGCTGCTGTAATATGTGACGTTGACTTTAACACCTAGCTTTTCCCATTGCTGCTGTAAATACTGGGTTGTCAGCGAATATTGTTGGGTGTCTTGTGAGCGCAAGGCCAGTTCCAAAACCTGGCCGTTTTTGTAGCGCAGATTTTTGTCGCCGCGAATCCAGCCAGCTTGATCCAGCAGCTGGTTGGCTTGGTCAAAATTATAACCGCGCTGGGTAAGTTCCAGGTTGTAGCCCAGCTGACCGCGCAATAGCGGGCTGTCAACTAGCTGGGTTGGGCGGCCGGTTATATTGACCAGCGGCGGCCGGTTGACACCGGCCGCCAGCGCCCGCCGGACATTAACGTCACCAAGTGCAGCGTGCGAAGTATTAAAGAATGCCATCACAGCACTGCTTAGCGGTGTGGCGTAAAGCTGGACGGACTTATCATTTTTGAATTCATCCGGTAAAGATTCCAAGCCGCTTATGGCGTTGATTTGTTTTTTCTTAAAGGCTGATACCAGCAGTTTTTCATCACTGTATGTAATCAAATTAAAACCATCGAGTTTGGGCCGGCCGCCCCCGTATTTGTCAAAGGCCGCCATGGTTATGCGCTGCTGGCGGGCGGTTGTCGGGCCGCCCAAGACTTCGACAAATTTCCAGGCAAATGGCCCGGCGCCAACTGGCGCAGCGTTAAATGGCGCGCTGCGCAGCCCAGCTGCCGGAATGTTTTTTAGCAGATGTGCCGGGATAATTCCGACTGTCAGCGAATGCGGGAATGAGGCCAATGGAGTAGGCAGATCAAAGCTAATCGTATGAGCATCTGGCGCGGCAACGCTAATGTCTTTCCAGGCATTATAAAGTGATGACTGGGCCTCTATATTCTTAATAGTGTTAAAGGTAAAAACCACGTCAGCCGCGCTCAGCGGCGGGCCGTCATGCCAAGTTAAGTTCTTTTTTAAATGCACAGTGTAGTGCGTTTGGGCTGGTCCTAAAATAAAGTCCTGGGCTAAATCACCTACCAAATTATTGCCATTGTCATATTTTAAAAGGCCGGCGAAGACCAGCCGGCTGGCCGCCCGATCGGGCGCACTCGAAGCATAAAGTGGGTTAGCATTAGTAAATGTGCCGGCAATTCCTTCGCTGTAAATTCCGCCCGGTACTGGTTGGAGCGATTGGTAATAAGTCGACAGCCCCCGAGCTTGAAAAAACGTCCAAAGAATCAAAGCCACAAACAGCATGGTCCACAAAAAAACAAACCGTCGGACAAACAGCAAGCGGTCAAAGCGCCGTAGCAACAGCCTCTCTATTTGTTGGTCAGCCTGCTGGCCGAGCTCAACCGCGCCGCGCCGGCTTTTGCGGAAATCCCGCCGCCAGCGCCGCTTGGTTGCATCGTCCACCATCTGCACTCGTTTCATCTTGAAGTGACTACTGAGAAACTATAGTCATTAAAATACTGGCTGCAAAAATAAAAACCAAGATAATCGTCAGCTGGTGGACGGTTTTATCCGAGCCGCGTCTAATTGTATTAACCTCACCGCTGCCCCCCAGTCCAGCGCCCAGGCTGGCTCCCCGGGTTTGAATTAAAATCAGAATGATAAGCAGTGTTACCGAGAAAATTGTAATGTAATTCCAGATGTTCACCACGCGCCTCCGGCACCATTAGCTATTAGCCTTTTACTATTTACCATGCATTTACTGTTAGCTATTAGCCGTTGAGCTTCATGGTGAACTGTGAACAGATAATGCACAGTGAACGGTGAATGGTGAAGAGTGAACGGTCTCATATGTCCTCCAAAACCTTAGTTACCAAGAAGTTAACTAACCCGACAATTATACCAGCCAAAATAGCCACGCCTAGATTTTTAACGTACAGCGGGCTATACAGCCAACTGGCAATTAGGATCAAAAAGCCGTTTAGCACCAGCATAAAAAGACCCAGGCTAAAAATTATGGCCGGGAAAGACAAAATGACCAAAATTGGTTTGAGAGCCATATTAACAAGCGCTAGGAAAAACCCGGCGCCGGCTACGGTACCCAATCCTACACCAATGTTCAAACGGCTACTACCGAGTAACGAAGCCGCCACCCATAACCCAAGTGCCGACACAAACCAGCGAACTCCAAACTTAAATAGGAAATGTTTCATCAATAATATTTTATCAGCTTTTGATGGCCGCCAGGTATTTTGCAATCGCTTTAGCGGTTTTTGGCCCTAGAACTTTTTGTAGTTCCGGTTCGTCGGCGGTCAATAGTGCCCGCATTGAACCAAAGTGCCTGATAAGTTTTTTGCGAGTGGCCGGACCAATGCCCGGTACATCATCAAGTAAACTGGCAGTTTGGCGATTACCCCGCAGCGTGCTGTGGTAACTGACAGCAAAGCGATGCGATTCATCGCGGATGCGTTGCAACAATTTCACAAGGTGAGAATTTTGCTCTAACACCAACACGCCAAAACTTTGATCCTTGGGCACGATGATTTCCTCAAACCGTTTGGCCAGTCCGATCATTGGGATTTTTGTTTGGCCGGCAGTGTTGCGGGCCGCCATGGCGGCTGACAGCTGGCCTTTGCCGCCATCCACTAAAACAAGGTCCGGCAAACCCCACTTTTTGACATTCTGCTCGCGCAGCCGGCGTTTGATAGCTTCGGCCATGTGGCCAAAATCATCGTTGCCAGGCAGGCGCATCTTAAATTTACGATATTCGGTCTTGGACGGTACGCCATTAATAAATACCACCAGGCTGGCAACCGTATCAGTGCCTTGGATATGGCTAATATCAAAGCCCTCGATTCTTTTTGGTGGTCGTTTTAGATTCAGCAGCCGGGCCAACTCGACTAAGGCCTGGTCTTTACTGGCGTCCAGCATTTCGCGATCCGAAAACAGCACTTGGCGGTTTAGGGCCTGTAATGAGAACAGCTGGTTGCGCAATTTGGCCGCCAGTTCAAAATCCTTGCTCCTGGCCGCCCGTCTCATTTCCCTTTCAATTTCTCGCACCAGCACTAGGCGGTTGCCGCGCAAATACCGCATCAGCTTACGTAGGTTGGCGCGGTAATCTTCTAGGCTGGTACGGCCATCCTCCAACCCGGGGTCAAGGCCCAGGTGATAATGCAGACCAGCCCGCTTTTGATTTATGGGCTTAGAACTAGCGTAAGGGAAAGCTCGACGTAAATAGCGCAAAGCCTTTTTGACCTCAAAAATACCAATATATGGGCCAAAATATTCGGCGTCATCGTCCAGTGGCCGGCGGATAAATGTAACTGTGGGATAGTCGCTTTTCAAGTTAATTCGCACGTAGCTCAAACTTTTGTCATCGCGCAGCAAGATGTTGTAGGGTGGCATGTAGCGCCGCACCATCTCAGCCTCCAAAAACAGGGCGTCAACTTCAGTCTCGACTACAATCCAGTCAATGTCGGCAATTTCTTGGATAAGTAAGTCAGTTTTGGGATCGCGGTAGCGGCTGGCCTGGAAGTACTGCCGCACCCGATTTTTTAAACTTGCTGCCTTGCCAATATAAATAATTTCGCCGGCGACATTTTTATGAAAATATATGCCCGGAGTAGTGGGTAGCTTGGCTAATTTCTTCTCTAATTCTTTACTCATATCGGCTTCAATATGATAACAAAGGTTTGTCGCCCCAAACGTAAGGTGTTAATATAATTTGGAATATTACTAACTGTGAGAAAGGAGCAGCCAAATGAAGACATTACGCCCAGAGCAGCCGGCAGTTGCTCCTTTTGCAACCTGTTAGCACACTCTTTAACAAAAACTCTAGAAAATCATACTTTAATGCGCAGTCAAGGAGGCCGCGCGTAATGAATCAGAACGATAAAGCTCGTAAAGTTTTTAGCTACTACTGGAAGCATCTTAAAGCCTACCCTCACTACGTTGCGGGTATTATTGTGAGTTTGCCCATAACCGTTCTCTTAAATAGCTACCTACCGACCCTCATTTTGGCGAACGTTTTAAGCCGCTTGAGCCAACACCAGTACGAGCCCCACCATATTTGGGCTAGTTTCGGCTCACAGCTATTACTTTTTATGCTGTTTTTGATAGCAGGAATGTTTATGTGGCGAGTGGTTGATTTTTTTACCTGGCGGTTAGAGGGCAACATCAGCCGGGACATAGCTGAAGAAGTTTTGGATCACATGCTCGACCAGAGCACTGATTTTCATGCCAATAATTTTAGCGGCTCGTTGGTTTCCCAGACAAACAAGTTAATGGGAAGCTATATTCGGGCTGCCGACACTAGCATATACCAGGTCTTCACTTTGCTTTCAGGAATTGTTATAGCATCCGTAATCCTAGCGCACCGCGCACCTTTATTCGTGGCTGTGCTAATCGCATTTACAGGACTTTTCGTGACAGTGGCATTTAAAGTCTCCCGACCCGTTCGACGACTAAGCGCAAAAACGGCTGCTGCTGAGAGCCAACAAACGGGCTATCTGGCTGACGCAATTACGAATGTTATTGCCATAAAAAGCTTTTCCCGTAGAGATTATGAGCGTAAGCGTTTCCAAAAGGCCACCAACTTTACGCGCTTCAATCTTTTCAAGATGTCAAAAGCTAGCCAAAAACAGATGAACTATTTAGGCATACTGACTCGAACTATGGGTAGTTTAGCTTTGCTTATGGCGGTTATAAGCGTGATGGTCTATAACGTTAACATAGCCACTGTTTTCCTAATCTTTAGTTATACATCAGGTATCCTGGACCAGCTTTTTACTTTCGCTAACACGGGGCTACGTAATTACAATCGCAGCATCGGTGATGGCAGCGACATGGTTGAAGCCCTGCTGCAACAGCCAGCCGTCAAAGATTCTCTGAAGCCCGAGGTGTCAAGGATTCATGACGGCGAAGTCATGTTTAATAAGGTTGTCTTTGACCATGAAAGCGAAACGGAGGGCAAAGCTCTTTTCCACAACTTCTCTTTGCACATTAAAGCCGGTGAAAAAGTTGGCTTGGTGGGTCACTCTGGCGGCGGCAAGACGACCTTTACTAAACTAATATTACGATTTATGGACATTGATAAGGGTGAAATATTAATTGACGACCAAAATATCGCACACATTACGCAGGACGATTTGCGTAGATCTATTACTTACGTGCCCCAAGAACCACTGCTCTTCCATAGAACTTTAGCCGAAAATATTAGCTACGGTAAAGCCAATCCCTCTGATAAAGAAGTGATAGAGGTTGCCAAAATGGCTCATGCCCATGAATTCATTAAAGATCTGCCGAAGGGTTACGAAACTCTAGTCGGGGAGCGTGGAATAAAACTGTCTGGTGGCCAACGTCAGCGCATAGCTATTGCCCGGGCAATGCTTAAAGATGCTCCAATCCTAGTGCTTGATGAAGCCACCAGCGCGCTTGATTCAGAATCCGAAAAATTGATTCAGGACGCGCTTTGGAAGTTGATGGAAGACCGCACCGCCATTGTTATTGCCCACCGCCTAAGCACTATTCAGCGGATGGACCGCATTGTAGTCCTGGAAGAAGGTAAAATCGTCGAACAAGGCAGTCACAAAGATCTACTAGAAAAAGACGGCGTCTACGCCCGGCTTTGGGCCCACCAATCCGGCGGGTTCTTAGAGGACTAAAAATACTTAACAAGTCAAGTATTTTTAGTGGAGATACCTATTTTGCTTCGGGAGTTTCGGCTGTGAGCGCTTCGGCGTCTTCGGTTGGTTTGGCTTCGCCTTCGGCGGCAGGCGTGCCTTCGCCAGGTTCAGCGCCTTCTTCACCTTCACCGGCAGCTTCAGCAGCTTGGGCCGCAGCCGCTTCGGCCTCGGCGGCTAGCTCTTCCTCGGAAACCATTGCCTTGGTTTCCACGACCCTGGCGATTGGATGGTCAGCTTCAGTTAAGATTGTGATGCCTTCGGGTACGACTAAATCAGCTACTATAATCTGGTCGCCTATCTCGGCTAGTTTGGAGGCGTCAACCTTGAATTCATCGATCAAATCTTTAGGCAGAGCCTCTACTTGCACATGGTCAAGCTGGTGCAGGACCATCAGGCCAACTTTTTCGGCTGGAATCTCGCCTTCCAAGTGAATTGGCACCTCGGCTTCAACTTTTTCGTCCTGGCGGATGGCTTGGAATACGACATGGTCCATGCGGCGCTTGGCGGGATGGTAATGGACGTCTTTGATTAAAGCCAGGAATTTTTGGTCGTCAACGTTCAGGTTCAAGGGATGGTGCTTGCCGGCCTCGCGGTAGATTTTACCAAGCTCCAATTCGGGCGCCATGACGTATACCGACTCCTGTCCGTGGTTATGGATAACCGCCGGTACCATGCCATCGGCTCGCAAAGCCGCCAGTTGTTTTCTAACAACTGTCCTTTTTTGCAACTTTAAAGGCGCATCTAAATTGGTCACTGCTTGTTCCTCACGATTTGCAACTATTATAACAGATGTGGGCTATAATCAAAGTATGTTTAACGCCCAGCATGTAGTCGAAACTGGCGGCTTGGCGCTGGTAGCCTTAATAATCTTTGCCGAGAGTGGTATTTTGTTGGGACTTTTTTTGCCGGGTGATAGTTTGCTGCTGGCGGCCGGCATATTTGCCGGCCGTGGGCACCTGCCTATTGGCTGGCTAATTGGTTTAGTGATTTTTGCAGCGATTGCCGGCTACGAAGTTGGCTACGTTTTTGGCCAGCGGCTGGGACCAAAAATTTTTAGCCGCAAAGATGGCTTTTTGTTCCGCGAAGAGTATATGGGACGGACTCAAAAATTCTTCGAAAAATACGGCCCCGTAACCGTGGTTGGTGCCCGGTTTGTGGCCCACTTGCGAACACTGGTATCAATCATCGCCGGTGCCAGCAATATGGATCGTCGCCGATACTTTATATATAACGTTGTGGGGGCAGTTTTGTGGGGTGGCGGGTTGACTTTGCTGGGCTACTGGCTGGGCAGCCGCGTCACGCATGTCGACCGCTACCTCGTCCCTGTGGTTTTAGTTTCGCTAGCAATTTTATATGGCTTTACCTTGTGGCAGTTATTGAAAAATCCTGCCCGCCGCCGTAACTTGCGCGCCGGCCTTAAAGAAGACTTGCGCTATCTGTTCAGCAAAAAAAAGTAGTAATTTAAGTCTCTGGTTGCTGATCGGGGCCAATTGGCTCATCATACTGCCTGAAGCAAAGTTCGGCCAACCGTACGCGTTCTAAAAGCACGTCTTTTATCACCATGGCTAGTTCCTCTGGAGTTGAGTTGGGCAGGTGTCGTCTTTCCTTATACATCGCCAGCACGACTTTTGGATCATATACATCACTTCTAGCTTTTTGGAGATTCTGGATCCAAGCCTCGCTTGATGGAAAACCCGAAGTCATTTCATTAACCTACTTAGAAATTGGCCGGTGTAGCTAGACTTGTTTTTGGCGACTTGTTCGGGGGTGCCCTGCGCGACGATTTGGCCGCCGGCGTCGCCGCCTTCGGGTCCCATATCAATGATGTGGTCGCCCGATTTTATAACGTCCAGGTTGTGTTCAATGACAATCATACTATTGCCGGCATCAACTAGCGCATGTAGTACGTCCAGCAATTTTTCGACATCGGCCATGTGTAGGCCGGTGGTCGGCTCGTCTAAGATGTAAAGTGTGCGGCCAGTCGGCCGGCGGCTGAGTTCGGTCGCCAATTTAACGCGCTGGGCTTCGCCACCCGACAGCGTGGTGGCTGGCTGACCGAGGTTAATGTAACCGAGGCCAACATCTACTAGCGTCTGTAATTTTCGGGCGATTGAGGGGATATTTGCAAAAAACTCCAGGGCTTGTTCGGTGGTCATTTCCAGCACATTGCTGATAGTCTTACCTTTGTAATGAATCTCCAGAGCCTCGCGGTTGTAACGCTGGCCGCGGCAGACTTCGCAAGTTACGTAAACATCCGGCAAAAAGTGCATCTCGATTTTTATGACACCGTCGCCGGAGCAATTTTCACAGCGCCCGCCCTTGACGTTAAAACTAAAACGCCCCGGGCTGTAGCCGCGCAGTTTGGCTTCGGGCGTAGCCGCAAAAAGTTCACGGATGGGCGTGAAAACGCCGGTGTAGGTCGCCGGATTAGAACGCGGCGTGCGGCCAATCGGTGATTGGTCTATGACAATCACTTTATCAAGATTTTTGATACCCACAATATCGTCGTGCCGTCCCGGCACGGTTTGGGAGCGCATTAATCTAGCCGATAATTCCTTGGCTAATATATCGTTAATCAAGCTCGATTTGCCCGAACCGGATACACCGCTGACAACCACCAGCTGGCCAAGTGGGATTTTTAGGTTCAGGTTTTTGAGGTTATTTTCACGGGCGCCTTTGATAACTAATTCTTTGCCGTTGCCCGGCCGGCGTTTTTTAGGCGTAGCGATTTTGCGCTCGCCGCGCAGAAATTGGGCCGTAATGCTATTTTTAGCTTTGATAACTTCACTTGGCGAACCGGTGGCCACAATCTCGCCGCCATGAATGCCAGCGCCCGGCCCAATGTCCACCAAAAAGTCGGCGCTGCGAATAGTTTCCTCGTCGTGCTCGACCACAATCACAGTGTTCCCCAAGTCTCGCAACTT
>JGI1358J11329_10003868_pt1 | contig 10970 bp, 9 predicted proteins | sample Subgroupgradi54m_FD_11329 | JGI IMG/M metagenome (IMG submission 11329)
CCGCTCCGCGGAGCGGCCGGCCACCCTCGACGATCACGGTATCCGGGCCCTCGAGGTCGATGGTGGCGCCAAGGCGCCGTAACCCTTCCAGTATGGACGCAATCCGATCCGTTTCCTTGACGCGCAACTCTCCGACGCCCTCGAACCGGCTGCGGCCAACCGCCTGAGTCGCCGCAACCATGAGGATGGGCAACTCATCGATTAGGCCAGGCACCTGTGTGGCCTTCACGGTGACGCCACGGAGACGCTGTCCTTTGATGACAAGATTCCCGAACGGCTCGCCCAGAGACCCCTTGGGCTCCGGACGAATATCTGCGCCCATCTGCCCCAACACTCGGAGATAGCCATCGCGGGTTGGGTTCAGGCCCACGACCGAAATGGTCAGCTCGCTCCCCGGTTGCGCCGCCGCAGCGACCACGAAGAACGCGGCGCTGGAAAGATCTCCGGGGATGACGAGCTCACCCGGGGCGCGCAATTGTGCCCCTTGCGCGACCGTCACGACGTTGCCCTCCTGGAGGACGTTCGCGCCGAAGAGCCGAAGCGCGCGTTCTGTATGGTCCCGAGTCGCCAGCGGCTCGATGACCGTGGTATCGCCGTCGGCGAACAATCCAGCCAGCAAGATCGCAGATTTGACCTGAGCGCTCGCGACAGGCAGCGTGTATCGAATCGCTCGTAGCGGACGTCTGCCGCGTATGCGCAGCGGGGGGTAGATCTCGCCGTTGCCTGGCGTTCCTTCGATGTCAGCACCCATCTGGATAAGGGGCTCAATGATCCGCCGCATGGGGCGCCGGGCAAGCGATGGGGATGCCTGCAGCGTTGACGAAAAGGACTGTCCCGCAAGAATGCCTGCCGTTAAGCGAAACGTCGTGCCGGATTCTCCGCAGTCTAACGGACTCTCCGGCGTCCGCACATTGTGCCGACCAACTCCCCGAACGCGTAATCGATTCCCAGAAACATGGGCGACATGAGCACCGAGCGCCTGCGCAAGGTCTTTGGTGCGCTGGCAATCCTCGGCTTGCGGCCAGGGGCCAAGCGTGGTCGTCCCCTCGCTCAGCGCTGCAAGCAAGACGAATCGATGACAGATAGATTTGTCTGGTGGCACGGCGAGACCGCCCGTGACGGTCGCCGGACCACTGATGGCTTGATTCATGATGTGCTCTGCACCGAAAACAATAACGGCCCCGCGCAGGGGGCCGTCAGCATCGTCTTAGAGGGCCGGCAGACCGGCCGTGTTCACAGCGCCTTGACCTGATCGCCTTCGCGGATGCTGTCTTTGTGGGAATTAGGCAGGATCGCCGCTGCCGAGAGCTCATCGTAAATCTTTTCTACCTTCACCCGTCCGAGCACCTGTTCGCCGCGGACGATCTGAAATTCCTGGCCGATTGACAGCCCCTGCTTCTTCCCCAGATTTATGACGATGAAATCATAGTCCCGGTTGATGACCACGATCTGGCCGTTCATCGGCCCGCCGGACGTCGCGCTCACCGGCATGGCCGCACCAGCGCCTGCGCCGGACTGATCATTGGTGACCACAATCTTGTCGAGTTCCACCGTCGGCTTCTCGGAGAGCTGCATCACCTTCGATTCGAGCTCGGACTTGGCTTTCTCGAGATCCGCCAGCTGCTGCTGCATGGTGCTGCGCTCGGAGGAGAACTCTTCGACCTGCGACGTTAACGCTTTGTGCTCGCTGCGCGCCTGCTCCAGATTTTTCGTGAGCCGATCCACTTCCTTCTGTCGGTCATCCACGGATTTGGCGAGAGCGTCGCGCGCGGAAGCCGCCTGGGCCAGCTTGTCCTGCGCCGCGTTCAACTCGGCTCGCGACCGAGTCAGCTCTTCTTCAATCTTGGACTTCGCCCTCTGGACGTCTTCGACCTGTCCCTTGAGGTCATCGCGTTCGGCCACCATGAGCAGGAGCTCGCGCTCTTTCGCCAGCCGCTTGTCCCGCTCCTTGATCTGGAGCATGATCGCGGTTGCCGCAACACCCATCGCGAGGGCCGCGAGCACGACGAGCATCGGCACCAGCATCTTCCCACCCTGCCCAGAACGTTGAACCGGCGCCGCAATCCGTCTGGCCATCTCACGCATGCTGTCGCTCTCCTTCAACACGAGTGGTCGAGCTCCGCATTGGTGGAACAAACTGTGCTGACTGTACCACAGCGTTCTGAGACTGTCAACCGCGCAGACGGTTAAGCATCTGTCGGTCAAGGTGTTGCTCAATCCAGTCGCTCAGCTGTTGCGCAGCGGCACTGGAGCAATGACCGGATGGCGCGCCATCCCGACGAAACGGCAACGATCCAAGGATCGGCACCCCGGCGAGCCGGTTGAGCATCTGGATATTCGTCCGGTGGGTCACGCGCGTGATGGCATCGCGGCAGGCAGGCTCGGCATGGTTGATGATAATGCCGGCCACCGACAAGCCGCGGTCCCTCGCGCAGTCCACGCTCAAGAGCGCATGGTTCAACGTGCCCAATCCTGGCCGCGCCACCAGAAGAAGCGGCAGGTCCAGGCGCCGCGCAAGATCGGCGACCGTGGCGCGCGCCGTCAGGGGAACACGCAATCCACCGACTCCCTCGACAATCAGGACGTCATGGCCGGCGCGGAGCGTTCGAAACGCCTTGAGCACGGCACGAAGATCGACGGCCCTTCCTGTCCGCATGGCGGCAGTCCACGGAGCGAGCGGTTCTCTGAAGCAGACCGGATTCACCAACGACCAGGGATCATCCACCCCGGCGCAGGCCGCAAGACACCGCGCATCATCTGACAGCCAGCGAGACGTTCGACCTCGCCCAAGCCGCGCGCCACCTGTCGCAACCGGCTTCATCACGCCGACATTGATCTCGTGCCGGCGGCACCACGCGGCCAGCGCGCACGCCACGACGGTTTTCCCTACCCCGGTATCCGTGCCGGTAATGAAAAAGCCGCGCAGACGCCGGGCCGACGCCATCCTATGCGTCTGCCAGGCACTCGCGCAGTGCCGCGGCCAGCGCGTCCACGTGCTCGTCCGTATGGAGCGCAGTGACGCTGAGCCGCAACCGCGACGTGCCTCGAGGCACCGTCGGCGGACGGATCGCCGGCGCCCAGATCCCGCGCTCCCAGAGCCGCTGAGCCACCAGCGCGGCGCGAGACGTCTCGCCGAGGATCACCGGCATGATGTGCGAGGGCGCTGCCGGTGCCTGGCGGCGCGGCAGTCCGGCGTGCAGGCGCGCGACCCGCGCGTCCAACATCCGGCGATGCTGCGGCTCCTGTTCTATCACGCACAGGGCTTCACGCGCTGCGGCCGCGACGGGAATGGCGAGTGCCGTGGCATAGATGAAGGGCCGCGCGCGGTTGTGCAGAAACTCAATCAGCGTGCGGGGGCCCACCACGAACCCGCCTTGAGCCCCAAGCGCCTTGCCCAGGGTGCCCATATAGAGGAAGCGATCATGCGCGATCCCTGCGGCTTCCGGGCTGCCGCGGCCGGTCGCTCCCATGACAAACGCCCCGTGCGCATCGTCAAGATAGATGAGCGCATCGCGCGCCCGCGCCACCTCGCTGAGTGCCGCCAAGGGCGCGCAGTCGCCATCCATGCTGAACACTCCTTCCGTCACGATGACGCGCCGCTGGGCCTTCGAGTCGCGCGCCAGCAAGTCTGCGGCATGCGCGACGTCCTGATGCCGAAAGACCCGCACGGTGGCCCGTGTCGCCCGCATCGCATCGAGAAGGCTCGCATGGACCAGCCGGTCCGCCACGATCAGATCTCCGGGTGACAACAAGGCGCTCAGCGTGCCCAGGTTGGCGAGATAGCCGCTCGCATAGACGATCGCCGCCTCGGCCCCGAACCATGCTGCAAGGGCTTCTTCAAGACGGGCATGCCAGAGACTCGTCCCTCCCAGCAACCGCGACGCCCGCGCCCCGATGCCCCAGCGCTGTGCCGCCTGTGTTGCCGCATCGATCAGCCGCGGATGCGCGGACAGCCCCAGGTAATCGTTCGAGCACCAGCACACCACCGCCCGTCCCTGGATCTGTGCAACCGACCCGTGGATTGCGTCAACCGTCACCGGTCGACGGCGCAGCCCGCTGCGCTGCGCAGAAGACAATTCCTCCGCGAGTTCCCCAAACAGCCGGGCCATCGCTGAGGTAGGATCGTGTTGAATGGATGGGGTGTTCACGGTATCACCTGTCACTATAGCAAACGAACTAACAATTGTGACGATTCCAGTGATTCCAAAATTGATTCCAGTGATTTGGATGACTCAACATCACTGCAATCATTCGAAAATCACTGCAATCATGTCACAGGATTTACTTCGTTTGTATTAGATGAAGAACGTCTACGGGCGGACGCTGCGTGTAGTGCAGGACCGGCTGCGGACGTGGGGACAGCCGAGGCGGAACGCGGTGTTAGCGCACCACCATGGGGAGAAACTCGGTTGATCCAAAGACTCCAAAGAGGCCGCGCTGCTTCAACCACAGGCCGCGCTTGAGATAGCCGAGCGCCGGACCGATGACATTCGCGGCCATCGTGGTTTCGTCGCCAAGAATGAACTTGTGGCTGGAGCGCTTGCCGTCAAACGTCGTGCCGGTGAGGGTCATCGTCGTGGACACGGGCTTTTTGGGATGGCGCGTGTCCATGACTCCGCCTACTTCCACCTGGTCCAGCTGATCCACGACCCCCACGCGCTGGAGCAGAATGTCATCGGCGTGTTCCATGTGGCGAAGCTCCAGCAACCCGTTGGTCTGCGCAAGCAACGCCTCGACCTCCGCATCGCTCATCGCCTTGGCGCGCTCGACGCTGTAGCCGGGCAAGTGGGCGATATCTTCGCGAATGGTCGCCTTATAGGCTTCCCAGTTGGCGATCCCCACCCCCCACCAGATATCCACTTTCTCCACCTCGATGAAGGATTGCGCGGCCAACACGGCGGCCGCGGCAAGGATGCCCGGGGTGGCCCCACAACCGGTCATCACCACACTGCGGGCCTCGCGGACAAGCGGATCCAGACCCAAGAGTTGCCGGACGGCTCGCGTCCGTTTGAGCACATCGACAAACACCAGCGAACGGTTTGCGCGCAGGAAGCGCTCGATCACGCCGGGGATAAAAGCATTGGGCAAATTCGGCAATGCGATCAGCACGGCATCAAGCTCATCCGCCATCTCGATGATCTCGCCAAGCGGATCCTCGCAGTGGCGCGCGGCAACCGCCGTGGTGACGCTCGCCCCGCCGTCCCGGTCCTCCCCGCCCTCCATCGCCTGACGATAGCCCGTGACAAGGTCCCCGGAGATGGATGCCAGGCGCTGCGTGTCGAGTCCGGAGAAGTCGGCGACGACCCCGCGACTGTCGCAGACAGCGCACAGCCGCAGCTGGCGCTTCATGCCGATGATGCGAGCCGCGGCTGTGCCTAATCCTCCGGCACCGAGCACGGCCACACGAATGGGCGTAGCATCAGGCATACGAAGATCTCCTCATTGGTGAATGGGTCGATGAGTGACTGTGTGAATGGGTAACCCATTGACCCATCGACTCATTCACTCATTCACCGATCATCTCTCCAGCCACGTCTGCCGACACGACTGGCGCTCAATCAACTGCGTCGGCAACAGGAGCTTGCTCGGACTTTGCTTCTTGCCCGCAATCTGTTGGCGGAGCAGCTCAAATCCGGTCGAGCCCATCTCGCTCAGCGGCTGGCGTACCGTCGTCAGCGGCACCCGGCCGTGGGCCGCCGAAGGGTTATCGTCAAAGCCGATGACGGAGAGTTCTTCCGGCACGCGAATGCCTTTGGTGAGCGCGACATTGATGGTTTCCAGCGCCATATCATCGCTGGCGACAAAGATCGCGGTGGGACGATCGGAAAGCTTCAGGAGCGCTTCCGCCGCGGCCCGCGCGCTGGAGAGACTGAAGTCGCCGAACTTGATGTACGCGTCCTTGACCGGCAGCTGGCGGTCCTTCATTGCTTTGACGAAGCCGTCGAGGCGATCCAGCCCGGCTTGCGTCTTCAGATCACCCGTGATCGTCGCGATGTCCTTATGCCCCAGCCGCGTCAAATATTCCACGACCATTTGCGTGGCGGTTTTGTTGTCGATCGCAACGCAGCTGATCGGCAGGTCTTCCACATAATGGTTGAGCACAACCGACGAAATCGCTTCCTCGGTGAAGACCCGGTCGACGAGCTCTTCATCGCCATCGATATCGATGAAGAGGACGCCGTCCACCGCCGCGGGATTCACGAAGCTCTTGCCGTCGGTGATGTGCAGGAGCAGATCGCACCGCTGCCGCTCGGCCGCCATCCCGATGCCCTTCAGCACTTCTGACGCATAGAAGGACTGGAAGATGCCCTCGTAGCGCGGAATGATCAGCCCGATGGTGTTCGTCTTGCCGGCCGCAAGGTGTTGGGCGCTGGGATTCGGATGGTATTTCAATTTCTTGATGGCCGTGAGGACGCGTTGGCGGTTTTCCTCCGAGACCGTCGAGACGGAATTGATCACGCGGGACACGGTGGTCGTCGAGACGCCGGCTGCGCTGGCGACTTCCTCAATGTTAATTTTCTTCATGTGGCTGATGTCGACAAGTTATAGTGGCGCATTGGAGGCGCTAGATCCGAGCCGAGTCCTAGGAGCGACGACGAAGGCGTACCAGCCGCGCGGCGGTACGCCGAGGAGGATCGACGACGGAATCGGCCGGAGATGGCGCCTCCCCACAACATTAAGCGATAGGGCGGGGCGCTCTTGTCGCTGGCCGTCGGTGCTCGTCGCTTGCGTACCGGGGTTCCAGTACGCGGCGCTCCTCGCGCCTCGGCCAGCGCCAACATCGCTCCCGCCAATGCGACCATTATAACTTGTCGCCATCAGCGGCCGCCAAGCGCGCTCCGGCGGGGTTGATGAGCTGGGCGGTCACAAAGATCAACAGGTTGGAGCGCTCCGTCGAGTCAGCCTCTTTGCGAAACAGCGCGCCGACCACGGGCAGCGAACCGAAGAACGGCACCTGCGTGCGCGTTTTGGTGGTGGTATCTTTCATCAAGCCTCCCAACATCACGGTTTCTCCATTCTCAATCACGACACTCGTTTCCAAGTTGCGCGACGTAAAGCGCGGCAGCGTGACTTCGCCGCCGAAGGTGTCGTCCGTCTTCTTCTCGCTGACTTCCGGTTTCAGCCCCAAGGTAATCGACTTCCGGTCCTGTCCCACGCTCGGCGTCACATGGAGCAGGATGCCGAGGTCCTTCGTCACGAAGTCCTGCGGGACGTTGATGAACCGGGTCTCGCGAACTCCGTTGACCACCCCGTTGAAATTGCCGTCGCCGTTCAGGTCCTGGCGCACGACCGAAGCCTCGTAGCGAGTGGGGTACACGAACTCGGTGACAATTTTAATCGTTGCGGTCTCATTGTTCAAGGTCGTCACGCGGGGCGCGGAGAGCGTTTTCGACCGCTTATCTTGCGCGAGCGCATGGAGTACCGCGGAGTACTGCGGGCCGCTCAGCACACCCTGGAGGGTGAGGTTTAAGCCATTACCCGACGTCTGGTTGGCAAAATCGGAAAAGTCCACCTTCGTGCCGCGCAAGAGCGAGCTGCCAAGGCTCGAGAGCTGCAGGCCGGGGCCTCGCGTACCGTTCCGATCCCCCTTCTTTGTCAGCGCGAGATTGTTGAGCAGTTGCCCATCCACGCTCCACTCATTCGTATTGGTCAACGTGACTTCGACGAATCGCGCCTCGATCTGAATCTGCATGGGTGTGACGTCGATATCTTTGAGGAGGGTTTCAACCTGCTGGAGATAGTAGGGCACGTGCGTCACGATCAAAGCCCCCCGTCGCTCATCAAGCTGCATCGAGCTGCCCCCGACATCCGGAATCACCTCTTTCAACAGGTCTTTGATCGTCTTCACATTCTGCAGAGCCGGCGCTTGGAGTGCGACGCTGTCCCGCACTTCTGCCATCTTCTCAAACGCGGCAAAGAGCCCCGGGCCTTGGTTCAAGAGAAAGACGCGGGTCTCCATCGGCTCAGCGTCCATCTCATCGCGCGTCGCCACCCAGATGGCCCGCTCATCAAACCGGTACAGGAGCCCTTGGCCCTTGAGCAGATACTCGAGGGCGCGCCGCAGCGGCATGTCGACGAGATGGATGGTCACGGGTCGGCCCACCTGCCGCGCCTTTTCAGAGAGGATGATGTTGACGCCGGCGTTCTCCGCCAAGAACGAGACGGCGGAAGGAAAATCCACTTCTTGAAAATTTGCGGTGATGGGCTGGTTAATCTGCGCCTGCACATCGACGGCAGTGGAGGCGTTCTCGCTGCTCGGCGGAGCGATGGCCGCCACTGCGCGCAAGGTCCAGGATGCCAGCAACACAACGAGCGTAGCGGTATAGACGGACACACGATGCGGCTGGAAGAACCGAAGGCGATAGGACATCGCCTTAACTGAAACCATCGATGTTTCCGAACAATGCCCGTGGTGTCATTTACCCCGAGCACGCGAGGCGCGTCGAGGGGTACCCTTCGACTTCGCTCAGGGTCAATGCGCCACACATGTTCAGAAACCACTGTGGGCGCATTTAGGTGGTCTGTCTCCGCGGCGCAAGCTTGTGCGCCGTGATAAAGATGAGCAGGTTTTTGCGGCTGCTCGATGTACTCTTTTGCCGGAACATATTGCCGACAAACGGCAGGTCTCCGAGCACGGGTACCTTGGTGAGGGTCTCCGAGGTCGAGTCTTTCATCAATCCGCCGAGCACAACGGTCTGTCCATCTTCAATCACGACGCTCGTCGTCAATTGGCTCGAGGTAAACTCCGGCACCGTCACCCCGCCCCCCAGATCCCGGAACTGGCTGAATGAGCTCACTTCGGGGGCTAAGACCAGGGTCACGGTCTTCATGTCATCCCCGACGCTGGGCGTGACATTCAAGAGAATACCGACGTCCCGTTTTTGAAAATCCTTCGGCACGTTGACGAACTCGGTTTCCCCGGCGTCGTCAAAGTCGCCGTCGCCGTTGATGTCAAACTGCACGAGCGAAACCTCATACCGCGTCGGGTAGCGAAACTCGTCCACGACGCGAATCTGCGCGGTTTGATTGTTCAGCGCGGTCACGCGGGGTGCGGAGAGCGTTTTCGACCGCTTCGATTCTTCCAGCAGATGCAGGACTGATTCAAATTGGGTGCCGGTCAAGACCCCTTGCAGGGTAAGGTTCAACCCTTCCCCTTCCCGGCTGATGGCGGGAAATTTGACCCCGCTGCCGGTGTTCAACTGCTGGCCCGGGCCCGCGGTCCCATCGCGGGTATCCTCCTTTGTCAGCGCGGCGTTGCCGGTCAACACCGCCTCCACGCCGAGATGGTCGAGATCCTCTTGGTTGACCTCCAGGAACCTAGCTTCGATGAGAAATTGGATCGGGGTCACATCCAGTTGACTGAGCAGCTTGGCAATGAGTTCAAGATTCTCGGCGGTGTTGGTCGCGATCAACGCCCCGGTGCGGTCATCGAACGCGAGCTTGCTGTCCGGGGTCTTGGGCACCGACTGCTCGATGAGCTGCTTGAGCGAGTCCATGGCAATGGCCGGATTCGCCTCGATGGCCGCCGTCTTCAGGGCAAACGGCCCGACTCCGTTTTGCAGGAAATAGACGCGCGTCTCCATCGGTTCGCTGGCAAAGTCATCGCTGGTCGCCAGCAGAATCGCGTCGTCTTCGATGCGATAGGCCAACGACTGGCTCTTGGCGAGGTACTTGATCGCGAGTTCCAACGGCAAGTCTTTGACCTTCAGCGACACCCGCCGCGACTTCAAATCCAGCTGGGGCGATGGGATGATGCTGACATTGGCGGCATCAGCGACAAAATTGAGGACATCCGGCAGCGCGACGTCCTGAAAATCAAGGCTGATGGGCTGGCGCAATTTGCCGTTCATGGCCTGGCGCGCGGCTTCGGTGGCCGGGGGCACGGCGAGCTGGACCGGTTGTACGGCCGGCAATTGCTGGGCCCTCACCACCTCGTTGATCATCGACTGCTCATCCTGCCGCACCTGCTGCTTCATGCGGTCCTCTTCCGAGGTGAGCTTGGCCATTTGGGCCTGGTGCAGCAATTGCTGGGCGTCGCGGTTTAAGGCATCCTGCGCGAGAATCTTCTGCAGGAGCTGAATCGCCATGTTGTAGTTGCGTTCTTTCATCGCAATTTTGGCGTACTTCATCGCCGTCTCGATCTCGATGCGCTTGGTGATGAGCTGCTGCTCAAGGTCGGAGACAAGCGCGCCCCCGCCGGGCGAGAGTTTGGCGGTCGCACGCGCGCGCGTTTCGGCTTGTTTCGTTTCGGCTTGCACGATGAGCCGCTGGGCCGCGCGCACCAGGGGGTGCTCGGGATTGACCAGCACCATCTGCTGGAAGGAGTCGATGGCCTCCTGAAAATCACCTTGCTGGTAGAGCCGGAGGCCTCGGGTGTAGAGGTACTTCAATTTCTGTTCGCGCGCTTGGGCAAGCTGTTGATGGCCGGTGGACTCGCGCTTGGCGCGCTCATTGGCTTTTTCTTGCGCGAATTGGAGGGCTAGTTCCAGGGCTTTGTCCCGCAGACGGGTGTGCTCGCGCTGCGATTTCACCTGCTGGGCTTCCAGCTGCTGCTGGGCCTTGGTCATCAGGCGCAGCGCGTCGCGGTGGGTCGCATCGATCTGGAGGATGGCGCGGAATCGAACGAGGGCGCCGGCGTAATTGCCCTCTTCAAGGAGCGTCTTGCCGATGGCGAGGTGTTGCTCAATACGCTGACGCGGACTGCGGACGTTCACGACCACGTCGTTGGCGGCGAACCCTGTTTGCACGAATGACGCCATCATGCCGAGAAGCAACAGGCAGCTTCCGGCGCGCCTGAGAAACCGAATCGCAATCCCTCCTCAGGGGCTCTTTTTTTCGATCACGGACACCACAACTTCTTGGCTCGTCTTAAGATCCGATAATAGCACTCGGTTTTCGGCGATGTCAAGCACTTTGAACCCCGTAACCTCCTGTCCGACTTCGAGAAAATACGTTTTGTGGATGGTCGT
>JGI1358J11329_10003869_pt1 | contig 10969 bp, 8 predicted proteins | sample Subgroupgradi54m_FD_11329 | JGI IMG/M metagenome (IMG submission 11329)
CGGGGTCCGTCCAGGTCGCGCGGCTGGTGGGATTGGGGTCGCTGATGGCGTTGGCTTAACGGGGCCCGGGGGGACGGGACCTAGCCCTGGGATCTTGTTCGGAGAGGGCAGTGGTGTCCCGCTTCCGTTCTCGTTTTCGTTACTCTTGGCTCTATCTCCCGGAGGCCCTCCTCCCTGCTCCGGTCCTGCTAGCGGCGGAGGCGAATCTCCCGAAGGGCCCATCGCTACCGTACTACCCCCTGCACCTCCGCCCGCAGTGCGAGGCGGCCGAGACTGCTGAAGGGCGACAACAGCTACAATCACGATCACCAGGACAGCGAGCGCTCCGCCACCTATGGCGATGAGTTTGCCGGGTGTCCAAAAGCCGGGTCCCGGTGCCGGTAGCGGTGGGGTTGCAGCGGCTCCTGCGTGCGGGGTGGTTGCTTCTCCGAATCCTGGCGTCGCCGGTGCGGGCGTCGGAGGAGCAGTGCCAGGACGAAACGCCGGTGCAGTTGCGGCTCCGCTCTCAATCACCGTTGGGCGGAGTCCTGCGGCGGGAATTACAGCTTGCTGGGTGCCGGCGGCCAAGGCTTCAGGATGCTCGAGTGCGGCGCCGAACTCTTCCACGCTTTGAAAGCGAGCATTGGGGTCTTTCTCCAGAGCCTTGAGGACAGCATTTTCGACGCCCTTGGGAAGGTAAGGATAGAAGCGGCTCGGCGGCGGGGGTGAGGTGTTCACATGGTCGGACATGATCTGGTAGTCGTTTTCTCCCTCAAACGGGAGATGCGCGGTCAGCAGCTCATAGAGCATTACGCCGAGGGTGTAGATGTCGGACCGGACATCGAGGGTCGCGCCGCGAATCTGCTCGGGCGACATGTAGTAGACAGTGCCCATCTGCGTGCCGGTGCGGGTGAGTCGGCGCCCGCCCATTACCTTGGCGATCCCAAAGTCCATCACCTTGACGATGCCGTTGCGGTTGACCATCATGTTGCCCGGCTTGATGTCACGATGGATGATTCCCATGCGGTGCGCAAAGCCAAGCCCCAAGAGCGCCTGCTTGAATAGCGGGATTGCCTCCTGGTGCGGAATGGGCCCTCGGCGACGGATCATTTGGTCGAAGGACTCCCCTTCGACAAACTCCATCACCATAAAGCAATCACCTTCCTGTACTAGGAAACTGTACAGGGTGGCGATGTTGGTGTGGTTCAGGTGGGCTTGGGCCTTTGCCTCGGTACGGAAGCGCTCAACGAGCTGGGGGTCGTGAGAGAGTTCGGAGGAGAGAGCCTTGATGGCGACAGCGCGGTCGAGACTCTCATCCATCGCCTTGTAGACTACGCCCATGCCTCCCTCACCGAGTTTCTCCACAATGCGATAGTTCGCGATCTGCCTTCCGATCATGACTGCCCTCCCTTTCCCGTCGCCGCCGAAGCCGGTTGCCGAGCAGAGCCCATCAGCTGCGGCTCCACCCAAAGAATCTGCACGGTAATGTTGTCCGGGGCTCCCCGGTCCTTGGCGAGTTGAACCAGCTCGCGGCAGGCCTCGGCAGGCTTGCTGCGGGTCCCCACGGCGAGAATCTCTTCATCGGTGACCACGCCATGCAAGCCATCGGTGCAAAGCAAAAGAATGTCTTCTGGCTCCAGCTTGACCGGAGTTTCAGGGAATTCGGCTTGCAACGCGGAATCCGAGCCGAGCGCTGCGGTAAGGATGTGGCGAGCAGGATGCTTTTCCGCCTCTTCGAGGTGAAGGATGCCTTCCGCGACGAGCCGGTGGACATACGAGTGGTCTTGTGTGAGGCGGGTGATCGCCGAACCGCGGATGCGATACAACCGGCTGTCGCCTACATGGGCAGAGTAGAGATAGTTGTCAAATATGGCGACGGCGGTACACGTCGTACCCATCCCTTGCAATTCGGGACGCTCAGCGGCGCAGCGGCGAATGATCTCGTGGGCGCCTTGGAAAGCCTCGAGCAGGGCTGTTTGTGGATCGGCTGGCGACCCCAGGTAAATGTCTCGCACGACCTCCACGGCAAGGCGGCTGGCCACCTGCCCGCCTTCGTGCCCTCCCATGCCATCGGCAACAACTGCAAGCCTGCCTTTCTTGGCGAATTGCTCGTCGCTCTCCGGTTCGACGTAGCAGAAGTAGTCTTCGTTCTCTTCGCGCTCACAGCCGGTATCTGTGACGTTGGCCAGCTCGATTCCCGGTCGAATCTTCATTCCTGCAGCCCACAATCACCCGATCAGAGACACTTGAACTTTAGGCTCACTTCCCCTAGTCGAATCAAGTCGTTGTCTTTGACCTCCTCGCGGGCGATCGCTTCCGGACGATCGTTTAAGAACGTGCCGTTGGTGGAGTCAAGGTCACTGAGGATGAATTTGCCGTCCTTGTAGCGCAGGCTTGCGTGCTTGGCGGAGACGGTGCTATCGCGGATGGCGATCTCGCACTCAGCGGCGGAGCCCAGAATGTTCTGGCCTTCGCGAATCCTGAAATCTTCGCCCTTTTGCTCGCCGTTGAGCGCCACGAACCAGCCGACGACGGGCGCCTTGTGTTTCTCGGAGATCAGCACCGTCTTGCGCGCACCCGCCGCGGCCGTAGCCGCTGCTCCTTCGCGTGGCAGGTCCGATTCGATTCGCGTCTTGCCGTATTCGGCGCCGACAAATCCGGTCTTCGCGCAATAGGGACAACTTTCCCAGGAGTCTTCCATCTGATGTCCGTTCGCGCAGAACTTCGACATGGTGCCTCCTCCCGTTTCTGGCTTCCGCCGTAGTCTGGTTAGCGAGTGAAAAAGGTAAACACTGCCGTTCCTTTTTTGCCCAGATGAAGCTGATCTCGGTCTTGCAGGCGCACTTTGCTAATCCGAGGGGAATCCACGGAATTGATGAAGACTCCATTCGCCGAGCCGCGGTCAATGACAAACACCCCTTCATCCAGCGGTACCACCCAGGCATGCTCCTTGGAGACAGCATCATCATTGAGCACGATCTGGCACTTGGCTGCATCGCGGCCAATTAACAAGCCTTGCTTGGTGATTTCAAATCGGCGGCCCTGGAGCGGCCCAACCGTGCATTGCAGCGTCCCAAAGGCGCGTGCCGCAGCCGGTACGGGAGCCGGTGCCGTCGCAGTTGGGGCGGCTTCCACGCGGGTAGCGACGCCGGTAGGGCTCGTTGCGACCGCAGGGGCCCGGCGCCGAAGCATGTAAACGCCGCCTGCAACCGCTAGGATTCCGGCCGCCGCCAGCGTATAGAGCAACCACATCCAGTCCTCCAGAACCGCCTGCGCAGATGTCCGGGTAGATAGCAACTCCTGCGCGTGTGTTTGGAGGCGTTGTGCGTCCGGTTGGCTGGGCACAATCCGTAAGACCTCATCAAACTTCGCGATCGCCTTCCTGTTCTTGCCCGCGTCATAAAGATCCAAGGCCTCAAACCAGAGCTGGTTGAACAGACCGGCCTCGGGGGCGATTCCCGTCTCGCGGACAAACTCCATTGCTGTGTTGATGGGCAAAATAAAATTTAGCCCGGCCACTTCACCGCCGGTCTGCACATCCAGGCTGCCAAAGGTGACGATCCCGATGACTTCACCATGCTGGCCGACAGCCGGGCCGCCGCTATTACCGTGGGTGACGGCGGCGTCAGTCTGGAATACGGGCGTGCCTTTGAGGTCGTACTTGAGTGCGGATATCCGCCCGTTGGTGATTGTTTGTTCGAGCGCGGATTCGCGGCTCAGCATTGGGTGCATGATCCCGGCGGCGCCAGGATAGCCCACGGCCCAGATGGGGTCTTGCAACCGAGCCTTTTGTGAATCTCCAAGCGGGATAGTGGGAAGATTTGTCCCTTCGATTTTCAGAATGGCCACGTCCTTCCCCGTCGGAATCTGAGGGCTGTATTTCTTGATTTCGGCCGGGAAAAACTTCCAGTTGGAAAGAGCGACAAATGTTTGCGATTTCACGTCGAGAAGCGCTAGCGAGACCCCCATCTGTTCATCGATCTGACGCTTCTCTTTCGCCGTCAGACTCCTGCTGAACTGGCGCTCGTAGTAAGGATAGATATCGCGTTCGAGTGCGGCCCGGCGCAGCCTGGGGATTAAAGCCTCGCGAGCTTCCATCACCGGGGCCACCACATGTCCGTTCGTGATGATGTAGCCATCGGGGCGGAAGATGAAACCGGTGCCGGAGGAAGCCAGTCGGATGGGATCAAACTGTCGCGGCCCGGACTCCGAGTTCCAGACGGGTCTTCCTTCTATGACCGCCTGGACGTAGACGATGGCAGGTTTAAACCTAAGGGTTTGTCTCTCGCCTTCGGTGAGTTGGCCGGCAAAAACAACCAAACCGAATAAAATGACCATTCCGAGTGCAACCAAGCCTCTCCTTCGCGCTTTCACGAAGCACCTCCCGGCACGGGATCCGGTCATTGGATAACCCTGGCGTTGAAAGGAGCTTCTGCTCAGGCTTCTCGCTGGCACGGGCAAATTCGAAACTGAGAACCCGACGCCACCCCCGCGTCGATTGCCTGAAAAGCGAAAAGCCGAGTTCGCTGCAGTGGTTGTCACGTCACCACTCGCGGCAACTCGGCTATCTTTAAGCCCAGCTAGGATCTAGACGCTTAGAGACCCGTGGCTTTCCGCCCCCCACTCACGTGAGGTTTGGCTTTAGTTTCTGTCTGTCAGCGATTCGCGACCTCGCATCCACAACCAGGTTGACCCGTCCCCATGCCTTGGGGCGGATTATCTTTCCTTTACGTGGACGTGTCAAGAAATTATAATACTCAGTGACCCGACCTGCTTTTCTGTCCCAGGTGGAACTAGAGACTTCGCCTTGCTCGCGCTTTGCACTCTGATTCTTCCGCCAGTTCTGCGCCTCAACAGCCTTAACTCACTACCTCCAACAACGAAGAGCTTTCAGGGTTGTCCCTCTCCCGCATGGGGACGCAGAGAGACGCGTCACTGGGGCGCAACCTCCGCCGGCGCGCAGCGCAAGCCAGAACACCACAGTTGCCCTCGTCCCCAAGCTTCGAGACGCGGCCAACCTTTTCGAATGTCCTTTCCCCAAGTTAAAAAAAATGCGCCAAACGCGCAATCGCTCATTGCTTGATGTGCTAGCCTGAATTGCAAATCGCGGGGCGCGGTTTGTGTGTCCCGGTAGGGTTTGCGGAACGCGCGAGGGATTCCGCGCGTTCCCTGCGGTCCAACAGCGCGCTAAAAGTGGCGCTGGGTCATTTCCGTGGGCCGATGCTTTTGATCGGCCCGAGGAATCTGCTTGTGATTCCCATGACCTTCGCAGGAAAGCAGATTCCTCGGGTCGGCAAATCCACCGATCCGCGGAATGACAGGGCAGGGCGAATATGAACGACCTGCTAGACAAACTGAGGGCCCCGATCATGTCCGCTCCCGTAAGTCCTTTGCAATCCACTGATACAAAAAACGCGCCCGCAACTCCTTTGGATTTCACTCTTACAAATCCACTGCACTTAAAGTGCTTTAGAATCCACTCTTACAAAAAACACCCGGGTGGCTCCCCTCCCTGCCTCCTTGTTTCGCTGCTTCCTTGCCTTCTCTACCTCCTTCTTCCTCTATCCGCGCGCGGCAGGCTGCCCAGCGTCCTTCCCGGCGCCGGCTTCAAGGGTGCGCCGGCCGGTGCGCGCCAACTGCGCACCGGTTCTTCCTCGATTCTTCCGGTAGAATCTCTCCTCGCTTTCGGGGAAAGGAGCGCGTGGAGATGAAACGCCCCGAACCCATCCTGGTCCTGGAATTATTTCCCGAACTTCGCGAGGGCCTGCTTTCCCTGTTGTCGAGCCTTTCTCCGGGGGATTGGGAGCGCCCTACCGCCTGCCCGCTCTGGTCGGTCAAAGATGTGGCGCTGCACCTGCTCGGCGGGGAGATGGGCATCCTTTCTCGCCGCCGGGGAAGCCGCCCGAAAACTGGGCCGAGCTCGTGGCCCTGATCAACAGCCTGAACGAGCTCTGGGTGAAGGCCATGCGGAGGCTTAGCCCGCAGGTGCTCTGCGACCTGCTGCATTTTGCTGCGCCGCAGGTGGAGGAATACTTCGCCTCGCTCGATCCCTTTGCCGCAGGCGTTCCCGTGGACTGGGTCGGGCCGGAGCCGGCGCCGGTGTGGCTCGACCTGGCGCGAGAATACACCGAGCGCTGGCACCACCAGCAGCACATCCGCGATGCGGTTGGCAAGCCGGGTTTCAAGCAGCGCAGATTCTTTGCTCCGGTGCTCGGCGCGTTTGTTTGCGCGCTGCCGCATACGTTCCGCGATGTGTCCGCCGCGGAGGGCGCAGCCGTGCGACTCACCGTCTCTGGCGACTCCGGCGGCGACTGGTGCCTCGTGAAGGAAAAGGGCCGGTGGAATCTCTATCTCCATTCCGGCGCTGGCGCCGCGGCCCACGTGGTCATCGCGCAGGACGATGCCTGGAGGCTGTTCACCAAAGGCCTCCGCCCGGCCGACGCGCGCAGCCGAGTGGCGATTCACGGCGACGCGTCCCTGGGTGCCAAGGTCCTGGAAATGGTTTCCGTGATCGGCTGAACCCAGCGCCGGCCGTAAGCCGGAGTGCGTCGTCAGCGGCGCTCGCTGCTTAGTGCGGCGACACGGGACTCGAGTTCGCGGGTGATGGCGGCGGGGTCGGCGTCCGCCTCGAATCTCACCGGCGCGCCGATCGTGACGCGGATGCGCCCTGGGCGTGTATATCGCTTGCCGGACAGCTTAACCTCGAAGAGTCCCTCGATGCGCATCGGCACGACCGGGAGGTTCAGCTTTTTTGCCAGCAAGCCGGTCCCCGCGCGAAAGGCTGCGAGCGAGCCGTCGGGGGTGAGCTCGCCCTCGGGGAAAACGAGCACGCTGTAGCCGCGGTCCACGGACTCGCCCGCAAAATGAAAGCTTTCACGAAATCCGGACTGTTGCGGCAGGGGGAAGACGTTGAACAATCCCACGGTCAGCGCGTAGTTCACGCGGCTAAGGCACCGCCGGAACACCCCCCACTCCGCCGGCGGATGCCGCATGGACCACAGGCGTTCGGCGCCCATGGCCACGGCCAGACGATGTCGCCATCGCGGCGGCAGCGCCGCCAGGATGAAGCCGATGTCGCTGCGCACCGTGTGGTTAGCAACCATCAGCACCGGGCCGCGCACGCCGCGCAGGTTTTCCCGGCCGCGCACTCGCGGATGCGCCAGCACGTGCGTAGCCGGCCAGGTCAGCAGGTAATAGACTGCCAGGCGGATCCACGTTGTCGGCCAGCGCTGCGCCCAGCGAGGATATTGTTCCGCGGCGCGCCGCGGTGGGTTCTGGCGCAGCATCTGCTCGAGCTCGCGCACGGTCGTGGCCGCGGCGAATGCGGATTCGTCCAGGTCCACCTGGTAGCGGTCTTCGATGGCGCTGAGCAACTCGACGCGGTCGAGCGAGCTGAGGTTCAAATCGGCTTCGAGCTGGGCGTCCGCGGAGAGCTGCGCCGGCGCAGGGCCTCCGCCCGAGCGCAAGACGCGGCCGATCAGCTCGTCCAGCTCGCTGCGTCCTGCTTTTTCCGCGCCCGCCGGCGTGAGTCGCGCCTGCACAAACTCCGCGATCACATTGGTGCGAGGCTTCTGCGTCGGCGTGCGCGGAAAATCCTGCTCGGGCCAGAGGAACCAGCGGCGCATGCGCTGGAATTCGGCGAGCTGCGCGTTGGCGCGCTTGACGATGGCTTCCGCGTTCGCGCCGGCGTCGCGCAGCAGCAGCACGGCGCACGGCTCGGCATTGCCGCTGCGTTCGAGGCCCACCACCACGCAGTCGCGCACCTCCGGCTCGCGTCGCAGTGATTGCTCCAGGTCTTCGGGATAGATGTTCATGCCCGCGGGCGTGACGATCACGTTTTTCTTGCGGCCTTTGAAATAGAGATTGCCGTCGGCGTCCAGCTCGCCGATGTCGCCCGTGCGCAGCCACCCCGGCTCGGAGGCCGCGCTTCCCGTCGGCGCAACTTCCGCGCCCGGCCAATAGCCCGCGGCGATGCTCTCGCCGCGCACCAGGATTTCGCCGCTCGCATCCAGTTTGATTTCGCGGCCCGCCAGGACTTTGCCGATCGAGCCCTTCCCCAGGCGGAAGGGATGGTTGACGCTCACCAGCGAGGTGGTTTCCGTCAAACCGTAGCCCTGGATTACCGCAAACCCCAGCCGCATCCAGAACGCCTCGGTATCGGCCGGCAGGGCGGCGCCGCCGGAGACGAATGCCCAAAACTTCCAGCCCAACCGCCGGTGGATCCGGCGGAAGCGCCACATGCGCCGCACGAATTTTTCTCCCTCGGCTGCCTGCATCTGCTTGCCGAGCCATTCCCGCCGGCCTTCGGCTTCGAGGTCGCGCTCCAGCTTGCTGCGCAGCGTTTCGATCTCCCGCGGCACCGCGATCAGCACGGAGACCCTCTCCCGCCGGATGCTGCGCAGGACCTCGGCGGGGTTGAGCGTGTCTTGAAAGATGACCGTGGCGCCCATCAAGGGCGGCACGAACACGCCGAGGAACTGCCCGAAGACGTGACTCAGCGGCACCAGATTCAAGTACCGGAGTGGATGGAAGAACCGCTCGTACTTCAGATACTTCCGAATCTCGATTTCCAGCGGCTCAAGGTTGGCCAGGATGTTCCCGTGCGAAATCAGCACGCCTTTTGGTTCGGCGGTGGTGCCCGAGGTGAAAATGATCTGGACGATATCTTCGCGGCGCAGTGCCGGGGAAGCATACGGCGCGCGCGAGTGACGCCCGACGCTCTCCGGCAAAGTCTCGAGCGCGATCGTGGGCAGCCCCGGATGGAGAGGCGCGCGCTCGCGGGCGGCCACGAGCAGCCGGGCGCCCACCTGACGGGCGACACGCTGGGTGAAGTCGGGCGAGGCGATATGGTCCATCGGCACGGCCACGGCGCCGCGCAGCACGCAGCCGAAGAACGCCATCACCCATTCCGCCGAGTTTTCGCCCCACAGCAGCACGCGGTCGCCTTTGTCCACGCCGCGGGCTTCCAGTTCGCGAGCGAACTGCGACGCCCGCTCGGCAACCTCGGCGTAGGACCACCGCACCATGCGATAGCCGCGGCGCTGCGCGTAGGCGACCTCGGCGCCGCGGCGGCGGAAGGCATCCAAATATTCGAGGAGTGATTGGCGGCGCATGGATGGCCTTAGTTTCCCACGCCCGGTTCCGCGCCGGAGGGAAAATTGAACGGCGATTGGCCTGGGCGAACTACTTCGGATTCATTTTCTGGTTTGCCCGCCGGAGTTGCCAGATAATGGTTTGCGGGGAAGCCCTTGCCGATTCGTGAGACCCAAGCGCCGCTGAGGGATTACCAGGAGGGCGTTGTGCGCGAAGACCGATTCACCTGCACGCGCGGTTCGCTTGCCGGGGGCTGCGGCGCCATCTTGCTCGTGTTGCTGCTCGGTGCGGTGACCCCGGCGGGCGCGCAGACCGGCAATGCCTATGAGGCGGAGCGCAAGCGCGCCTTCCAACTCTGCGACGAGTCTAGGTATCTGGAAGCCATCCCCATTCTCGAGAAACTGACCGCTGCCACGCCCAGCGACACTCAGGTGCTCGAGCACCTAGCGGTGGCGCTGGTGGCGAACGCCGTGATGCTCCAGGACGCCGAGGCGCAAAAGAAGATGATGCAGCGTGCCCGCTCGCTCGCCCTGCGCGCCAAAGAGCTCGGCGACAATAGCGCTCTGGTGCAAATGCTGCTCGAGCAGGTTCCCGAGGGCGGCGGGCCGCCCGGCCACACAAACTACTCCACTCGCCCGGAGGCCAACCGGGCGATGCAGGAGGGCGAAGAAGCCTTTGCCAAGGGCGATTTCGACCGCGCCATCGCCGCCTACCAGCGCGCGCTTCAGGCCGACCCGAAGCTGTACGAGGCGCCGCTCTATATCGGCGACGCCTACTACAAGAAAAAGGAAACGGACACGGCGTGCGAGTGGTACGCCAAGGCGGTGGCCATCGACCCTAACCGCGAGGCGGCTTACCGCTATTGGGGCGACGTGCTGATGCGATCGAATCGGCTTGCGGAGGCGCGGCCCAAGTTCATTGACGCCATCATCGCCGAGCCGTACAGCCGGGCGCCGTACCGCGGGCTGATGCTCTGGGCCAAGGCCGCCGGAGTAACTCCCGCCCCGCCGGAGATCCCCGTGCCGGAGTACAAGCCCAGCGCGACCGGGGGAGCCACCATCACGGTGGATCCGGACGCGGCAGCTCGCAAGGACGGTACCGAATACTGGATGGTCTATCAGGTGATGCGCGCCGCCTGGGCCAAAGGACCCGACCTTTTCCGCAAGGCTTACCCGAACGAGACGCAGTACCGCCATAGCCTGCGCGAAGAAGCGGAAGCGGTGGGCGCGGTGGCGGACTTGGTCGCGAAGGACGTGCGGGACGCTAAAGTCAAGCAACTCAATCCTGCGCTGGAGAAGCTGCTGAAGCTGAGGGAGGGGGGCTTGCTGGAAGCCTACGTCCTGCTAGCGCGCGCCGACGACGGCATTGCCCGCGACTACCCCGGCTACCGCGCCGAGAATCGCGAAAAACTCCGCCGCTACCTCAGCGAGTTCGTGGTTCCCTTCGTGCCCTGAGATTCTGGCCTTCTGCCTTAGTAGAGCACTCACGGAACACAGAAGAACTATCCATATTGTAATCAATAACTTACATAGCGAAGCCAGCCGATCGCTCTGCGTGCGATTGGGCTGGACAATCGGCGGAGTCTATGGTACTATCAGTGCGCGTTTGTTGCTCTTGTGATTCCTTCTGACTCGTTTAACAGGGCTGCAGGTAACAACTTGCAGCCCTTTTTTTGCGGGCTAGAGGCACCCGCCTAGGGCGGGGAACGAGATGCACCAAATAGCTCAAACAGAAGAGGAATAGCAGTGAAAGAACAAGGAACAGTGAAGTGGTTCAACGCCAGCAAGGGCTACGGGTTCATCCAGCGCCAGTCCGGCGAGGACGTCTTTGTGCACTTCTCCGCCATCCAGGCGGAGGGCTACAAGACGCTCAACGAGGGCCAGGCGGTTGAATTCGA
>JGI1358J11329_10003870_pt1 | contig 10967 bp, 11 predicted proteins | sample Subgroupgradi54m_FD_11329 | JGI IMG/M metagenome (IMG submission 11329)
AGCTTGGCCTTCCGTAGATACGAAGTTATTATAGACCGACATTTGCTCACTATAGCTTCTATAGCCGCTAAAAAGCTTGAGATCGAAGCCGTTTTTTTTGGCGGCCGCAAACATTAGCTCAAGCGCCCGGGCTGTCTCAGTGCGCAGATGTGAATCATTAGAGCTCGAGGGATAATTAAGCGGTACGTTAGGTACAACCAGCGACGGCGCATAATCACTTGGTAAAATGCGCCCCTTATTGACTACCACCCAGATACTAGCCGGATCGTTTATAGAGTATTGTTTTTTATTGAAACTGGTAGGGACTGTGGGCACCGAACTGGAAGAAGTGGCTGTAACCGGCTGGGGTTTGCTAACCGGCTGATCATTCCGCCACCAAACCAGCGACGCCACGACTGCTATGAGTACAATAAAAATTAATAACTTTCGCAGCAGATGACGTCTGGCCTCGGGGTGAATAGACATTAGTTTTATTGTACAGCTAATTTTCGTGAGCTTCGCGCTTTAGCCACCAGACAACCGATTAGGCGTAGTAGATATGGAGTGGATAGATAGGCGCCAACGGCGTAAACTATGCCGGCCAGTACATCAAAGGCGTAGTGTTCGCCCAAGTAAATAATGCCGAAGTAGATTGAGACCGGGTAGGCTAGTGACAATGCTCCCCAGCGCCGGCCGTAAATTTTGAAAATAATGATCGAAAATAGCGTGGCGCAGCCAGCGTGCAGACTGGGTATAGCCGCAACCGGGTTAGGCGAAAGACGGTTATAAAGTGACGGAAAATTATGAATTCCCAGCGCATACCAGACATCACTCGATATCCGCTGAATATGCGGGATGTAGCCACCGTCGCTGGCCAGCCACGGTGGTGCTGTCGGGAAGGTCAAAAAAGTTAAAAAGCCGCTGGCAAACAACACCATATAGCTTGAAACAACCAGCCAGTAGTGGTGGCCGCGAGTTTTCCAGACTAAAATCGCCAAGCCAAGCGGCAAAATGAAAAACAGCATGTAGGGCAAATACAGGGCAAGGTCGTACCATTGGGCATGGCCGTGCCATAACCAGTTTTGAAAATATATTACTGGCGTTTTACCAAACAATAATTTATCGATATGCGGCGCCAGCGTGTAATTAACATGTGAGTTAATTTCGTCTGCAAAGCTACTAAAGGATTCATAAACCAGCAGTAAGACCACAAAAGGTAATAGCCGCTTGAGCATAGCGATGGCTTGGTCAAAAATCATAAACACGAAGATCAGAAAAACTAGTAGCTTATCAGGCGTCGGGAAGCTGGGATCATACACGAAAATAGCTAGGCAGGCCAGGGTGCCCGCCAGTCCTATCGCGCGCGCGATATTTTCTTTGATTTTGGTAATCACTGCCGACTATTGTACCAGCTCAGACTATTCTCAGTTTAAGTAGTAAAATAGATATCAGATGAGAATTTTAGTAGTAGAAGACGAGCACAAGATAGCCGGCGCTATCAAAAAAGGCCTGGAGCAGGAAAAATACGCTGTCGATGTGGAATATGACGCTGATAGCGGCTACGGCGCAGCCCTGAATGAGCCCTATGACCTGATGATTATCGACCGCATGCTGCCCGGCAGTATGGAGGGCATGGATATAGCCCGCCAGCTACGTGAGAAAGAAATTCATACCCCTATCTTGCTTTTGACCGCCAAAGACCAGATCCATGACCGGGTGGCCGGGCTAAATGCCGGCGCCGACGATTATTTGATTAAGCCTTTTTCGTTTGAAGAGCTGCTGGCCCGGGTCCGGGCGCTGCTGCGCCGGCCAGCTGAAGCCAAAAGCAACGTGCTTAAAGTCGGCGACCTGAGCCTGGATACGACTAATTATGAGCTGAGGCGCGGCAGCAAATCGATTGTCCTCAGCTCTAAAGAATTTGCCCTGCTGGAATATTTAATGCGCAATGCCGGCCAGGTACTCAGTAAGGACAACATCATTGCCCATGTTTGGAATTTTGACGCCGACATCTTGCCCAACACCGTTGAAGTCTATATTGGCTACCTGCGCAATAAGATAGACAAACCATTTAAAGCTAAGCCCCTGCTGCACACGCTGCGCGGCTTTGGCTACAAAATAGAGGCCCGTTAATGTTTCGCTCCGCGGCTACCAAATTAACTGCCGGCTACTTAGCTATTATCATGGCTCTTTCGATTGGCTGCAGCNTGGCGCTGTATCATGTTTCCAGCAACGAGCTGGCCCAGAGTGCCCAGCGGCCGGTTGACCTATATAATGTCGTTTTTGGGCCTAGTAACGCCACCGAGATCAACAATCTACGTCTGCACCAATTGGAAAAAGATCGCAACCGACTAAAAGTTAATTTACTGTTTTTTAATATTGCCGTGCTGGCCATCGGCGGCGCCGTCAGCTACATTTTGGCTAGGCGGACACTTCAGCCGCTTGAAGAATCGCTGGAAATGCAAAAACGTTTTACCGGCGACGCCAGCCATGAACTCCGCACACCGCTGACCGCTATGCAGGCTGAGATTGAAGTCGCCCTGCGCAGCTCCGATCTCACCAAAAAAGGGGCCCTTGACCTGCTTAAAAGTAATCTAGAAGAAGTTGGCAAGCTCAAATCACTCAGTGAAGGCTTGTTGACTTTAGCTACGGCCGAGGCTAATGGTACTCCCCACGAGCAGGTTTTTTTAGCTCGGTTAGTAGAAGCCGCCTTAGACCAAGTTAGCAAACCGGCGACTGCCAAAAAGATTAAGCTCAGTGCTAAGGTCAAAGACGCGGTGGTCGTAGGCAATAGCCAGCAGTTAACTAACCTTTTGACGATTTTAGTCGATAACGCTATCAAATACAGTCCGGCTGGGGCTGAAGTCACCATCGATACGAAGCTTAAAGACAAGCAGGCACGAATTAGCGTCACTGACCACGGGCAAGGAATAGCGGTCGCCGACCTGCCGCATATTTTTGAACGTTTTTACCGGGCCGACGTCTCGCGCACCAAAAACACTGCCCAAGGTTATGGTTTGGGGTTGGCGATCGCTAAAAAAATTGCCGACTTGCACCATGGTTCTATAGCAGTGAAATCGACGACCGGCAAGGGCTCAACTTTTAGCGTTAATTTACCCCGCGTAAATTAACGACTTGGCTGTTTGATTAATTTTATAAACAGCCAGAAACCTAGCAGGACTAACGGGAAGATAATTGCCGAGCCAAGTAAAAAGGCACCGGCGTAGCTGGCGGCGCCGAAGGCGTCGGCTAGCTTTATCTTGCCATGTACTAAATACGGTCGGTTAGCGAGGGCCAGCAGCAGTGGTGTCGCCAGTCCCATCAATCCGGCGTAGTATTTAAGTTTAAATTTGGTTCGGCCAGTGGTGGCCAGGTAGGCTACTAGCAATCCAAAAATGCTAAGCAGGTCTATGGCCGCCACCGGCCATTTTTGCAAATGGCTGCCGCTATAAAGGATTGATAGCGGCAAAAAACTGCCTAAAAACAGCAGCCAGGCAGCAAATAGCAACTCGTTAGATAACAATTTGCGCGTGTCAGAGCGATCGTTTATAGTTAGCCAACCGATAGCGACTATGCCTAGTAGGGCCGACAACATAAGCATCCAGCCAACCAGCGTTTGCCAAAATAATTGGCCTGTAATTAGATAAATTCCAGCGGCTGTGAAACTTAGCGGAATCGTAAAGCAGGTCAGTGCAAATAACCAAGCGCCCCATTTGGGAAAGTGGTCTGGCCGCCAATAAAACAAGACTAGTACCACGCAAGCCCGGATCAGTAAAGCAAATAAGCCGACCGCCAGTGTGGACAAAAGTGCATGACTAAGAGCCGGCAGGGCATTGTTAAACAGCATGGCCACCGTGGTGAAGCCAAAGACCAAAAACACATTAGTGACTTCCCAAAGCGGTGTAAAATATTTGCTAGTTTGCTTTTGCTGGCCGGTCAGAAAACTTAGGGCAATGCCGCACTCGACACTGCAGGCTAGGCCATAAATCGCAAAAAAGATGGCCGCCGCCAGTATCGAGGCGTCAACGAGATTCATTTAATACCTCCGCCGGGTGAAAGACTTTTCGCAGCCCGAATATGGTCAGTGCCAGCAAGATTATGTAAAGCAGCGGAAAAGTTTCGCCCAGGCCAATGACGGCTTTATTTTGGGTCACGGCGTCAGCCGTGCGCAGTACGCCGTGAATAACATAGGGCTGGCGACCAAACTCCGTTACCAGCCAGCCAAACTCAGCACCAATTACACCCAGAAAACCGCAGACAAACAACGCGATCAGCATTGGTTTTTCATGGGCCCATTTTGGTCGCCAGCGCTTAAATATTAGATACAGACCAGGTATTAAGATGCCAATCATTCCAATCATAACCATACCGTCAAAAAAGTAATGGATAATTACAGGCGGGCGGTCACTTGGCTTTATATCGTTTAGGCCTGTGACCTTGCCGTTAAAATGGCCGGTGGCTAAAAAGCTCAAGAGCCCTGGGATTTTAATGGCGTGCTTAACTTCACTGCCACTGACCACGCCCCCAACCAGTAGCGGCGCATTAGTAGTAGTTTGCTGCAAACCTTCAATAGCCGCTAGTTTTGCCGGCTCATTTTTGGCCAAAAATTTACCGGCTTGGTCGCCGGCAAAAGCTACCAATACGCCAAAGACGACTGCTAAGGCGGCCAAGCCAACCATCATTTTTTGCAGCCGCCGGCCCGGGCGGCCCTTTTTATGGCGCCAGGCAATCCAGGCATAAATTGCTAGCAGAACCAGGGTCGTCGCAAATAAGTATGACAGGATGGAATGGGTTACCTCAGTACCAGCAGCCGGGTTAAAAACTGCCTGGCGAGTGTTGATATCTATCGGGTTGCCATGGCCATCCAGCTTAAAACCCTGGGGTGTATTCATCCAAGAGTTAACTGTCGTTATGGCTATGGCTGAGCCGATGGAACCAAGCACAATCGGCAAGCTGCATAGCCAGTGCTGCAGCAGCGTGAAGCGTTTCCAGCTCATCATATAAATCGTTAGGAACAGGGCTTCAATCAAGAAAGCAAAGCCTTCCAGCGCAAAAGAAATGCCAACCACCTTGCCCGCCAATGAAGTAAATATTGGCCACAGCAAATTAAACTGCATGCTGACGATGGTGCCCGAAACCGCTCCGGCAATAAATAAAACTACTAGCGCCTTAGACCATTCATGGGCAGTCGCGCGAGCTGCCGGCCGTTTTTTCCAGATGCTGTAGGCCTCCAGACCACAAATCAGTAGCGGCAGAGCCACGCCAAAGAGCACAAAAAACAGATGAAAACCAAGCGTATCGCCAATTAGTCGTCTGCCAGCCGCTGCCGCTTCCATTTAGTTTAAGTATAGCGCAGTCTAAGAGCGTTTTTTGCCCGGAATGTATCTGTCCAGCGCTAAAATGTCGGGCTTATGCACAAATATGCCGATCGCCAGGCCCAGCAGCAGGTAGTGCGGCCAAACGTCTTCTTTAAAGAACCAGATAGACAGCGTCAAAAACGCTACAAAAATCACAGAGTTAAGCCGCTGCAGCAAGCCTAATAAATAAAGTACTGCAATCAGTGATTCTATAAGTCCGGCTCCCAGGACGATGAAAAGCGGATCAAAATGGAAGTAGCGCGTCAGGCCATAGTGATTAACGACGTCCAGCGAAAGGGCCGTAGTCACAAACTTGACGTTAACGGCGGCATATAAAATCGAGAAGCCAAATAAAATCCGGGCTGCTGGCATAGCCCATTTTTCATAAGTTGCTGAAGCTACCTTTTTAGTCTTCCATATCAGCCGATCAAGGCTAAACTTTTGCTTGGATAGCAATATCAACGCCATAGACTCACCAAAGTAATTGATGTAAGTCAGCATGTACCAGCCTTTGTCAAACAGACTAAATAACCAAAAAAAGGCAGTTAAAAACCCAAAAAGCCGCGTGCGCAGGCCAAGAATTAACGACACGCCGCTGATGTACATAAATGGCCCAATGAACTGGTGCAGTGTGAAGCCAACAGCCGGTAGCTCTGGCCCGAAGACCGCGCGGTGAGAAGCTGAAAATATCAACGACAGACCAAAAACCACCCGGATAAAATCGGGCGCAAAAGCGGTCGCTTTATCTATAAAGCTGCCAATTTTTTTGAATACCGGGAGCAATTTTAGAAATAGGCCGAAAGCTATAACAAATAATATGCCAGCCGTAAAAAGTAGAAAAAAATTTAAATTGTGGGCTGAATGAAGTGCCTGCCAAATATTAACTTTTTGCTGGTGCTCATCAGCCAAAGTCTGGTTGGGCGACAGCACATAAACCTCATGCGCAAACAGCAAATGGAGGTTTAAAAGCATAAGTAGAATATAGCATGCTAATAAATATTGTTTAAAAGCGCCTCTGGGCGTACCATGAAAACATAAGCATTAAATAAGGAACAATCCAAATGACATTTAAAAAACACGTCGCCGACGGCAGCCTGTATGCCTGGGCGCTGCTTAGAATTACTCTGGGTTACATATTTTTATGGGCTTTTTTAGACAAATTATTCGGCTTTGGCTTTTCGACCTGCCGGGATAAAGTAACAAATGTTATCCATGGTGGCTGTTCGCAGGCCTGGGCCCACGGCGGCTCACCGACCAAGGGTTTTTTGGGCCACGCCACCACTGGCCCGTTCAAGGACTTTTACCATCATTTAGCAGGGCATGTCTGGGTTGATTGGTTATTCATGATTGGTCTTTTAGTCATCGGGCTTGGTTTGCTGCTGGGCATCTGGGTCCGCTTTGCAGCTTTTGCTGGTATTGCCATGCTGCTGCTCATGTGGAGCGCCTTGCTGTGGCCAGTCAATTCACCTGGCGTTGACGAACATATTATTTACGCCATTGCGCTGTTTGGTATAGCCCTGGTTGACGAAAATCAGGTTTGGGGTTTGCGTTCCTGGTGGCTCAAAACTAGAGTTGCTAGAGCCTTACCGTTCCTGAAATAGTTAAAATTTCTCTCTGATATGGGACATGGAGTAGTCCCAGATGGCGTCGGTTTTTTTGTGCGGGTTGAAGATATTTTCCGGGTCAAAAATCTGCTTGGTTTGACGGAACAAGTCAGTGATTTCTTTGCCGTACATTTGTTCCAACCACGGCCCGCGGATCATACCATCGTTGTGCTCGCCGGACAGGCTACCACCATATGATAAAACCAGCTCATTAACTTCTTTCATGGCCGGTGCCAGTTTGGCACGTTCTTTTGGATCTTCGATCTTCATTAGTGGGATGACGTGGAAGTTGCCGTCGCCCATGTGGCCGGCAATGGTCGCCAACAGATTGTACTTTTTAATAATAGCTTGTAATTTGGGCAAAAACTCTACCAGTTTGGGTGGTGGCACCACTAGGTCGTCAATAAACGGCGCCGTGTGTTTATCTTTAACTTTCTTTCTAAGCAGGTTAAAGCTCTCCCGGCGCATGATCCTAAACTTCCAGGCCTTGGCTTCGGTACTATCTTCTTCGGTGGCCTCTAGTTTGTAAGGTTTGAGAGCCAGCTTCATGGCGTGGACTTTTTGGGCGACCTCCTGGGGAGTTTCGCCAGTAAACTCTATCAACAAGACCATCTTGGGAATGCCACGAAACAGCAAAAAGGCATCAGGAATCAGTTGAAAACCGAGTTTAAACAGACCGCCCCAACCCAACGTTTTGCGAAAATAAGGGAAGAATTTGATAGCCAGCGTCAGCGTGTGGTTGTCAAAAGCTTCAAAGCTGGCTGGCTTGGCTGCCACAACTGTATTTATTAGCTCGCCAAGACCGTTCAAATTTTTCATAAAACAGACTAGTACGCCAGAATGTGGCTTGTCTTTGATCAGTTGAAACTGCACGTCACTAACCAAGCCTAGCGTACCCTGTGAGCCGACAATCAGTTTAGTCAAGTCAAAAACGTCCGTTTCACGGTTCCATACATCCCACAGGTTATAGCCAGTCGAATTTTTGCTAACATGCGGTTTGGCCGCTTCGACTTTGTCGTAGTTGGCCTGCAATAGATCAAACATTTGCTTATAAATCTGGCCTTCAAAGTTAGACTGCGATATTTTGGCATCTAGCTCCTGGCGATTCAACGCTTTAAGACTGTACTTTTGGCCGTCCGATAAAATAACTTCCAGTCGCTTTACAAAATTCTCGGTCTTGCCAAACTCTAGCGATTTTTCGCCGCCGGCATTGTTAGCTACCATACCGCCGACGGCAGCTAGCTCGCGGCTGGCCGGGAAACTAGGCATTAACGCACCTTTGGCCAAAGTAGCCTTTTCGAAGTCGCGGTAAAAAACGCCCGGCTGCGCCCGCGCACTATGTTCAGTGACTTCTTCGATCTTATTAAAGTAACGCGTAAAATCAATGATTACCGAATCGTTGATGGCACCGCCGGACATGCAAGTGCCAGCGCTGCGGGCGGTTAATGATAAATTCGGGATCTTTGCCCGCAGCAGATGTGCACTGACGACCAGTCGCTGTAAGTCATCGGTGTTTTTAGGGAAAACAACAAGTTCTGGCATCAACTCAAACAGTGAGGCGTCGTGGCTGTAAAATTGCCGCGTAGCTTGGCTATCGTCAATGTCACCCTCAAAACCTTTTTGTTTCAGCAGACCCACCAATTGATCCATATTACCCTTAAGCTTACGTGACTAAAATACAACGTGCAACTAACCAAAAAGTTTTATAATAAGTAGTCCATGAGACAGTACTTAGATTTACTTGAGGATATAAAAACCAACGGCGTCAAAAAAAGCGACCGCACAGGTGTTGGTACTATTAGCGTCTTTGGCCGCCAGCTGCGCTTCGACCTGTCCGAAGGTTTCCCAGCAGTAACTACTAAAAAGCTTTTCACCCGCGGCATAATTCACGAGCTAATCTGGTTTTTGCAAGGCAGTAGTAATATCAAATACCTGGTAGATAACAACGTCCATATTTGGGATGAATGGCCTTATAAACACTATCTTATCGAGCAAGGCGAAAAAGTACCTGATAGCAACAGCGAAGAGTGGAAGAAGGGTATTGCCGAGTTTACCGAGCGCATAAAAAAGGACGATGCCTTTGCCGAAAAATGGGGCGAGCTTGGCCCGGTTTACGGCTACCAGTGGCGAAACTGGCCAACTCCGGATGGCGAACACATTGACCAAATAGCTAGAGCCATCGATACCATTAAGAACAACCCTGATTCGCGCCGTATTATCGTCTCGGCTTGGAACGTGACTGATATCGACGAAATGGCCAAAGCCGGCCTACCGCCCTGCCACTTGCTATTCCAGTTTTATGTAGTCAGCGGCAAATTAAGCTGTCAAATGTACCAGCGTAGCGCCGATACTTTCTTGGGTGTACCATTTAACATCGCTTCTTATTCGCTATTAACCATGATAATTGCCCAGGTCTGCGGCCTTAAGCCTGGCGACTTCGTCCACACCTTTGGTGATACACACCTATACATAAACCACCTAGAGCAAGTAGACGAACAGCTCTCCCGTAAACCCAAACCGCTGCCCAAAATGAAGCTAAATCCTAAGATTAAAGACATCAGCGCCTTCAAAATTGATGATTTTGAATTAGTTGGCTATGATCCGTATCCAGCCATTTATGCACCGATAGCAGTTTAAAAGTTATATTATGATTATCTCGGCCATCGTAGCAACAGACACCAAGGGAGCGATTGGTAAGAACGGCCAAATCCCGTGGCGCTTACCGGCCGAGCAAGCCATTTTTAAACAAACCACAATGTGGCACCCTATTATCATGGGTAGAAAGACCCACGAATCAATCGGCCGGGCGCTACCAGGCCGTACTAACATCGTTATAACACACAACCGGAGCTACCAAGCGGAAGGATGTACGATTGCCGCTTCGGTCGATGAAGCAATCCAAATCGCTAAAGGGGCGGAGGGGAGTGAAGAGGTTTTTATTATCGGTGGCTCCGAGATTTACAAACAAGCCCTGCCGCTTATTAAGCGGCTTTACTTAACTCGAGTTCATGCGGTTGTAGATGGTGATACGTTTTTCAAATTCAACTCAGATGAATGGCAGCAAATATCTAATAAAAAGCACCTAGCGGACGAAAAGAACCAGTATGACTACAATTTTATAGTCCTAGAACGCAAGTAGGGCCTATTCTTAAATTCTTATGAATTTAAGAATAGTTTGTTTGGTAGAATGGAATAACGATGAAAACAGTTTCGAAGAACAGTAGTCTTAGAATCTGGCTAGCCATAGTCGGCACGGCAACTCTAATAATCGGCGCTGCCTACACTATGGTCCAACAATCCACCAGATTGTCGGCCAATGATGCGCCGATTGCCAAGGCCCAGCAGGTTAAAGCGGAGTTGGCAAGTGGCGCAGCCCCAACTGATGTCGTACCAAGCCTCAAAGTCAATCTGCAAAACGATATTAACGTTTTTGTCATCGTGACAGACAAAAACCAGAATGTTTTGGCCAGCTCGGCCTTACTTAATGGCAAGACGCCGCTACCCCCGGCAGGGATCTTTGGGTACGCCAAAATCCACGGAAGCGACACACTAACCTGGCAACCTAGCGATAACGTGCGTATAGCTTCACATACCAAGACTTACAACGACGGCTTTATAATCACCGGACAATCACTCGATCCGGCCGAGGAAAGAATTAATAGATACGGTCTCATCGCCCTCGCCGCCTGGCTGACCGTCATTCTCTGGACAACCGCGGTTTTACTTTTAGTCAAACGCTAATCAGGCTGCTTGATATTCGTCTTCTTCGGTAGGGAATTCTTGCCTTAAAAGTTCGCTAGCTTTGTCTAAAAGATGCTGCCGACCGGGCAGGTCGAATGGATAAATTACCCCCGTCCGGGGAGCGGGGAATCTATCCTCTGCAACCTCACGCAGATACGAATCCCTAAGATGCTCAGAGTAACGCATGACAATACTGGCTACTACGTCTCGCGGCGTTACTTCGGGATTTTCGATTTTATCAAGAGACGTCTCCCTCTTAGCGGCAAAAAAGGCCATTTGCTCAGCTCTT
>JGI1358J11329_10003875_pt1 | contig 10950 bp, 13 predicted proteins | sample Subgroupgradi54m_FD_11329 | JGI IMG/M metagenome (IMG submission 11329)
TATGTGACATATGGCTCGGAGCTAATGGGTATGTTCCGAGCGTATGCCTGTGCAGTTAGCCTGCAAACCGCGATGCAATTAGAGTGAGAATTCACTCACCAGGGCTTGCATATTTTAACGAAGTGTGCTATTGTGGAATACAGGATTCACAAGCCACTTGAGGTGAACTATGTGCGCTTTTTTCAGGTTGTTCCGGCGGCAAGAGCCGCCACTTGAGCTCATCAACCGGTCAAATCCGGGCAACCCGGACGTGCCGGATGATGAGCCAGGCTGTTTCGTGATCACGACTCCTTCGGGAGATCGTGATATGAAGCGAGCGATGTTCCGCGTGCGAGAGCGTGACGGGAGCGTCCGACAGAGCTTGCTCTTCCCGCCGATGCCCGAGCTCGTTCACGTCGACCACGAATAGATTGCGGGCCCGCCTCACGGCGGGCCCATTCCGAAGCTGAAAAGCCGGCCCATCGATGGGCCGGCCTTCTTTTACATATCCACCGGAGGCAGACTGCAGAACAAATCCTTATGCTCGAGGAGGAATGCTCGCATCTTCTCCTCGGTCTTGCGGGATTGCACCGCGACGACTGCGCCCACGACAAACCAATAGGGAAGTTGCACAGTCTTCTTCGCTGTCATTTCCTCAACGACCACTATGCCGTCATCCGGGCCGAACATCTGTTGCCCGGTATATGGATATCCGGTTACATAGTATGGCTTGCCCCCGCTCTTAAAGCAGAGCGCCCCAGCCGCAAGGCCCGAGAACGGGTAACCGATTCGGACGATGGTCGCCCGCGCTGTCTTCGATGACATATCTCACTCCCGCGTAATCACTACCGGTAGCCATTATGCTCTTATCGACGCAAATATCAAATCTCCGATACGACTCGGATGGCCTCGGTCAGCTTGTCCACCTCGCGGAAGAAGGCAGTAGAGCGGACCTCGCGCGGGCGTGGGAGGTCGATATCGACGGTTTTCACGATGCGGCCCGGATGCGCCTCCATGACGAGCACTTGATCGGAGAGCTCAACAGCGTCGGGGATAAGGTGATTCACCATGATGATGGTCATGCCATAGGTGCGCCATATCCGCAGAAGATCGGCCTTCAGCGCCTCGGCGGTGATGGTGTCGAGATTCGAGAATGGTTCGTCGAGGATAAGGAGGTCGGGCGAGACCGCGAGCGCTCGAGCGAGCCCAACCCGCTGGCGCTGGCCGCCCGAGAGCGCGGCGGGATAGCGGCGCTCAAGATGGGCGAGCCCCACCTCAGAGAGCTTCTCGCGCGCGATGCGCTCGCGCTCGTGGCGGTGGAGCCCCTGCATCTTGAGCCCGAAGGCGATATTATCGAGGGTGGAGAGCCAGGGGAAGAGGGCGTAGTTCTGGAAGACCATCGCGCTACGCGCATAGTTGCATACGATGGTGCCACCAGAATGTTTCATGAGCCCGGTGATGACGCGCATGAGGGTAGATTTGCCTGCGCCCGAAGGCCCGGCGATAGAGATGAATGAACCTTTCGGTATCGCAAGCGTGATGTCGTGCAAGACGAGCGCGTTATGATCTTGTTCATCGGAGAAGCGCGCGGACACTCGCGAGAGGACGAGGGCCATGTCTGATTCGTGCGCCATATTATTCGGCATATCGCTTCGCACTCTCGGCCAAGAGTGGCGCCCAGATGAGACGATTCACCACGAAGACGATAAGTAGGATGCCGATGACTCCGGCAACAGAGGCGGGGCTTATGCCGGAAGCACCCGCACTCTTGATGAAGGAGCCGAAGCCAGAGGTGCCTGCGATAATCTCGGCGCCGATGACGGCCTCCCAGCCGATGGCAATACCCACGATAGAGCCAGTGAGGATGGCGGGGAGGGAGAGCGGGGCGAGGTAATAAGGGATGCGCCGCCAGCCGCTCGCGCCAAAGATGGTGGCCGCGTCGTTGAGGTCTGCATGAGCGCTTCGTATCGCGGTCAAGACGGCGAAGAGGACAGGCCAGATTATCGAGCTCACGGCAAAGAGGATTATCATCTCGCCTGTGAAGCCGAAGAAGTAGATGAAGAGCGGCAAGAGGGCGAAGGAAGGGATATTCTGCAGGATGTCGAAGAAGGGGAAGAGTGCATCAGCCAATGGACTCCAGCCCACGAGAAGGGCAATACCGACACCGAGTACCACCGCGAGGCCGTAGGCGAGCACGAGCCGGTAGGCGGTGTCGACGAGCGCGCTCGCGAGCGGCACGAGGCCAACCTGAGCGAAGTAGCCGAAGGCCGCGAGTGCCACAGCGCCCACGAGGACGACGAGCATGATGAGCCACATCCGCCGCGCGCGCGTGCGATGCGCGCGATGCCAGTGGCCGGTCGTAGGATGCGCAACGCTCCGAATCATTCATTACATGATACCGCGACCCAGCTTACGCCGGGCCGCGTCTGGTTGAATAAACCTCTTATTTACAGTATCGTCTCAATCAGCGGGCTACTCCTGTAGCCCGCTATTGCGGGATCGTCTAATGGTAGGACGCGACCCTCTGGAGGTCGTTATCTTGGTTCGAGTCCAAGTCCCGCAGCAGTCTAGTTTAGTATCGAAGGACCAAGACACATGCGAGTATTTGAGCCGCCGTTTGGCGAGCGTTGAAAATAGTCCCAGACGGGTCAAAAATGCGAAGTGAGGATTTACGCCATGAAACTGGTTCGAGTCCAAGAGAGTTTTTGCATATAAAGAAGCTGCCGAGCCCTTATCGGGTCTCGGCAGCTGGACGGGGATGGCCTGGTTAGTCGTAAGGCGCGAGCACATGGCACATCTCACGCTGCAAGTGCCCAGTATACGATTCCCAAGGCGAACCGCACTTGATGAGTGCAGGTAGGAGGAGTGGTAGATGGTACTCGCGCGTCTCCTTGACTTGCTTCGCCTGCTTCTCCGGTGTGCACGAACCCACTTCGCGCAGGTTGTGTAACCGATCGCAGATCTTGCACAAGATCGCGTGTGGCCCGCGCTTGATGATGCGCTCCAAATACTCCGCGGTCGTCTCCTTGCCCTTCGTGAGCTTCGTGAGCGCACGCACGTCAAGTGCGATGTCCTCACCGAAGTTGAGCGCCATGCGATGAGACGAGAGTAGGTAGGCGTCTTCTTGGATGTCGTGAAGCAGGAGATCGCAGATCATCCGCGAGTCTCGACCGCCAAGCTCGTCGATGTAGATCCAGGCTGCCGCCTTTGGGTGGTCGAAATACCGAGTGCCATCGTCGCGCTTCTGGCGCGCATGACCGTACTTCGACGCAATGTAGGCGAAGCTGATCATTTCGCATTCGTTCGGATCGAGCGACACCGCAAGCGGCGCCAAGAACAGCTCGTATCCGGGCAGAGCGTTTCGACCAGAGATTTGTTCCATCTTGCCCTCCTTTCGGGCAGGCGCGTTCGTCTCCTATATTTATAGCATATACAGAACTAGTGTCAATAGCAAAAGAAAGGGCGAGCCGGTGAAGGCTCGCCCTGCGCATCAGCGCGTGTAGTTATCTTTGAACGCCTGGAGAGCGCTCGTCGCAACAGAGAGCAGATTGCCCCGCAGACACAGCTCGTCACAGAGCATGAAGGATCGGTAACCGATCTCGTAGAGCCATGCGAGCTGTTCGAAGTCCGCGTCCGACGGTACCCCGTTTGGGCCAATCTCATACTTGATGATCTTCGTATCGGCCTCTCCATCAGCGATGTATGGCATCTTGCCGATCACGGAGAGCATCATGCGCGAGCCAGCGAGCGCTTCGGGGTCCTTCTCGATAATGAGCTTCTGCGCCTTTAGGATCTCGTGCGGCAGGTCCAGTTCGACGTAGAGGTCTCCCTTCGCTGCACAGAGGCGCAGATTGTCGCGTTTTTTGAACTCGCGCGCGACATACTCCAGGCCTTGTTTGCTCTCGATCTTGAGGATGACCTGGGCCTCCCTCCCGACGAGCTCGAGGAACTCGTCCACATCACGCTGGCTCTGCACATAGGAAAGAAACCAGCGCGTGAGGCCGAACCGCTTGACCTGCTCGATCTTCTCGTGCTCGGCGTCAACGAACTGGCTGCCGCCAACTCGAAGGCTCGCATCGCGGATATGTAGCGATTCGCCGGGTTGGACCATGTATGCGGGCCCGAACCGTACGGCAAGACGGTTATACCAGCGGGCCGGGTCGATGGCCTCGCCTTCGACTCCGCACCACCGTTCGCCATCGTGCATCTGCACAAGGAGCGCGCTGTCTTCGCCCCCCTTGAAGAGAATCGGCGTTGGCAGGTCGACCCGAATCGGATGGTTCAACTCGAAGTCGAGATACTCCGGATTCTCGTGCACCTTCGTGATGCGTAGCTGCCGCCCTTTGATGTCGAAGTAGAGCGGAACCGCAACGTCGTGGGGGATGAGCGAGAGCTCTCGGTCGAGATCGAAGTTGGTGAGCATGGCGCTGTTGAGGCGTATGCCGCCGAGCCGTGCATCCATCGCGAAAGCGGCGAAATGCGGGAAACTTGGCAATAGCGTCACCATCAACTCGACATCTCGCCCTGCCACAGGCGCCGGTGCGATACGCGAGCGTATCATTTCGATGATGTGTTTCATGCATTGCTCCTTCTTCTAAAGAAAACGGGGAGGGCGCGATGCCCTCCCCGTTGATTCATCAGAGCAGAGACTTGGTCGGCGTACCGCCGCCGAGCCCCCGAGTCTTTGAGTGACTTGTTGGGGTCCCGTCTCCGGGCTTCGGAAGCATGTGGACGGTCTTGAGCGATTTGTAGACGGTGTCCACCTTCGCCTTGCCGCCCGCGTCCGGAAGTTGCCGGGCCTCAAGTTCCTCGCGGAAGTACGAGATGCGCCCGGTCTCCTTGGCGAGGATGCCAAAGATGACGTCGACGACACGATCGGGCTGTGGCAAGTAGGCGACATGATCGGCTCCGCCGACGAGCTCAGCCCACATGGCCGTGGCTTCCTGGTCGAAGGGGCTCATCGAGTCGCCACTCGATCTCTCGTACGGCTTCCGGATGATATACACCGAGAACTTCGCCCGGAGTTCGTCGAAGACCTGTTTGACCGTCATCCGCTTCTCGATCGAGGCATAGGCATAGGCCTTGGCCATATCCGGCGAGACCGCATCATACGGCTCCTCGTCGCCGATAAAGATGCAGATCGGCTTACGGATGGCCTTCGGCATTTCGACGTTGCGCGCAAGGTAGAGGGCCGCGAGCTCATAGGTCTCATGCTTGCCGCCACCGCCCTTGCCCTCGATCACGATCTCGTTCAGCCGGTCCTTGAGCGCCGTCCCCTTGGTGAAGGGGCGCGCTTGGACGGGGTAGTCCTCGCCGTTCTGAGCATCGCCGACGGCGCACCAACTGATCTCCATGTCCTTGCCGAGGTACTCCTGGCCCTCGAGTTCGAGGTACGGGAGTTTCGAGAACATGACCTTGGGCCACTCGCCCATGGAGCCGGTTTGGTCAGAGACGATGACGAGCGGCGCGCTCGAGTTGGTCGAGAGCGTCGCCGGAAGGAGATCGCCGAGCTTCTTGCTCGCGCTCCTGGCCTCAGCATAGCTGCGGCCGGCGTGCGCATCATAGGCACGGTACGCGGACTTGAAGTCGTGGCCGCCGCCGCCCCAATGAGCGGGGGTGAAGTCGCCTGATTCTGACATGTCTGTCCTCCTTGGTCAGATGGTGAACTGCTTCATGTTCGAGTGTGCTCGACCGAAGCTCTCGAGACGGATACGCTCGAAGTCTTCGAAGAGCTTGTCGGCATGCATCGGCCGCTCAAGTACATTGCGCACGATGAGCTGCCTGATGAAGTTGCACATCGGGTCCGGCAGACTTGCCGGAACGTCTTTGCGCGCAACCGCATCGAAGCTCCCGCCGAGCGCGTAGAGCATTGTCATCCCGAGGCTGTAGAAGTCGGAGCCGGGGACGAGCGTCGTGCCCCCGACCTGTTCGGGCGGGGAGAAGAGATCGGTATAGCCCTTGCTGATCGACGAGGCTGAAGGTTTGACAACCGAGAGCCCGAAGTCGACCAGGACGACGATGTGCGTGTTCTCCTGCACGATGATGTTCTGCGGCTTGATGTCGCCGTGGATGACACCGTGGTGGTGCAGATATGAGAGCGTGTTGAGAACCCGCTCCGTGATCCACGCTACGTTCTCCGGATCAAGTCGGCCGTGCTTTTCGACCGCTTGCTGGAGCGTAGGCCCTTCGATCCAGCTCATCGCGAGCGTATAGCTACCGTCATCGAGCTTCAGTAGGTCGCGCATGATGGGCAGGCCGTAGTGTCGCAGATTCCAGATCGCCTTCGTCTCCTGCTTGAGGATCTCCTCCGCTGCCGGCGAGATCTCGGAGCAATGCTTAAGGCAGGAATACTCTCGCAGGAGCAGGTGTTCGGCCTTGTAGGTGGTGCCGAATCCGCCTTCGGCCACCTTGTGCATGACCCGGTACGGGCCGATGGTGGTGGCGGGGCTCCTGCAATAGTTGTCGTATTTGCGCCGTTCCTTTGAGAGGATGTCGTACGCCTCATTGACTGTACGGGCGTATGACTCATTGTCGCCTGCGGCCCGAGGGCCGTAGAGTTTCAGGAGGGCCCGATGCGCAGCATCGATGACCTCCTGCGGAGCTCGCGGACTCACCTGGAGTACCTGGTAGAGATCGGTGTCGTAGGCAGCCGGATGGGGCTGGTCCATGCCTGTCCTCCGTGTTGCAAAGGTCATTATTCTGTCTGGAGAATACGCCACACAGAACAAGTTGTCAAAGTTGACTATATCGCCTAGATAGGTTTTACTTTTTATCAGATTGGATCCGGACCAATCCAAGGAGGCCGGTATGTCCTTACGAAGCGTAGTGACCAAGGCCCAGATACAGGGTCCGAGAGACTATCAAGAGGATTACCTCGTGTGCGAACCGTTCGCGAGCACGCGAAGCGGGCGAGGCTATTTGCTCGGCGTCATGGACGGCCATGGTGGGGGCGAGGTAGCGAAGTACTGCGCCGAGTTCGCTCCGCGATTGTTCGACCCCGGTGCAGAGGATGTCGGCCAGGCACTACGAGAAGTCGTGGCGCAGCTCGACGCTCGTACCGCGCTTGCGGATGCGGGAACGACGGTCTCGCTCGTGTGCGTGAACGAGTCCCAGAAGACGGCAACAACGGCCGTACTCGGGGACTCACCAATCGTTCTCATCGCACGTGGCGGCTATTTCTGCGTGAGCGACGAGCACAATGTTCGTACGAATGCGGGCGAGCGAGAAGCAGCAATACGCCGGGGTGCCATGTATGAAGACGGTTACATCTTCAACGCTCCTGATAACCCTGACGGCCTGTCGCACGAGGATGGTCTGCAGTTGAGTCGCGCACTTGGCGATCGGTCACTTCGGAACATACTCGATCGGACCCCAGTGATCCGTCAGTATCATCTCGACTCGGAAAGCTTCATTCTGCTTGCCTCCGATGGGCTACTGGACCCGAGCCACGAACACTCTTCGATCGACATCATCCATGTCGTCCTCGAGAAGGGATGTGCGAGAGAAACGGCCGAGGATATTCTCCGTTGGCGAGAGGGAAGCGGACTCGAAGACAACACCTCGCTGATCCTCTGGCGCGCGAAGCGCTGGTGGGATTGGTCCTAGCAGATGCTATTTGCCCAGTCTTGACCCCGGACCTTGTGTCCGGGGTTTTCTCATGATCCCTTTAAGTTTCGAACCAGCAATCTGGTATCGCGATTTTGTATGCAAATTGCGATTTACCAGTCAAAAGGACGGTTCTAACGTCGTCCAGTCCTCTCAGCCGACGAGTGACGACGAGGAGGTGCTGAGCGTAACAACGCGAAGTGCAGTATTATTTAAGGAATGCAATGACTATAAAAATTCAGGGTCCCGAGCGAGCCCTGTCCTCGGGGCGACGAGGGGCAGGAATGTATTCCGTCTATATTCTCGAATGCGCAGACGGTTCTCTCTATACTGGCATTACCACTGATGTCGCGCGGCGGCTTGCTGAACACAAGGCAGGTGTGGGCGGCCACTATACGCGCTCGAAAGAAGTGATAAGAGTCGCCTATAGTGAACAGCACCCCGACCGCTCCTCTGCCTCCAAACGAGAAGCCGAGATTAAGGGCTGGCGTCGGCATAAAAAGCTCGATCTCATACACGAGTTCGAGTAATGGCCCAATAACGAACCGCCCGGGAGGGCGGTTCGAGGTGTAGAGGGGATCAGCATCCTTGGCACGAACTGTTGCATCCTGTACTCCACGATTTCGTATTCGGATTGTACTGCGCTCCGCACCCGTAGGTGCACGGCACGTTCGGCAAGAGCGGAGCGTCCTGCTCGATGGGGAAGGGCGGACCGCCGAGCTTCTCGCGATAGATGTCCCCGATGGCTTTGTAGTCGAAGACCGCACTCTTGAGATTGTTCATCTCCTGCTCCAGAAAGGGTCAGTTTCCTCCCCCATACTACCCTACACGAGCTCCTAGATACGAAAGTTGCGTTCTCTTTTGTGTGTGATATAATCAAGAGATATGGCATTTGGCAAGAAATCAGGCGGGTTCGTGAAGAGGAGCTTTGGCGCGCGCTCACCAAGGGCATCTGGCCCCCGCAAGCCGTTTGTTGCTCATGAGGCGAGCGAGCGTTTCAAGGCTACATGCAGTGAGTGCCATGCGGTATGCGAGGTGCCCTTTCGCCCTAATGGTAAGAAGCCGGTCTACTGTCGCAACTGTTTTAATGGCAAGGAGGATGCGCCTGTCGGGAGCGCTACGAGCGGGTACCGCCGAGAGGCCTCTGCGCCTACCGATCTCGTCCGGCAGTTCGACATGCTTAACTTCAAGCTCGACCGGCTGATTAAGGCGGTCGAAGGCCGCTCACGCGCGTAAGACGCGTAGTGAAAGAAGTATCGACCGATGGCACGAGAGGAGAGCGTTATTCGCTTCGAAGACGTCTCCTTCGAATATAGCCATACCAAGCCTATTCTCGACGAGGTGAGCTTCGCCGTGCGTCGAGGGATGAAGCTTGCGGTGATGGGCCAGAATGGTGCGGGCAAGTCCACCATCTTTGCTCTCATGACTGGCCGGCTCGTACCCGAGAGTGGGCGAGTCTTGAGAGCTCATGGCCTCTCAGCGGCGACCGCGACGCAGGTGGTGGGGCGTGACGAGCTCGACCTTACCATTCGGGCTTTTTTCAGCAAGCGTTTCGCCGGGCCAGTCTACGATATCGACCCGCGGATTGACGCAGTGCTCGAGACGGTCAATCTAGTCGCGCCTCACGACCGCCTCGTGCGCTCCTTCTCGGGCGGCCAGCAAGCGCGCCTCTTGCTTGCCTCGGCGCTCATCCAGAATCCGGACCTCCTCCTCTTGGATGAGCCAACCAACAATCTCGACTCGGCGGGCATCGAGCACCTCACCCAATTCCTCACCGACTACCAAGGGAGCTGTATTGTTATCTCCCATGACGCAGGATTCCTGAATGCCTTCACCACGGGTGTGCTCTATCTTGATATCCACACGCGCAAGGTCGAGCAGTACCCAGGCGACTACAACGACGTGCTACGAGACATTACGGCGCGCGTAGATCGCGAGAATCGCAAGAACGCTCTCTTGGCGAAGAAGATCCAAGAGAACAAGGACAAGGCAAACTTCTTCGCGCAGAAGGGAGGCAAGATGCGGCTCGTGGCCAAGAAGATGCGCACGGAGGCGGTCCAGATGGAAGAGGAGAAGGCAGAGGTGCGCAAGGAGGATAAGACCATTCGCCCGTTCACCATTTCGGTACAGTCGCCCTTGCCGAGTGTTGTGTTCACGCTCTCCTCGTACACCATGCTCACTGGCAAGAAGCCGGTACAGAAGAAGGCAAATATAGCGCTGCGGCGCGGAGAGCATTTGCGGCTTGCGGGCCCTAACGGCATCGGTAAGAGCACGCTCTTGGAGGCGCTCGCTCGCAGGACCGCGCCTGGAATGGCTATAGCGCCAGGCACTCGGGTGGGCTATTACCGCCAGGACTTCTCCACGCTCGACTTCGAGAGCACAGTATATGAGACGCTCTTCGCGGCTATGCAGGAGGCGGGGCACGCAGACGAGGAGCGTCTCCGCGCACTTGCCGCCGGCTTCTTGCTCGGCGCAGAGGTCATGCACACCAAGATCGGCGCGCTCTCAGAAGGGCAGAAGGGGCTTGTCGCCTTTGCCTCCCTCGCGCTCGCTTCTCCTGGCTTGCTTATACTCGACGAGCCAACCAACCACATCAACTTCCGTCATTTGCCCGTGATTGCGGCGGCACTCGACAGCTATCGCGGCGCAATGATCCTCGTCTCTCATGTGCCGGAGTTCGTCGCACACATTCGCATCGACGAGGTTCTCGATCTTGCCGCATAATTGAAAGTTCCAGGGATTGTGGTAGTCTTTCTCCAGAATCGCAATTTAAGGAGTCAGACGTCATGGTTACAGCACATCCTTCGAAGGCGCCCACCAGTCTCGCACTGGACCTATTGTTCGCCGAGTATGGGGAAGCCGAGACATCGGATTTCAAAGGTGTCGACGTGCCCGCGGGCATACAAGTCGAATTCGTCGGCCCCGCGAATGATCTGCTAATGCGTCTGGCGGTTCTTCGCGGGAAATTGAAAGAACAGCGCGATGCTTGGGTGAGAGCGCATCGTCTAGGCCTCGACCAGCCCAATGGTCTTCGGCGTGCGGAAGCTGCGTATGACATGGTTCACGCATGGACACGGCTCGAAGCGCGTCTCATGTATCCGCAGGTCCCCTTTGACGGTCGCATCGTGGTGACCAAAAAAGGGGAGGTCGGATATGTTCTCGACACAGAGGACGAAGTAGTTCGGGTTGCTGTCTTCGTCTCACCTCTCGACCCAGACCGCGGCTAGTCGCGGTACAAAAAAGACCGGGCGCGCTTGCGCGCCCGGTCTTCCTGCATTTATTCGTATATGCGAATCAGTGAGACATCGCTCCCAACTTCGCTTTCATAAAGTCAATCTCGGATTGCTGGCCGACGAGAATGTTCTT
>JGI1358J11329_10003879_pt1 | contig 10941 bp, 10 predicted proteins | sample Subgroupgradi54m_FD_11329 | JGI IMG/M metagenome (IMG submission 11329)
AAAATGAAAAATTATGGCCAAAGATCAAAATACACGACGGCAAAAAGATATCGGGCGATTGCTGCGGGATCGGCAGGTCCTCAGACGTGAGAAGGTAAAGATCTTTCGGGGAGGAAAAAAACAACATGCGATTTAAGTTTATTGACTTTTTGATTTTTTCATTTATTCTTACTTTTATTTGTGCAATTGCCGGAGCCAAGGAGCCTTTGCCTATGGCAGCCTCCGATGAAAATAATCCGGAAACGAAATATTTGATGTTTCAGATTTTTACTTTTAACGGATCTGCTTTTCCACCAGATGAGTCTGTAAAATCCCAAATGGCAAGTACGGTCGATGATATCATCATGGCCATTCACATAACTGGCGATAAACGCCATAAACTGGGTTTTACCCCTGGACCACTAACATTCGACCATACGGATGAAGACATTCAGCATCTCATCAAGAATTCCTTTGAAATCGCGCGTGTAAAAAATGTTGCTGTCGCTTTTCATATCGATGACTCGATGTTTTATGAAAAACGACGGGATCTGTTGGATAATACCGATAACATTGAATGGATTGATTGGGATAAAACACCCAATACTGGTCGAAGGCTCGACTGGTCGGCGACTCCAACGAAGATTGCGCCACAACTGTGCTTGAATAGCATGGAAGTTGAAAATGCCGTTAAGAAACGTGCTGTTTTAATTGGCCAAGAAATCAAAAAGGAAATAGACACGCTTAAGCGCGAGGGAAAAGAGGAATTGTTTGCCGGAGTAATCGCCGGCTGGGAAACGACGATCGGACAAGATTTTAATACGAGTCGATATCTTGGGTACTGTGCGCTTAGCCACCGAGGGTTCAGTGCCGCACATCAGCCGCAAGATATGGATCAGGAAAGGGTCTCCATTGTACAGGAATTTATCGAACTCTGGGCCAAAGAATTGGCCACCGCCGGGATACCGAAAGAAAAAATATACGCGCACATCGCTTTTACTCCTCAGGGTTTTGAATCCAACGACGGAAAAACTTTATCCTATGCTAAACTGGTGCATTTCGCCACACCGGATATTGCTTTCAATCCATACTATCGTGCAGGATTTAGTACCTACCCAGCGCCCGGCACCTTTGCCGAGATCCACAAAGAACTCGCTAAGCACGGCAATCCTCCGTGGGCATCTTCCGAAGGAACGAATGTTATCCCCAACGGTTTTGCGGGTGAACCGACGATGGAAACATATTTAGGAAGAATGTTTAATCATGGAGCAACATTGGTCAATATTTTTTCCTGGGGCATTGGTGGAGAGGCCGAAAAGAAAAAGAATTTTTTCCGTCTCGCCACTGAAAATACCGAAGCTGTATCTGCTTATAAGAAATTCTTAGACGGGAAATTTCTTACAGAAGAAAAACCCAGTCTGTCTTCACAAACGATCTTTCAAGAAAAAATCCGAAAGATTCAAAACGAGCTGCCTTCTTGGGTGCAAAAAACTGGTAGGCAGTCGAAGGTAGCCCCTCTTTTGCAGCGACTCGACGGTTTAATAAAAAACGGTCAATTTCAAGAGGCGGATAAAGTAATGGAGAAAATTTTTAAATTGATGGACTCTCCATAGTATAGAAAATTCCCAAGATAAGAATTTTTTAAAAAAATGGATAAAAGATATTGCGCAGTAAAAACTTTAGAATAGAATGAAAACAATTGCCTTGAGTCGATTTTTCTTATCTTCAGATTCTTTAGACAAAATAATTAACGCGATATGCAAGTTTTTTTCTTTCGTCGTCATCCTGAGGAGCGCTTTTTGCGACGAAGGATCTAAAAACGAGATTCTTCGGCCTATCGGCCTCAATGACGGAAAACTTGCACACGGCGTTAATTAAAATGATTTTATGAGTAATCTTCAAACTTACTTTAATTCCTCCATTGGCAAAAAACAGATCGTCGCCACAACCGGGCTGCTTTTGATTTTATTTGTGATCGGACATTTGGCGGGAAATTTATTTATTTACGGCGGGCCCAACGCCTATAATGCCTATACCGGTTTTTTAAACAAACTCCGTCCCACGCTTTATCTCATCGAATTTGCTCTCTTAATCGTTTTTATAATTCACCTGTACGTGACTGCTTTGTTGGTCTGGGAAAATTATCAGGCGCGAGGGACGCGTTACGCGGTTTATAAATCAGTCGGTGAACGATCATGGGCAACCCGGCTGATGCCATATACTGGAACAATTGTTCTGGCCTTTGTTATTTGGCATCTGCTGGACTTTACCTTTGTGGACCACGAAGGCCCGCGCAGTATTTTTCCAGATGGAAGGCATCTGGGGCTTTATGCGGTGGTGTATAATTCCTTTTCGAATCCGCTGCACAGTTTTTTTTATATCTTCGCGATGATGGCCGTTGGCCTTCATCTGGCACATGGTATCCAAAGTTTTTTTCAGACGTTTGGATTTCATCATTCGCGATATACTCCTGGTATCAAAAAATTCAGTAATGCTTTAGGAACTTTGATTGCCTTTGTATACAGTTCGATTCCGGTGTATGTGTTTTTTGATAGTATGAAATATTTACACTAAAATTTCTCCGATAAAAAATCACAATAAACAATGGACAAATCACAAACAAATCACAATTCCCAATTTCCAAAAAGACAGAGGACAGAAGTTAGATGGTTTTGGTCATTGTGATTTTGATATTGGGTATTGTTTGTGATTTGTAAGATTGTAATTTGGAAATTAAAATGCTCGATCCCAAAATCCCATCCGGTACCCTCAAAACCAAATGGACCAATCATAAACTTCATCTGAAGCTGGTGAATCCGGCGAACAAACGTAAGTATACGATTATTGTCGTCGGAACCGGTCTGGCCGGCGCTTCGGCGGCGGCGTCTTTGGCCGAGCTGGGATATAAAGTAAAAACTTTTTGCCTGCAGGATTCTCCCCGTCGGGCACACTCGATCGCGGCGCAAGGGGGAATCAATGCGGCCAAAAATTATCCCAACGACGGTGATTCGATTGATCGGCTGTTTTATGACACAATCAAGGGCGGGGATTTTCGTTCCCGGGAAGCGAATGTGTATCGGTTGGCAGAAGTTAGTAACTGCATTATTGATCAATGTGTAGCGCAGGGTGTTCCGTTTGCGCGGGAATACAGTGGTTATTTGGACAACCGTTCCTTTGGCGGGGCGCAGGTTTCCCGAACCTTTTACGCCCGCGGTCAAACCGGTCAGCAGCTTTTGCTGGGCGCTTACAGTGCGTTGATGAAAGAAGTAGGAAAGAAGACTATTGAACTTTATCCTCGTCGAGAAATGTTAGATTTGGTTGTGGTCAACGGCAGCGCGCGCGGGATTGTGGTTCGAAATCTCATCACCGGTCAACTCGAATCGCATGCGGCTGACGCCATAATTCTAGCCACCGGCGGCTATGGCAATGTTTTTTATCTTTCCACCAACGCCAAGGCCGGTAATGTCACCGCGATCTGGCGCGCGCACAAAAAAGGCGCCTGCTTTGCCAATCCTTGTTTCACGCAAATCCATCCCACCTGTATTCCGGTTCACGGCGATTATCAGTCCAAACTAACCCTCATGAGCGAAAGCCTTCGTAACGACGCTCGCGTGTGGGTTCCGAAAAATAAAGGCGACAAACGTAAGCCCTCTGCGATTCCGGAGGAAGAACGCGATTATTATTTGGAAAAAGAATATCCGAGTTTTGGGAATCTGGTTCCCCGAGACATTGCTTCACGAAGAGCCAAAGAACAATGCGACTCCGGAAAAGGTGTGGGTAAAACAGGGCGGGCGGTTTATCTGGATTTCTCCGAGGCAATCCATCGGATCGGAACCGAAGGGATCAAAGAAAAGTACGGAAACCTTTTTGATATGTATGGAAAGATCGTTGGAGTTGATCCTTACAAAGAACCGATGATGATTTATCCGGCGATCCATTATACGATGGGTGGGTTGTGGGTCGATTATAATCTGATGAATAATCTCCCCGGGCTTTTTGTTTTGGGCGAGGCGAATTTTTCCGATCACGGCGCTAATCGTCTGGGCGCAAGTGCTCTTATGCAAGGTCTGGCCGACGGATATTTCATCCTTCCCTATACAATCGGAGATTATCTTGCAAAAATTTCTCCCAAAGGCGATCAAGCAACTGATCCGGAATTTAAAAATTGTGAAACGCAATCCGCTGAGCGGATCAAGAAATTATTATCGATCAATGGTCAACGAACGGTTGATGAATTCCATCGAGAATTAGGACAATTACTTTGGGATCAATGCGGGATGGCACGCACTGAAAACGGTTTGAAAGAAGCCTTGAGAAAAATTCCGCAAATCCGGGAAGAATTCTGGAGAAATGTGAAAGTGCTGGGCAATAATGAAGAATTCAATCAAGCTTTAGAGCGCGCCGGGCGCGTTGCAGACTTTTTGGAATTTGCCGAGCTTCTGGTGACTGACGCTTTACACCGACGAGAATCCTGCGGCGGACATTTCCGGAAAGAATTTCAAACGCCCGAGGGTGAGGCGCTGCGCGATGATCAAAATTTTTCGTATGTCGCGGCGTGGGAGTTTAAGGGCGTCGGGCAACAGCCAGTCTTGAACAAAGAGCCGCTTGCCTTTGAGGAAGTGCAGGTGACGCAGCGGAGTTATAAATAAGTGAAGAAGATTAAATGGCATAATCATGCACGGGTGAGATTAGTAGAAGATCATGATGTGGAAATTGGAGGGGAAAAACATGAAGATCAATTATGATCCCAAGGCCGATGCTATGTACATTAGATTGAGGTCTACAAAAATTGATGAAAGCGATGAAGTTGCAGAGGGGATTATTGTGGATTATGATGTCGGCGGAAAACCGGTGGGCATAGAATTTTTAAAGGCCGCGCGGCTTTTTGGGGGGCGTAAAGAGTTGCAAGTCGAGATGGCATTGACGGAAGATATTAAAAAATAGATAAAGAGGAATCATGTCATTTGAAGCAGTTCAGTTGATGCAGCGGAGTTATATACCCCGTTTCAAAAAATCTGTAATATTTTAATCAAGGAAAACGGGGTATTATCCCTCGCTGTTCTATAACGTTAGATATTGCAAATTTAATGAAGCGAGGGATAAATAGGAACAGAAAGCGGGCGGGCTGTGTGTCATGTGATTCAATCGCCGGACACACAGCCCGCCCGGGAATCGTAATCCATGAAAAAAACCATCAACCTTACTCTCAAAATCTGGCGTCAGAAGAATAAAACGTCGGTGGGAAACTTTGAAAATTACAAGGCCGAAAACATCGACACTGACATGTCATTTCTGGAAATGCTCGACGTGGTTAATGAGCGTCTAACCAAAGAAGGCAAAGACCCGATTGCCTTTGATCATGATTGCCGGGAGGGAATTTGCGGAACGTGCGGTGCGCTGGTCAATGGTCAAGCGCATGGGCCGCTTCGCGGGACGACGATTTGTCAGTTGCACATGCGGCATTTCAAAGACGGACAGACTTTAGTCATCGAACCTTGGCGGTCCAAAGGTTTTCCTGTCATAAAAGATCTTGTGCTTGATCGTTCGGCGTTTGACCGAATCATCACCTCCGGTGGATTTATCTCGGTTAAAACTGGTTCTGCGCCCGAGGCCAATAGCGTTGTCGTTGCTAAAAAAAACGCCGATCTCGCCATGGACGCCGCCGCTTGTATCGGCTGCGGCGCCTGTGTTGCGGCTTGTCCCAACGCCTCGGCGATGTTGTTTGTCGCCGCCAAGGTCAGTCATTTGAATCTCCTGGCGCAAGGCCAACCCGAAAAAGAAACGCGTGTCCTCAATATGGTCAAACAGATGGACGTCGAGGGCTTCGGCAATTGTTCCAACGAATACGAATGCGAGGCTGCCTGCCCCAAAGAAATCAGCGTCGCCACGATTGCCCGGATGAATAAAGATTATCGTCGCGCAGTACTGCGCGAATAGCTCTAAAGCAAATTCCGTCAGTAAAACCCTTCATTTTTCCATCCTTTTATATTAGAATGAAGTCATGTTACCTGCGATCACTAAAGAGATTCTTCTGAAATACGATACCCCCGGCCCGCGTTATACCAGTTATCCAACGGTGCCGGAATGGTTGAACGAAGTCCCGCCAGTCGTTTATAAAACAAAACTCAACGCATTCGGGCAAAGTCCTAAAACACTTTCCTTATATATCCACCTTCCATTTTGCGAAAGCCTGTGTTCTTTCTGCGGCTGTAATGTGGCCATCCGAAAAAAGGAAGAAAAGTACGGTAATGAATACCTGGATTTTATTTTCCAAGAAATGGATTTGATCTCGGCTTCGATGAGAGTGAAAAAATGTGTTCGTCAGCTTCATTGGGGAGGGGGCACGCCGACCTTTCTTAATGAAGACCAACTGGAACGTTTATTTAAAAAGATTCAAAATTCTTTTGACATAGATTTTAACGCAGAGATTGCGATCGAAATCGATCCTCGCACAATCGATAGAAGTAAACTCAAAAAACTTCGAGGGCTTGGTTTTAATCGAATCTCCCTGGGGGTGCAGGATTTTGATCCGCAGGTACAAAAGGCAGTCAATCGTATTCAGCCTTTCGAACTCGTTGAGCATTGTTCCCTATTGTGCCGTGAATTGAAATTTCAGTCCATGAATTTTGATCTGATTTATGGATTGCCTGATCAAACCAGAAAAAGTTTTCAGCCAACGATTGAAAAGGTGATGCAACTTCGCCCCGACCGCATTGCGCTTTATAGTTTTGCCTACGTACCGTGGCTGAAAAAACATCAAAATAAATTAATAGCGGATGATCTCCCAACCAGTGACGAAAAATTAGAAATTTTTTTGCAGTCCCGTCAGCAGCTTCTCCAAAATGGGTATCGGGCCATCGCCATGGATCATTTCGCCCTCGAAACGGATGAAATGGCTCAAGCCTTCAACGAGGGAACGCTTTACCGAAATTTTATGGGTTATACCATTAAACCAGCTGATGAGTACGTGGGGCTGGGCGTTTCATCCATTGGTTTTTTAGAAAACACCTACGTGCAGAATCACAAAACCATTCCTCAATATTATGCAAGTCTGAAACAAAACGAATTGCCGGTTGAGCGGGGAAAAATTCTTTCTCTTGACGATCAAATCCGCCGGTGGGTGATCAATCATCTGATGTGCCGGTTTGAGATTGATAAAAATGATTTTCGACGGAGTTTTCAACAGGAATTCGATTCGTATTTTCAAAAGGAACAAGACCATCTCATTCAATGTGTTGAAGACGAGCTAATTTTTTTATCATCCGATGGAATAAAAGTTACTGAGCTGGGAAAAATTTTTATCCGGAATGTCTGTATGGGATTTGATTGGTACCTTCGCCAATCCCAGGGACAGCGGTTTTCGCGGACGGTTTGATTTAATTCTGACGTCTTACGTAAATCCTCATAATTGTTAAAAATGGCCAATTCACTTTTACTTCAAGCTTTTGAAGGTACGAATAAGACGACTCCCGTCTGGTTTATGCGCCAGGCCGGGCGGTATATTCCGGAATATCAGACGATCAGAAAAAAATATTCCTTGGAAGAGATGTTTACGAATCCCGAAATCGCCGCCGAGGTAACCTGCCTACCGATTTCGATTTTGAACGTGGATGCTGCCATCTTGTTCGCGGATATCCTTAGTTTACCGTCGCAGATGGGATTTGACATCCGTTTTGAAAAAAATAACGGCCCGGTTATTTCTAATCCGATTGCGCGGCTGAAGGATTTGGATAAAATTCACGACTTTGCGGGTCTGTCCTATATCGAGCAAACGATCCGATTGGTCAATGAAAGGCTGCCGAAAAACATTCCGCTCATCGGATTTGCCGGATCTCCATTTACGGTCTTGACCTATTTGATTGAAGGTGGCGCATCGATCAATTTCAACAAAACTCTGCAGTTTGCCTATCAGTATCCGTCGGCTTTTCATAAATTACTGACCATCCTCACTCGAAACACGATTCTCTATTTGCATCGGCAGAAAAAAGCCGGTGTCAAAATCTTTCAACTGTTCGATACCTGGGCGGGAATTTTACGTCCGGCGGATTATGCGCACTGGGTGCTGCCGTATGTTCAGGAAATTTTTAAGAAGGTGAATCTACCGTCGATTTATTACTTAAAAAATTCCCGGCATCTCCTGGCGTTGATGGATCAATGCGGCGCAGATTTCTTAAGCGTGTGTCATAGCGTTGTCCTCGGACATAATTCGGTTTTAGAAAAAACGGCCAGAGGGATTCAGGGGAATTTATTCAATGGGCTTTTGTATGCGGATGAAAAAACTCTGGAAAAAGAAATCCAAGATGTTCTGCTGGGAGCCGGGCGCTACAAAAAATATATTTTCAACTTAAGTCACGGAGTGTTTGCCGATATTGAGGTCGCCAAGTTAAAATTTGTAGTGGAGAATGTTCATCGATTTCAACGCCCAGCCTTAGGACCGTCAGCTTAAATTGAAACTATGAGTGCTAAAAATATTTTGATCATCGGTGCGGGGATTAGCGGTTTAAGCGTTTTGCATTATCTTAAAATAAAATATGCCCGGCGATCTGATATCCACATTCAATTGCTCGAAAAAAACAACACCCCCGGTGGGGCCATCCAAACTCTTCAAAACCGTTATGGGATTTTTGAATACGGCCCCAACGGGTTTCTGGACTCGAAAACATCCATCCGAGAGCTCACCTGGGATATGGATTTAGAGAGCGCGCTCATTGGCTCAAGCCCTGAATCCAACAAACGATTTCTTTTCATTAACAATCAACCGCATGCGATTCCAACCGATTTCTTAAGTTTGTGTGCGTTTAAGCCGTTAACGATTTTTGATAAATTGCGAATTCCGTTTGAACTATTTGTGTCTCGCAGCCAAAATACGGATGAAACCGTTTATGAATTTGGGGCCAGGCGTTTTGGAAAGAAATTCACCGGCATATTCTTGGATGCGATCGTTCAAGGGATTTTTGCCGGGGATGTTCGGCGGCTTCATCTGCGTTTAGCTTTTCCCAGGATTTATGAGATAGAACAAAAATACGGATCTCTTTTAAAAGGTTTGATTTGCCTGCAGCTTGAATATCGAAGGATGAAAAGACGAGCGGCCTCGTCAGAAAATCCAGAAAATCAACCACCGAATCCTTTGGGCGGTTGTCTGGTCTCTTTCAAAAGAGGGATGTCACAGTTGATTGAACGATTGTATGAACGTTACCAAGATTCCCTAGTACTCAATCAGGAAGTTTCCTTAATGGTTCAGGAAAGTGGGCGTTTTATTGTTCATTCGAGCCAGAAAGTATACCCCGTTTCCAAAAATTTGCAATATTTCACTTCAGGAGAACGGGGTATTATCCCTCGTTCTTCTATAAAGGAAGAAGATTTAGATATTGCAAATTTAAGGAAACGAGGGATATATGACGCCGATGAACTTTTTCTTTGTGTCCCCGCGTATTGTGCAGCGATCATCACGAAAAATTTGAGCGAGACATTGTCAGCCCAACTCAACAAAATTCCCTACGTTTGTATTGCGGTGATTGGATTAGTTTATAAAAAAAATTCGTTTGATCGGCTGCCGACAGGGTTTGGTTATTTAACGCCGTCGAGAGAAAAAAAGGAAGTGTTGGGAGTTTTATTCGACAACCATATTTTTCCGCAAAGAGTTGTTGGAGACTTTGAACAATTTCGGATTATGATCGGTGGGGCGCATCATCCGCAGATTCTTTCGAAAACCGAAGAGGAGCTTTTGCGGATGGCAAAAGATGAGATCCGATTGTTCTTGAAATTAAAAAAAAACGAAGAACCCGTCCACTCGTTTGTGGTGGTATGGCCGAAAGGAATTCCGCAATATAATACCGATGAAGTTTTAGTCCGTAGTGCTATTGAAACCGAAAGTCAAAAAATAAAAAATTTTCATATTGTTTCGAATTACCTCAACGGGATTTCGATCAATGATTGTGTACGAAATGCCCAAATGGCGGTTGCGCAAAGTTGTCTTTAGAATAAAGAAGTGAATATGGTCAATGCGATTTTACTGATTTCCTGTTGTGACCAGCGGGGGATTACCGCAGCGGTCTCTAATTTTATTGCAGTTCATCAGGGAAATATTGAACACGCCGATCAGCACATTGATCATCAAAAAGAAATCTTCCTTATGCGCATTGAATGGGCGCTGAAGGATTTCAGTGTTCCGAAAGAAAAGATTCCACAGGAATTTTTATCCATTGCCAAGCGCTTTGCGATGAGTTGGGATATTTACTTTACCGATGACATTCCGCGGGTGGCGATTTTTGTCTCGAAACCTTTGCACTGCCTTTATGATCTTCTTTTACGACAGAAATACACCCAGATATGCTGTGAGATTCCCTTGATTGTGAGTAATCATCCCGACGCCCGAGATGTTGCGCAAAATTTTAATATTCCGTTCCATGAATTTTTCATAGATAAAGAAAACAAATGCGATCAAGAACAAAAACAAATGGAACTATTACGGAAGGCAAAAATCGACCTGGTGGTCTTAGCGCGTTACCAGCAGATTTTAACGCCACAGTTCGTTGCGGAATTTAAAAATCGTATCATCAACATCCATCATTCATTTTTACCTGCCTTCGTCGGTGCTAATCCTTACGCTCAAGCTTATCAAAAAGGTGTCAAGATCATCGGTACAACCAGCCATTATGTGAGTGAAAAATTAGATGAAGGGCCCATCATTGAGCAAGATACTGTTCGGGTGAGCCATCGGGATTCTCTGCAGGATCTTATTTTGAAGGGAGAAGATCTCGAACGGATGGTATTAAGCCGGGCGTTACGCTGGCATCTGGCGCGTAAAATTTTGTGCTATGGAAATAAGACAGTTATTTTTGATTAGTAGTTATTTGAGAAGTATACCCCATTTCAAAAATTCTGCAATAGTGTATTCTAGAAAAATGGGGTATTATCCCTCGCTGTTCTAAACCAACAAAAAACTTTAGACATTGCAAATTT
>JGI1358J11329_10003888_pt1 | contig 10928 bp, 5 predicted proteins | sample Subgroupgradi54m_FD_11329 | JGI IMG/M metagenome (IMG submission 11329)
GCGTTACGCGGTGCGCCAAAGCCCTCCGCCTCCCCCTGCCGATGACGGCACGGGTCAGGCGCTGGGGGACGCGGATGCCTGTCAGCGGGCGCTCAAAGATCTCCAAGACGCCACCGCCGGTTCCTCCGATGCCCCATCGGAAAGCCTGATGACGCGCATGCAGTCCGCCTGTAAAATCCAAAACGCGATGGACACCATCACCAAGCCGCAGGGCTGTACGCCCGGTGAAGCCGCCGCCGACCCCGCCCGCTGCAGTAACTCTAAACTCGACGATGTCGCCAGCGCTATCAACAGCTACAACTGCACCGGCGGCGGATGTTTCCCCAATCCCTACAATCAGGCGTTCATGGTTCCGCCCACTGGTTCGCTCCCATTACTCGCTTTCCCAACAACCCTGCCCTCACCCATTGGCCCTATTCCCTTTTTGTGGCCCGGATCTCCCATTGGGATGAATACCGCCACAGCTCCCATCCCCTCGCTTTTCCGTCTCTACATTTCCCCCACCCTCACGGGGGGCGTGGGCATTGCTATGTGCTTTGGGCCTTACGCCGGCAACAATCCCGTTCCTCCACCCGTATGGCCCATACCCTACCCCCCGCCCATCGGCAATTGCATGGTCAAAGCCTTACCCATGGGCGATTTACCGGTGTGTAAACTCTTGGCCAAGGCCATCGGCCGGCTCATCCGCGGCATGAATTCCGTCACCAGCGACATCAATTCCGGCATGGCTTCTGTCAGCGGCAATTCCCATATCCCTGTCAGCTTTGAAAACACAGATGAGCAGGGCGCCGGCGGCCTGGAAGTCAGTTTGGCCGTGAATCTGGGCAGTCACAGCCGCTTTGAACCGCCGCTACAGGGCTTCAAAAATATCCACATCGGTTCCTTCGATGCCATTGGCGGCGTTCTGGCCCGCTGGGTCGATCGCGAAGCGCTGGAAATCACCAACAAACTTCTCAAATTCCCCATCATTTCCGTCATCCTGCCGGATTTTAAAACGCTCGTCTCCTTCGACACGGGTCAAACCCAAAAGCTGTGGGAAGAAGTGAAGAACAGTGTTAACTCCACCACCCTCGGCGGCGCGGGCATCCAAGGTTTGCAAGGCGCCAGCATCCAATCCCTCAAGGCCATTGAAAATCAGGGCCGGCTCTACGAAAGCTCCTTCGATCGCCTCTACGATCTCCTCAACGCCGTGCCTTTCGTTCAGCTCCACGAGCGTCAGGTAGACTTTAAAATCCCCTGGCTCAGTTCCGGCCAAATCCAGGATTTTCTCTTTGATCTCCAGCAATGGCTGGCGTACATGAAGCAGGAATTGCATCGTGTCGGCCAAGAGTGGAGCCAATTCGTCTGTCTGACTTTTGAAGAGGGTACGCGCCAAGGTAAAACAGTTGAACAAATCAAAGTGCAGTGCCAGTGGCGCAAAGCCGCTGATATCATCCAGGTGAGCATGGACGACCTGTACCACAGCGTGGATGAAAACGTCGCCGTCCTCCAATCCTACCTCCGCTTCCCCCGGGATGTCATCGCGTTCAAAGGCCAATTCGCCCAATACCTGCGCGATCTCGGGCATGATTTGGAAATTTACGCCAACATGTTCGGCGGCTGGCTGGCCACCATTCAGTCTCAAGTCGTCGGTTACGCGACACTGTATTACACGCTCCGTGCCGTCATCGATCGCATCTCCGAAATCTTCCGGCTCTCACGTCCTTCAACGACAACTGCGACATTTGCACCAATGAACGGTTCGCGAATTTTGGTTTTTACTCGCTCCTCGGCGTCTTGCTTCCCGATCTGCCACTCATCCGTTTCCCCAAATGGCCGGACCTCACGCTTGATCTCTCTAACCTCAAAGGCCGCATCGACATTGATTTGCCTCTAATCAATTTTATACCCGAGCCCATCAAACTCCCTCGTCTCCCGTACATCAAATTCCCCGATCTCCCGTCGCTCAGCTTCCTGCTCCAAATCCCGCCGCTCCCCATTCTGCCGCGCCTGCCTACGCTCCCGATCCTCCCGCCCCTGCCGCCCATTCCCGTTCTCCGTTTGCCCACGCTCCCCCCGCCTCCCAAACTCCCCGATGTGGGCGCGCAGTTCCAGGCCATTCTTCCGCTCGTGGAAAAACTTCTTCAGCTCTGGTGCTTAATCAAAAAAGCCCTCACGCCCATTCCCGAAGCCTCGCTGGGCGATGAAATCCGTTTGCTCACCAACCGCCCCGCATACCTCATCCCGCTCGATCTCATCCGTCCCAAGCTCCCCGACATTGTGCCGTTTGATCTTGGCTTCAACGAAATTTCCATCCACACCACCATTTTCCTGGGCATCAAAATCAGCCTGCTCCTCGAACAAGCGCAAAGTCTGGCGGACACTTGGAATGACCTGACCACGGATTTTGCCAAATATATCAACGATCACATCAAAGACCTCCAGCGTGCCATGGACCGCAAAGCCGCCGAAGCTCAATCCTGGCTCGATCAATTCAAAGATCAACTCGATGAAGGCGCCCGGCGCCTGGAAGATCGCGTGAATCATTCCACCCAGGGTGCGATCACCCCCTCTGAACAGCCCAACACCCAAAAACTCCTCGGCCTCCTCGGGGAACTCAGCCATTTGCTCGCCAACATCGATTCCAAGTCGGTGGATTTCACGGTATTGCAAAAAGAACTCGGCGTCCCGAACGTCCACTTTACCCCCAAACGCAATGTGGCCGATAAGCTCCACTGGATGCGCCAGCAGGTGTTGAGTTATGCCGATACCACCGCCAAAGAAACCGATCGCCTGGGCGATTTTCGCGACCTTACCGCGCTGAGCACCACGGCGCCACAACCGCTCTTCCCGTACAACCTGGCTTCGATGTCATCCCCGAGTAGTCGGGGATCTATGGATTCCCGCCTTCGCGGGAATGACACGCAAACAGTTACCAGCGCCCTTCCACTTCCCGCTTCCAACAACGCATCACTGCTGGCCCAGGATTTTCAAGCCCAGGCTCAAAAAACCGTTAAATCTTTTCAACGCCTCCCTGCCGCCGGGCCGGATTCCGGAACCTGTTTGGGTACCTGCATCATCGACAACGCCACGCACCAGATGATCCAGATTTCCTCCTTCCAAAATCCCGACACGGCCGTCAGCGCGTTTGTGCCATCGGGCGCTCCGGGCAAATCCCATCTCATCTACAGTGATGGTTCGGCCTTGTACCTCAAACACAATCTCGCGGTTCCCCCCATCCTCGCCAACAACGGGCCGCGCGTCAGCAATCAAATTTTCCGCCTCGATGACTTTTGGAACGGGACGCCGACCATGGAAGCCGTGAACATGCTCGGGGTCACACTCACCGCCGACAGCGTGGGCAAATTCCAGTGGCTCGAGTCCACCAATCCTCTCCGCTACGGCTACGGCATCGAAATGGAACGTTCGGCCGACGGATTTGAGCCGTTCGAGCAGGGGAATGGCCTCTCGGATGTGCGTCTCATCCTGCTCCCCAAAACCGATGACGGAAAAACACCGGAAGTTTTGGTCGATGGCCAACCCATCCAATTCGGCACGCTCGTCACCCCGCGCGCCACGCCCCTGGAAACCTGGCAAACGTTCGGGCTCAAAAGCCCCACTACTCTCACCGGCGCTAAAAAAGTCGTTCTCTCCACGCTCGGCGGCGCCACGATTACCCTGAACTCCAATCTCGCGGTTTACTTCGACCAATACCGCGAACCCAGCTACGCCCTGCCGATGGAAAACGGGTTTTACCACGTCCGCGCGCTCTGGTTCGATCGCCTCGGGCGTTCCGCCACCGTCAGCGAATCCGAACTCATTTCTCCGCAACCCTACGTGGAAGCGCAGGCGCCGGTGGATGTTGGGCAACCATGAATTTGTCATCCCGCTTTACAAAGCTCGCTCGTTTGCCGCCGCGGAAATTCTCACCGACCTCAGCGGTTCCATGCAGTATTCGTGGGATGTAAATCGCGATGGGATTCCCGAGGCAGTGGGCGATCACTGGGACATGCCCGCCCAGCACGAACCCAAAGAATTTCAGGTGGATTTGGTCGCCAGCCAGCGCCTGAACGACTCCACCTTCCCGCGCCACACCAAAACATTTAAGGTCAAAATTTACGTTCCCAAAATCAGCCTGGAAAAAGCGCCTCTTCTGGAGCATCACATCGTCCAGGGCACGCTCACGCCCAAAGACCCGCTCCACAATCTCCTCGACATTCCCTTCAGCCTGTTCCGCAAGCGCGGCGGCATTTGGAAAAACCTCGGACTACTCAAAGAACATCTCGGGAACCCCACCATCCTACCGCTCAGCGACAAAAACGGCCTGGGCAAGAATTATTATTCTCAAACTGCGGACGGCCATTATTCCCTCTCCAATTTCACCGTGGGCCCGCCCAGCAACGTGATCATCAAGCGGGGCGAATCGGTGGAAGCGCGGGTGCTCGTCGGCTCCGGCCAAATCCAACTCCTGAATTCCCAATACCAGTTGCAGGCCATTCCCGCTTCGCAAAAACTTCCCACGCGCGTGGCGATTGTCGACCCCTCGGTGAATGAGGTTTTAAGCAATGTGTACTACGTGGCCGACAAAAACACCGACGTCGCGATCCGCGCCGAACCGCTGACCCAAAACAACGTGGAGAAAATCGGCGTCACCGTGGGCGACGCGAATCCCAGCGACGACATCATCGCCCGCAACATTCCCGGCTTTGCTCCGAGTTATCCGGGCGGGGTGGCCATTTTCACTCTCACGCCTCCGCAAGTGAACATTGCCCTAGTGAACACTGATGGCGCCATCCGGCTGATGCAAAAGGGCTATCACCTCATTCTCAAAAATGAAGGCCGGCTCACGGAACGCCCGATTTTCGAAATCGTGAACGACCGCGACAATCCTATTTTTGACGTTTTCATCCAGGCCGATTTCTCCTCGCCCCAAATCCACAAAGACGAATCCTGGAGCGACCTCTTGCCCACCATCGGCCGCTTCTTCAATCCCTTCGTCGCCCGCGCCGCGGAACCCACGGTCACTCCCGCTTCCCCTTTCCCCGACCTCTCCCCCACCCATCCCGATTACAAAGCCATCCTGGATCTCTACAACCGCCGCGTCCTCCAGGGCTACGCGGATGGCACGTTTAAACCCGATGCCAAAATCAGCCGCGGCGAATTCATCAAAATCGCGCTCGGGGTCACCAACTGCTTTGATTGTTCCAGCCCCTCCGAAACCATCCGCAACAAATACCTCGGCCACATTCCCTTCCCCGATGTTTTTTCACCCCTGGCCTGGTATTATTTTTGCGTCGCGATCGCCAAAGAACTGGGTATGGTCACGGGTTACGGCGACGGCCTCTTCCGCCCCGAGCGCAACATTAGCAGGGCGGAGGCTGCGGCAGTACTGCTTCGTCAGGCGGGCATTCCTGTCACTTCCGCGCCCAAAGATTATTTCCTCGATGTTCCGAACTACGCCTGGTACAAGGACTACGTGTACAAAGCCGTCGAAATCGGACTCATCAAAAACAACAAAGGCTTTGTGTTCCCCGACGAAGAAATCACGCGCGGCGAATTCGCGTTCATGGGCAAAGGGCTCCTCAACGTCCGCGAGTGCACCAATGTCGATACCGATCACGACGGTCTGCCCGACAGCTGGGAGGCGCCGCACAACCTCGATCTCCTGAAACCCGGCGACCAAATCTCCGATGCCGATCACGATGGCCTCACCGCTGCGCAGGAATTCAAACTGGGCACTGATCCCAACAATCCGGACACCGATGGGGACGGCATCCCGGATGGCCAGGACCCGACGCCCTTGGGTGAAAAATTAATTTCAAAACCGTCCGGTGAAGGGGCTGTCGGGGCGGCTCCCCCCCTGCTCACCGACAAAGGCCAGTCTTGTCCCTGCAGTGGCAACCCCAACCACAACGACACCGACCACGACGGCTTCATCGACGCGTGTGATACGGACATCGATGGCGACGGAATCCCCAATCCGCTGTGCGTGTTCGACTCGAGCGGCCTCGTGAACCCCGCGCTCGAATCCCAGGGGCCGGATAACTGCCTCTTCAACCCCAACGCCGATCAATCCGATGGCGACGGCAACAAGATGGGGGACGCCTGCGAGCTCCACGACCTTTGCCCCACCATCCCCGAAGATGTCGACGGAATAGATGACACCGACGGTTGTCCGGAAGTGATCGACAACACTTCTCCAAACCCTCCAGGCGTCTACGTGAACCGCGGGCCGTTATGCGACTTTTTGGATTTTGAAGCCGACTTTATGCCCGGCGACACCATCATGACCGCCATCACCGACACCGAAACCCATTCCACCCTCTTTGAAAAAAGTAACGAAGTCCCCTATGAATAAAAAAATCCTTTTCCCCCTTCTCGGCATCACCCTGCTCCTCGTCATGGCAGGATTCCTGCGACCCTCTTACTCGGCTGACGGGCTTCCGTACGACCTGGATCACCCCAAAACGGGTTCAGATGGCGCGCCCAACCCCCCTCTCTGCCAGCAGGCTTACCTCAACGAAATACACATCATGCATCAGGCGTGGGAAGCCAACGAGAACGCCATCACTTCTCAGCCCATCCCCGCGAGCGACATGGTGGATGACGCGTTCGACAGTGTTCGCACGTACCGCTGTTGGCTGGAATACCTCTGCCGCACGGTGCAGTTCAGTGGCGCCAATCCCGCGCCGACTTCCAACCCGAATGTCACCGCCGTTTTCGGGGAACAAGCCCTGGGTCGTATCCCCGGCTGCGCCGCACCGCAAAATCTCGTCATCCCCGGCACGCGCCTCCATTACCTGCCGCAATGCAGTAACGGCCCGGGGAATGCGCTCACCCTCACCGACACACAGGGGAATTTTAACGCCTGCATGAAGTACGTCGATCTGAATTTCGGCGCTCCCAATCCCGGCGCCCCCTCTGCCGCGCTCCTCCAAAACCTCGCCGACAAGTCCACGGTGTACATCAGCCTGGAAGGGCAACTCAAAAACGTCAGTTCCTCCCAGCGCAGTCGGGCCGTCACCCAAAAACTCCAGGATATTCTGGGCAAGATGCAGGCGATGGAACAGCAGGCCCAAACTCTCAAAAATTTCCTGAACAAACTCTATAACCTCCTCCCCTGTTATGTGGACAAATGCGATTAAAAAAATCATCGTATTCAGCCTCGTCCTCGTTCTCCAGGGGTCGTGGATGACTCCGGCGATGGCCGTCGATGCTCTCCCCGCTCTCCCCGCGATTGTCCGCGCGTGCCAGGACACCTTTCCCGCTTTCAAAAACGCTCAGCCATTCACGTTGCCCGCCGCCCGCCGCCTTACAACCCCCGCCCAATTCAAAATCTTTCTCGAACAATTCCAAAATCAGTATCACAGCTATATGCAGTGTATTTTCGACGGCGCGGTACAGGAAATTTTGGGCAGTTCCGGCGCCAACTCGTCGGGTTATTGGGCCGCCAATACCCCCAACATCCCCCAATGGCTTGTGCCTGATGTTGCCTGCATCTCGTCTCAGAAACTCAAAGCCGCCACGGAGAACACAGGCACCGACGTTCTTTTGCCCTCCACTCTTAAAGCCTACTACGCCTATTCTGCCTTTTTGGCACAGTTCTATAAAACGTATCAGGAAAACCTGACGCTTAGCCGGGCGGAAGATGCCTCGGCTTTCCTCCAGCAGGCTAAAAACGCGGTGGTCAATGAACTGCAGGATTCGCTCTCGGCCCTGAGTTCCACCTTCTCCCAATTCACCGAACTCCGGGAGGTGTTTGTGATGCACGTCCAGTTCCAGTGCATGCTTCACAATCTCGAGGAATACCGCGTGTTCCTAGGCAAAATCCGTTCCATCGTTCTCCTCCTCCCCGCCCGCATCATTGACGCCAGCAAACTGAAATAATGAAAAAAATCCTTCTCCTCATCATCGCGCTTTCCGCTCTCACGTTCGCCAAACCCGCGCTCGCCAACGAGGAATTCAACAATGATCTCTCCGGCCGCGGGCCGGGCGCCACCGAATCCCCGCGCGACCAAGACACAAGTTTCTGCGGCCCCAATCACCCCATCCACCAGTTCAGCCTCTACACGCGGGCGTATTGCGGCGCCATTGCCACAGACAACGACAGTGACGTATTCCAGGCCGTCGCGGCCCAGTTTGACCTGGAGAACACCACGCTCATCAAAAAAATCATCAACGGCGAACCGCTGAAGCCCGATGAACTCACCAACCCCCTGCGCGCCCGTTACAATCTCCCTCAACAAATCAACGCCTTCAGCGTCACCCCGCTCATCGCCGACGTCTTGGCGGCGTATGAAAAAGAAAAAGTGATCGACCGGATGAAAAAGAATTTCAAACAGGAATTTGCGTCCAGCGAGCAATGGTACAACGCCGCGCTTTCGGACTCCCCGATGGATTTGCTGGTGGATTTAAACCTCATCGACGTGATGCTTTTTGGCAGTCAGGCGCAGTGGAATAACGATGTTTATCATTTTCCGGGATCCACCGGCGGCGAAGCGCCGTCATCCCCTGTCATTCCCGGCAACGGTCGGGAATCTAATCCAGATCCCCGCCTTCGCGGGGATGACAATAGTACGGGTACCACCAATACTCCCCCCTTCAACCACGCCACCGACTGCGTGCCGCCCGATTCCCCCGATGCCATCCCCCCGAGCCCCGGCGAAATCCCGCGGGCCTGCGGCAACAACGTCCTTGACCGCGGTGAGCAATGCGACGACGGCAACCGCGTCTCCGGCGATGGGTGCGGCAACACCTGCCGCCTCGAAGACGTCGGTACAATTTTATGCCGCGACCCCGAAGCAATCACGTTCCGCGACTTCAAGCCCGCCCCTCCAGCCTCGGGTGGCGGCACGGCCGGAGGCGGCGGAAGCACGTCCGCCAGTGAGCCTGCGGCCAGCGACTCTTCCTCCGAATGTCCGGCGGGCACCCGTCCCCGTCAGGGCTTGGCGCATGACGTCCAACGGCAGGGGCTTCCCCAAAGTCCCCATTACCCCGGCCCATTTGTGGGCGGCGTGCTCAAAAACATCGCGCTCACCATTCCGCCGCCCTGCCCGCCGGATGAATCTCCCATCCAAATCCAGTATGCCAACTCCACCTCCAGCACTTGTGTCCCCACCAAATGGTGCGCCAATCCGGATGACGTCAAATCCCTGATGGATAAAGTGCGCAAGGCGGTTTTAGGCGCCGCGTGGGCCGACAACACGGACACCAAAAAAATCGGCGACTCCATCGAAGCCATTTTTTGCGTCAACGTCACCACGGCCAACCGTCCCGAGTCACCTTACTCGCTGAATGAAGGCTGTGTGGATTGCCAGATCCGTTCCATGGTCACCACGCTCGACAAACTCCTCCAGTACCAAATCGCCCCCATGGAAAACACGCGCAACGCCTTTGGAATTTCAAATCGCTGGGGTCCTCAATTCTCCTTCGATCTGAACCTCTCCATGCCGTCGAATCCTGAAATAAAATTCAATGAAAAAGTTGATGCCCTCAAACAAGCCGACGCGGCCCTGAACAAGATAGAACAGGATCGTGTCCACGGCTCAGATCCCAATACCGATATTAACCAACCCGACTCGGTTCGCGATACAAGCGTAAGCAACCTCACCGCCGAGTTTACCGATTTTAACCAAAAACAGGACGAACAGGCCTTCACGGCGCTCCGGGCTTACCGGGCGAATACGGATGCAGCCAAAGAACAGGATTTTTCACAGGATCTCATCGGCCTCCTGAACGCCTGGCAGCAGAGTTTTTCCAACATCCAGAATGTATTCCTCGGCCTCACCGACACACTTAAATTCGACCAACTCCGCCAATGCCAATAAAAAATTGGAAAATCATTGGCGTTCTCACTCCGCTTTTCGCCCTCCTTGTGTCGGCGGCTCCGGCGTACGCGATGTATTCCCCCAAAATCATCAACTTCATCACCCCCATTCGTCAGCATATGGCGACGGCCCGCCAGCAGAACGGCACCGGCAGTGTGCGGAACGGTGTAGGCAAACTCTTTGATGACGAGACCATCGACAAACTCAACGCCGCCGACGATCAGGCCCGCGCCACTCACGGCGTGGTAGGTTCCGGCACCTTTCATCAATATCGCGCCCTCAGCAAAGCCGACATCGCCGCCGATGAGTTCGGCAGTTTCGCCGAAAATTTCTCCCTCATCTTCAATTATCTGCCCGTGCAAACGATCACCGATGGCAATACCACCAAAGACGCTCCAAACACAGGCACAAATATCAGCTCTTGCCTCCGGAACGACATTTTCTCGTTGCAGGACCTCCGCGACGCCGTCCTGCGTGAAACGCTTCGATCCTCGCTCCAGGTGAACCGTCAAAATGTCGCGATCTTATGGAATGATTACAAAGACCTCCGGGCGCTCATCTCCCTCCTGAAAATAGATTACACAAACAAAACGGATTTTTTTGAAAGCTCCGATCCCAATTACTACCTTCGGGATTTCTGCCCGGAAGGCGGTTTTTGGGGCGACTTCGGCTTGGCCTTCGCGGATTTCAAGCGCAGCGCTGATGTCTTCTTCACCGCCATTTCCGGCCAGGGTCTGGGCCAAAACGCGGCCAATGGCCAATGGGGCAGTATCGGTGAAATGGCTCGGGCGCGCGCCCGCGTGAACGCCGAGAACTGGATCCGCGCCAACCAGATCAACTTCACCCTCGGCGGCCCCCAGGGTGGCGACCCCACCAACATCTCCGAACTCGTCCGCAAAGAAGGCTTCGGCGGCATCGGGAACATGTTGAAAACCGAATGGCAGGTGGCCAAATCTCTGTTCCCCGTCACGCTCTCCTTCCCCGCGGGAGCCGATAAAACCATTCTCAACGTCGCCAACCAATATCTCTCCCAGCTCCAAGAGCAAAGCCTCCATATCAATCAGGCGGAAACCGCCATTCAATTCAACCTCCAGTTTAATAGTTTGGCCGATACCAACACCA
>JGI1358J11329_10003889_pt1 | contig 10928 bp, 13 predicted proteins | sample Subgroupgradi54m_FD_11329 | JGI IMG/M metagenome (IMG submission 11329)
AACTGATCCTTTGTTGAGTTGTCGATGTGCTTTCCCATATGACTTGAGTGTACCAGCCAAATGAGAATATGTGTCTAGTTTAAGGGGTACACTCCAGTTCCGCGTGGTGGCTCAAGCCATCCATGATCCAAAAGGATATCGCCGGGTTGACTTTCAAGAGGCACTTGAGAAAGCCATCTGGAATCGCTACAACCAAAAATGGGACATTGTGGAAGATGAAGCCGGATTGGAAGTTTGGGTACACTTGTTGGGTCGTCGGGCAATCTTGGGTCTGCGTTTGTCCGACAAAACCATGCGCCATCGAGAGTACAAAGTTGAACATCTGCCCGCTTCCCTCCGACCGACCATCGCCTATGCCCTGGTATGGCTTTCTAAAATTGAAGATGAGGATGTATTTCTTGATCCCATGTGCGGCGCCGGCACCATTTTGATCGAACGAGCCCAAGCAGGACCCTATAAACAGCTCCTCGGTGGGGACCTTTGGCCGGAAGCGGTGGAAGCAGCGCGACAAAATATCGGAAATAAATACAAACCAATTAAGGTGCAACAATGGGATGCTGCTCGACTCCCCCTCCCCGATCTCTCGGTTGATAAAGTTGCGTGCAATTTACCCTTTGGTAAACAGATAAGTTCTCCAAAAGAAAATATCGCGCTGTATCAAAAATTTTTTCAAGAAGTGGAGCGCGTGCTAAAATTTCATGGAAAAGCCGTCTTTTTGACCAGCGAAAATCAACTCATGAAAGACGTCCTCTCACATCATCCAAAACTAAAACTCACACGCCACTTTACCAACATCTCTGTTCTTGGAGTACGGGCAACCATTTTTGTTTATGAAAAAATCTCTTCGCATTGATATCCTCACCATCTTTCCGGAAATGGTTGAGCCGTATGTCGCCGGATCGATTTTAGGGCGCGCACAAAAGAAAAAATTGCTTGATGTTCGAGCCCATGATTTACGAAAGTGGACAAGTGATCGTCATCACACGGTTGATGACAGACCGTTCGGCGGTGGACCCGGCATGGTCATGAAGGTTGAGCCTTTTCATCGAGCCATCAAGAGCCTACGGCTGACTAAACGCGCACGCGTCATCTTGACGAGCGCCAAAGGCAAGCTGTTTACCCAAGCTGACGCGCGACGATTATCAAAATACGATCGTCTGGTGTTTCTGTGCGGGCGTTATGAGGGCGTTGATGAAAGGGTGGCTGAACATCTAGCTGATGAGGAGCTGTCCATCGGAGAATACGTTTTGACCGGCGGCGAGCTTGCCGCGATGGTCATGGCTGATGCCGTCACGCGTCTCCGACCCGGGGTACTGGGAAAACAAGAGTCACTAGCGATGGAATCGCATACGATCAAAGATGTTCTCGAATATCCACAATACACGAGACCGGAACTTTATAAAAAATGGCGTGTGCCAAAAATTCTATTGAGCGGGGATCACAAAAAAATTGCCGCCTGGAGAAAACTCCAGAGCGAGCCTCGCCCGCCTCGCCGAGACAAGTCGAGGCTGGGCCAAGGGCGGGAGGAGTGGAGGAGGAAAAGAAGCATCACCACGTGATGAAAAAATTTATTTTTATTACTCTCGCATCAGCTGGTTTATTAGCCGCTGCTTTTTTATTACCAATTGCCTTAGAGCATCGTGGTTTTTTTATGTATCAGGGGGATATTTTCACTTCTGATAAAAACGCTTTGTATCAAAAAGAATTACTTAGTCTTGTTAAGCAAGATCCTCGTAAAGCCTTTAAACGTTTTCGAGAAATTCTATCCAAAGAACCCATTGCCCACAACACCTGTCATGGTATCGCGCATAAAATGGGTCATGCTGCCTACGAAACATTCGGTTTTAAAAAAGCGATGCAGTTTCAGGATGGTGTATGTGGGGGAGGGTATATTCACGGTATCATCGAGTCGCGTTTTGGGTTATTGCAAGAAAAAGAAATTCTAGATGCTTTACCAAACATTTGTACTAATGGTGACGGCTCCTGCTATCATGGTATCGGGCACGGCCTCATGATTGCTACCAAATTAAATGTCGATGCATCGCTCCATTATTGTGATCTGCTACCTTCAAACGGACCAAAAAATTGTTACGAAGGAGCGTGGATGCACGTGTTCGATAGGGAAGAAACAGGTTTGCACGACGCTGAGGTGCTTTCACCTAATTCAAACGATCAAAGCAAACAAGACTTTAAAAATACCAACATCGAATACTGTAAAGTGGTGGAAAAAAAATATAAAACCAGTTGTTATTTTTACCTTCCGCGAATCTATGCGCATATCGACGAAGAGCCATTTACAATTTTTAGCTCTTTGTGTTTAAATGTTGAAAAAGATTTCCAAAATATTTGTGCGGTGGGAGTAGGGCATACGCTCATGAAGTACCACATTGCAAATCCAAATATTTCGTTTACTCGTTGTGCTGGTTTCAATAGTTCTGATTTGGTTGAATCCTGTAAAGAAGGCGGTGCGCTTTATTTCTTCTTTGATTCTTTATCTGGGCTGAATATTAAGCATTCTTCCGTAGAACAAAAAGAAATTTGTAACATTTTTACCCATGTGTCCGACCAAGTGATTTGCAAAAAAGTAAGTGGTTATAAAGAAGCTTTATAATTATGCGAGCCTCACTGTATAAACATAAATTCAAAACCCACCCATCAAGGGTGAGTTTTGAATTTAGCTCGTACGGGAATCGAACCCGTATTGACGGCTTGAAAAGCCGCTGTCCTAACCATTAGACGAACGAGCCGTGGATCGCCAATCGTGACACGAGGATACGAGTTTTTGACGTGGTCGTCAAGATGATATAGGTTACGGTTGCTACATACCGAAAAAACCACTTCCAACAAGCGAGGGCATCATGACCGTCTCTCCCCTCCTGCTCCTCCTGCTGTATTTCGCGCTCCGCACCTTCCTCTTTTCTCCACGATTTTGCAACCTGCAAGTTATCCTCAAGACCCTGCAGAAAGGAGATGAACTTTCCCCCAAGCCGCTTTCCAAGGAAGAACAGAAACGGTGCCTGACGGGTGATTGGATGAAGTTCCAGAGTCGAAGCGTCCACATCCTGTATGCGCTCGACGAACGACCGATGATCGGCAGTCTGGAGACGATCCAAATCAGGCTGCGCGGCTACCTCGGTAGCATGGAAATCATTTTTCTGAACGGAGAACCCATCAAGTGGGAACTCCCTGACGCATTGCTCTTCGGCTCTTTCCGCTTCGATATTTCCACGAACTGGAAAATCGAGTGGATCATGAACATTGTCCGCACACTGGCCGCCGCTACCAAGAAGCAAGCTGCTGCCGCCGGATGATCCATCTCTCTCGTCCCGATGAACACCTGCCTACCGGCAGGCAGGTCGGGGCATTTTTTTATGCCCAAACGATCACGATGGCGCCTATGGTCACGAGAATTCCTCCTATGACGAGCCTCCAAGAAAACGCCTCTGATAAAAAGAGAATGGAAAACAAGATGATGAGTGGCAGACTTAAACGATCCAAACTCGCGAGCTTTGAAGCGGTGGTCGCTTGCAGTCCCAAAAAATAAAACAACCAAGAGAGAGCGCCAAAGACCGCAGCGATCACGATCCATCCATATTCCTTTCCCGCTAACGATTGCCAGCCTTTGAACTTACCTGTAGCAAACACTATGCCCGTCATAAACACAAACATAAAAAAACTACGGATGCCGGTGGCGAGCGTAGGATCAACTTTTTTTAAGCCGATCTTTCCCGCAATCGTCGTCAAAGCCGCGGTGAACGCGGACAGGAGCCCATAGACAATCCACATAGGCTAGGCAGGTAAGTTAGTAGGATGTAGGCTGGTAGGCAGAAACTGAATCTCCCCTACATCCTACATCCTACTCGCCTACTTGCCTATGAAGCGCTTCCGTATCCTTGCCATTGAAACGAGCTGCGATGAAACGGCGGTGTCGATCGTTGAATTTACGAAAGCACGAAACTTTACGAAAATACGAAATCATACGATTCGCGTGGTTAAAAATCTTGTTTCCTCTCAAATTCCCATTCATCAAAAATATGGAGGGGTAGTGCCGGAAGTTGCGGCGCGATCCCATGTGCCGGAAGTGGTCAGCTTGTTGACATTGGCGCTCGGCAAACAAAACATGAGCGCTTTTGATGCGATCGCGGTCACTCGCGGCCCAGGGCTTGTGACGGCGCTGCGCGTCGGAATTGAAGGTGCACGCGTACTCGCCTTCCTGTCGAAAAAACCGATCATCGGCGTCAATCATCTAGAAGGACATTTGGCATCAGCTTGGTTGAATGCGACAAATCGCAAACATTGGAAATTTCCTTTACTTGCTTTGATCGTGAGCGGTGGCCACACCGAACTGGTGCTCATGAAAAATTTTTGTGATTATAAAATCATCGGCCAAACGCGCGATGACGCGGCCGGAGAAGCGTTTGATAAGTCTGCCAAGTTAATGGGACTCCCCTATCCCGGCGGCCCGCAGATCGCCAAACTCGCGAAGAATGGTGATCCGAATGCGTTTGATCTCCCACGACCGATGTGGAAAGATCCATCACTTGATTTTAGTTTCAGCGGATTAAAGACGGCGGTGAGAAATGAGTGGGAGAAGGTCACAAGAACACGAGAACACGAGAACACGAGAACAAAAATCGACTTTGCGGCAAGTATCCAGCAAGCCATCGTTGATGTGTTGGTTGAGAAGACGATTCGCGCAGCAAAACAATTCACTGTGAGCGGCATCCTTCTCGTGGGCGGTGTTTCGGCCAACGAAGAATTGCGTCGGCAAATGGCGGAAAAAATAAAACAAGAATTGACCGGCGTCGCTTTTTTGCCGTCTGACAAAACCTACATCACAGACAACGCCGCCATGATCGCCGCAGCCGGATATTGGCGATTGATGAAAGGCGAACGACATGATTGGAAAAAAATGGACGCGGATCCGGAGTGGAATGTATGAAGACCGAAACCCCCTCGATCCCCCTTGTCAGGGGGAAGTTTCTTGCCCCCCTGATAAGGGGGGTGAGGGGGGTTTCCGTATTCCGACTCAAAAAACTTTCCGACTGGGATCAGGTCGTGAAATTTATTATTCCAAAACTCAAACCCGGCACCATCATCGCGCTGTCAGGTCCTCTTGGCGCTGGGAAGACGACGTTCGTGCAGCATCTCGCCAAAGCTCTCGGCGTTCGATCAACTCCTCGCAGCCCAACCTTCTCTCTCGTTCGTTCCTATCGCCTACATCCTACATCCTACATGCCTACCCGCCTTCTGCACGTCGACGCCTACCGCATCGAACACACGCATGATTTGACGCCTCTCAACCTTCAAGAAGAATTGACTGTCCCTGGCACCATCATGGCGCTGGAATGGCCGGAGAATATAAAAAAATGGTTGATGAATCAACCAAACAAAAAAATTTTTATCTCAATAAAACTTCATCCCCGCAACTTCCGTACCTGTAAAATCACGGGTGACGCGGAGGAGGGCTCCCGATCGCGCCGCAAGCCGTCCGACGGCTGAGGACGAGCGGGATACCGCAGCGGCAGGACCCGTGATTTTACAGCCCTCTCTCCTTCAACTCCTCCAACAATTTTTTCTGTTCTTTGGTGAGTTTTTTTGGCGCTTCGGTTGTGACGGTGACGATGTGATCGCCTCGACCATTGGAACGCAAATATGGAATCCCTTTTCCTCGCAATTGAAAATTCGTGCCCGGATTTGTGGCTTCGGGAATTTTGAGAGCAGTTTTTCCATCCAAAGTTTCAACTTCGATCGAACCGCCTAAAACTAAAATAGAATATGGAACGGATGCGGTTGATAACACATTGTTCCCCTCGCGTTCAAAGTGCGGATCCGCTTTCACGTGAATACGTAAATACAAATCACCGGCGTGACCACCATAAGGCGCGGCTTCTCCCTGCCCGGTGATTTTTAGAACCTCGTCCGATTGCATGCCAGCCGGAATTTGCACATGTAAAATCTGTTCGCGACGCTCCACGCCCTGACCGCGACAAAGCGAACAATCTTTTTCCGCTTTTTTCCCGCGACCATGACATGCAGGACACGTCACAACCGTTTGGATCGTGCCAAACATAGTCCGCTGACCTTGTTTGACCTGCCCCTGCCCGCCGCACGTATCACAATTTTTAACTTTCGTGCCCGGTTCAGCGCCATCACCCTTGCAACGAGAGCAAGGATGATATTTAAAAAGTTTGATCGAACGATCAGCCACGCCAAACGCCGCTTCGCGAAACGCGAGTTCCAAATCCATTTCAATATCTTTTCCGCGTCCTGACGTTCGCGAACGACGGGATCCGGCTCCGCCGGAAAACCCAAACATCTCGCCTAACACATCACCCAAATCGCCAAAATCCTGACCGTTGCCACCACCAAAATTAAATTCTCCGCCAAAGGCGGATCCGCCTCCGGCGGAAAAACCTCCAGGAAATCCTTGAAATCCACCAAACCCTCCTCCACCGCCAGGTCCAGGTCCGGCATTTTGATCAAAAGCCGCAGAACCGAAACGATCATACGTACCGCGCTTCTGTTTATCCGAAAGGATTTGGTACGCCTCGTTGAGATCCTTAAACTTCGCCTGATCACCACCCTTGTCCGGGTGATGTTCATGCGCCAAGCGTCGAAACGCTTTTTTTATTTCATCCTCGCTGGCATCTTTTTTGACACCAAGGATGTGATAATAATCTTTAGCCATAATTATCCAGCAATCTCAATCAAAATCGGCTGTTCGATCTTGATGTAATCGTTATAAGCCATATTGATCGAATCTGTGAGCGAACCGGCGTTGAAATTGATTTCCGAACTCTCGGCCAATCGTGGATCGCAATATGTTTTTAGACCGATCACCGATCCAAACGGCGGCACACTTCCCGGCACGCAACCGGTGACCACTTCTGTATCTGAAGCAAAACTCACCGATTCACCCACAACCTCGCGCACCTTTTTACTGTCTAAACGAAGATCAGCCGGCAACACAAACAACCAATGCTGTTTTGTTTTATTCCCTCGAATGACGAGCGCCTTAGCTCCCGTATGCAACGAAACCCCGCGAATCCGTGCCGCATCTTCGGAAGTACGCGTCGGCTCATGATGCGCAGTTTTGAATTGACACCCGGCGTCGGTTAATTTTGCAACGATTTTCTCAAATACGGTCATACCTTCTTATTTTAGCAGCTTCGGCTCGCTCGCCTCCTGAATCAACCCATGCACCTGTTCGTATTGTGCAATATTATTCTGCAGAGCTCGCCAAATCCGTTTCATGTGGCGCGGGCTGACGATCAGACGGGAGACGAGTTCGCCTGCAGGCGGGAACGCAGACATAAAATCCAAAATAAATTCCTCCGGCGTGTGCGTTACCTGCATCATGTTGGCGTATTTGCCGCCAAGGGAGCCTTCGGGTGTTTGAACGTTGATGGTGGACATATGTTTCGTAGGGGCGAATCTTGTATTCGCCCTGATCGATCGAAGGGCGATCACAAGGATCGCCCCTACAATAATTATTATTTCGACTCACCCTCCGTCTTTGGCTCCTCTCCTTCCTTCTTCGCCTCCCCTTCTGCCGGTGGCGTTTGCGACGCTTCCGCCTGTTGATTCTGCTGGTACATCGCGGCCCCAACTTTCTGCGCGACCGTGGCCAGTTCATCTGCCGCTTTTTTAATCGCCTCCACATCATCCGAGTCTTTTAATTTCTTCAACGCCTCCAATTTTTCCTCCACCTCTTTTTTATCTTCGACCTTCACCTTGTCTCCGGCATCTTTCAACATTTTTTCGGTCGTGTACACCATGGTCTCTGCCATGTTCTTGATTTCGATTGATTCTCGGCGCTTTTTATCTTCTTCCGCGTGTGCTTCCGCTTCCTTACGCATTCGTTCCACTTCATCCTTCGAAAGATTCGTGGACGCGGTTATGGTAATTTTTTGTTCTTTGTTCGTAGCCTTGTCCGTCGCTTTGACGGACAGAATGCCGTTCGCATCAATGTCGAACGAAACCTCAATCTGCGGCACACCTCGCGGGGCCGGAGGAAGACCGGATAACGTAAACCGTCCGAGCGATCGGTTGTCCGAGGCCATGTCACGCTCCCCTTGCAGCACCTGAATTTCTACCGAAGGCTGGCTGTCTGCGGCTGTTGAAAAAATTTGCGACTTGGAAGTTGGAATGGTTGTATTGCGTTCGATGATCTTGGTCATAACCCCTCCCAAAGTTTCGATACCGAGCGACAAGGGAGTGACATCAAGCAACAACAATTCTCCTTTGATGTCGCCCTGCAAATTTCCGGCTTGGATCGCCGCGCCAATGGCCACAACTTCGTCCGGGTTGACGGAGGAGTTTGCTTTTTTCCCAAAAAATTTCTCCACGATTTGAATCACGAGCGGCATGCGCGTCATTCCTCCCACCAAAATAATTTCATTGATGTCACCCGTGGAAAGTTTTGCATCAGCCAACGCCTTTTTGCACGGCTCAAGGGTCTTCTCGACCAAGTCGCCCACCAACTGTTCCAGTTTGGCGCGTGAAAGTTTAATAAGCATGTGCTTTGGACCGGTGGCGCCGCTCGTGATGAACGGCTGGTTCACTTCGGTCTCAATCGCGCTCGACAGCTCTATTTTTGCTTTCTCGGCCGCGTCCTTTATGCGCTGGAGCGCGAGCGTGTCCTTGCTCAAATCAATACCCTCCGTCTTTTTAAAATCATCCACGAGGTAACGAATGATCAACTGATCAAAATCGTCGCCGCCCAAATGCGTGTCGCCGTTCGTCGCGCGCACCTCAACCGTGTTTTGACTCGTAGCCGCATCGTACGCGACTTCCAACACAGATACGTCGAATGTTCCGCCACCCAAATCATACACGACGATTTTTTCATCCTTCTTGCGATCAAAACCGTAGGCGAGAGCCGCAGCCGTCGGTTCGTTAATAATGCGGCTGACCTTTAACCCCGCGATTTCTCCCGCGACCTTCGTCGCTTGGCGCTGTGAATCATCAAAATAGGCAGGCACGGTGATGACCGCTTCGGTAATTTTCTCGCCCAAACGTGCTTCCGCATCAGCTTTTAATTTTTGCAACACAAAAGCGGAAATTTCTTCCGGCGAATACTCTTTGCCACCCATCACAATACGCACGCCATCGCCTTTTTGGACGATTTTGTACGGTAACCACTTGTGGTCGCGCTGCACCTCCGCATCGTCCCAACGCCGTCCGATCAAACGCTTGATGGAAAACAACGTGTTCTCCGGATTGACCACAGCCTGACGTTTCGCGATCTGACCAACCAACCGTTCGCCGGTTTTTGTGACCGCGACGACCGACGGCGTGGTGCGCGCTCCCTCGCTGTTTTCAATCACCTTAGGCTGACCACCTTCGATGATCGCCATGCATGAATTTGTCGTCCCAAGATCGATACCAAGAATTTTTGACATAGATATAAAGTAACTAGTAATTAGTAACTAGTAATTAGTAGTAAATGAAAAAATTATTTTGCGATGATGACACGGGCTGGGCGCAACACTTTTCCATGAAGTTTCCATCCGTCTTGCACTCCCCTGATGATTTCTACTGGTGACTTTCCCTCTGCGGATTCTTCTCCAGCTGCATCATGCAGCATCGGATCAAAACTGCCTTCGATCGAAATGCGCTCCAAGCCGACATTCTTCGCGAGCTGATCCCAACTGCCTTGCACCGCCCTCAATCCGGCCAACCAATTTTCCCAAACCTTGCGCTGCGCCTCCGAAAGATTTTCTGTTGATGGAACGTGCTGCATCGCGAGCGACAGTTGATCGATCATGGGCAAAAGTTCGTGCAGCAACCGTTCGTTCGCGTACTTGGTATATTCTGATCTTTCGCGCTCCGTCTCCTTCTTTAGATTTTGATAATCCGCCTGCGCGCGCTTCCATCCGGCTAAGTATTCAGTAGCTTGTAGTTCGTAGTTTGTAGTTGGTAGAGTTTGATCGTCCATAAATTTATTCATCCAATAATTTTAAAGCGGTGTTCAAGAGTGAAACGTTGCGTTGATAATCCATGCGCATGGGGCCCAAAATTCCGATGACGGTTTGGCCGAGCGAGACAAACACCGCTCCGCATCCCGGTCCAAAATCGCATTCGCTGCCCACCATGATCTTTGGTTCAACAAGCGATCTGCGACGAAGCCCGTCCATGGTTTCATCCAAACGATCTAATGCGTCGGTCAGAGACACAACGCGCTCCCAATCATGAAATTCCGGTTGAGAAAACAGTTGAGACAATCCGGTCAAAAATGCTTGGGCATCCATGGAACCAATCACCGCCGCTCCGCCGGAAAGTTCTGCCAAAGCCTTGGCTAAATCTCGCAAGGCATGATCGTCTTCTGATGGACCCGCCGCTTTGCGCAATGCTCGCTCTTCGCGTATCGGCACGGATTTTGGTTCGACGAACAGCTTGATGTAGGCGCGAAATCCTTTTTCTGTCGGGATCCGTCCACCCGAGGTGTGCGGTTGCATCAGATATCCTTCGGCCTCAAGCTCCGCAAACCAATTCCGAATCGTCGCCGGACTCACATCAAGCCCGTATTTATCGACGAGCGATTGTGACCCCACAGATTCCGCCGTGGCCACATATTCGTCGACCACGATGCGCAAAAGATTAGCCAAACGATTCTCCATAAGTAAAAACAGCTTAAACCATCTTCTAGCACTCGTCAAGAGCGAGTGCTAACTACAAAACCCACCTTTTTAGGGTGGGTTTTTTTGACTCCAGAAAAGTGATCGATAGATAGTCCCCTGTTCTAAAACCTAAAGCGCTCACGTATTTCACGAATCATATATGAATTCATGAACCGTTTAAACGCCGCCCCCGTAAAATGTGCTTGCGCACATCACGGGGATCGACCTTGGGTTTCGTTGGTCCGATGTAAAACATCGGAATAATGACTCCCTAGAAAGGAGGTGATCCATCCGCAGCTTCCG
>JGI1358J11329_10003894_pt1 | contig 10923 bp, 11 predicted proteins | sample Subgroupgradi54m_FD_11329 | JGI IMG/M metagenome (IMG submission 11329)
TGGCGAAATCTTCTATGGTTCCGATGCCACTGCTCCCGCCAGTAATAAATATTCCAGCCGGCAGAAGTCCGTTGCGTCCGATTTTTTTCAAATGATTTTCAATTAATTCAAACATATCATACAGTCGAGCAGCAATTATTTCCTCCAGTTTTTTCTTTGAGAAAGAATTAGGACCAAGACCTCCGATCTTGATATTCTCGGCTTCTTCTAATGGTATTTTTAGGCCTAGAGCTATGTCGTTTGTTATATCTACTCCGCCAATCGGGAAAACTTCCAGAGATATGGGGATATTATTTTCAAAAACAACGATAGAAATAGTCTCAGCCCCGATGTTGGCTAGGACGCAACCGACCATTTTCTGCTGTTTGGAAAGGATAACAAAAGAGGCGGCGATGGGTGAGGCCATGACGTCTATGACTTCAACGCCTGCCTTGTCCACCGCCTCAAGCAAGTCATTCAAATGCCCCTCCAAACATGTTACAAAAAGCATTCTGACTTCCAGCTTCGTGCCCTTCATATCCAGAGGACTTTTTGCCAAAACGGCTTTGCCGTCTATTTTATATGACAAGGGAATCGGATGTAGGATACGCCGATTCTGAATCGAAGTGGCCGACAAAGACTCTTCGCATATTTGTGATAATTTTTCAATATCTAATTCTGTGATTTGTGAATCGGCTCGGCCGATAACTACACTTCCCGTGCCAATTATGCCGGATAGACCAATGCCTCCTACGGCCACGAAGGCATTATGGATTTTCATTCCAGATGTTTTTTCGGCAAGTTTTACTGCTGTCTGTATGCTCTCGGTTATATCGCCGCTGTTTATAATATAACCGTGTCGAAGGCCCTTTGATTCCGTCAGTCCTGTACCAATAATATGGCTCAACTGCTTGCCGTTTTCTCTAACGAGTTCCGCTACAACCACTTTGACTTGGTATGTTCCGATATCTATTCCGACTGCAATATTGCGTGACATTGAGAATAATTTTCAATTTTTAATTTACAATTTCCAATCAATTTCCAATGTTTCAATGATCAAATTTGAAAATTAATTCATTGAAAATTCAATGAAAATTGAGAACTGTAAATTGAAAATTAGATTAGACGCCAAATTGCTTACGCAATTTGGTCTCTAATCTCTCCATTGTACTACTATGTCTCATTCCTTTCAAATGCAGTAAGCCGTGGATAAATAGAAAACCAACTTCTTTGCCTGCAAGTTTCGGTGTTATGAAAATCTCTCCCGTTTTTTTATCTAAAGGAAAACTCAAAACATTTGTTGGTCTATTTTTTCCGCGATATTTGGAGTTTAATTCTTTGGATTTCTTTTGTCCGATAAAAACCAGAGAGAGACAGTAATCTTTTCCTAAAATGGCGTCTTTTATTTTTGCAAAAGGCACCCAGCTCCAGTTTTTTCTAAACTGGGGCTGGATGCTTTTTGTTGTGTTTGTTATGCTAAACTCTCCCGACATTATTTTTTACCCCCGCGCGGCGTGTACTCACTCATTTTTCCCATCTTGATCAATTCAGCCACTTCCTCTCGTCTTTTCAACACTTTCAGAGTTTTTTTCTGCTTGACATATGGAGAAAGTTTGCGAGTTGAGTATCGGATGCTTCTGACACGAGGCAAAACACCAGAGCCTTGGACTTTTTTGGTGAATCGTCTTATAAGATTAACATTGTTTTCGTTGCCTGTTTTTACAACTTCTGCGTTTACTGACATGTAAACTAGACTAACATAGTAGCCAACAAAACTCAACTACCCCAGAGGTCTTGCCTCTGGGGTAAATACTTGCTATTATAAAACCATGAGCATAAGAAGAGTAGATTTTTCTATAAATGAATATTATCACCTATACAATCGTGGTAATAGCAAACAAGTAATTTTTCTTGATAAAGAAGATTATGAACATTTTATAAGACTACTTTATTTATGTAATTCTTCTAGAGATATCACATCCAGAGATATTTCTAAAAATACATATGATTTTGATAGGGAAGAGACCCTAGTATTTATAGGTGCATATTGTCTTATGCCTAACCATTTTCATTTGTTGGTAAAAGAAAAATCAGAAAATGGAATTAGCAGGTTCATGCAAAAAATATCAACAGCTTATGTAATGTATTTTAACAAAAAATATAATAGGACTGGGGGACTTTTTGAGGGAAAGTTCAAATCTCAACACGCTGGTGTTGATAGATATATAAAATATCTATTTTCCTATATTCACTTAAATCCCATTAAGTTGATTGAACCAAGGTGGAAAGAAAAAAGCATAAAAAATATAAAAGGTGCAATAGATTTTTTAAACAGATATCAATATTCTAGTTATATTGATTATACAAATAATAACAGACTTAGATTAAAAATTCTAGATAAGGACGAGTTCCCTGAGTATTTTATGAGTAAAAAATCTATTGAAGCAGAAATTTTTGATTGGTTAAAATATGACGAGTAACTCTACCCCAGAGGTCTTGCCTCTGGGGTTACTTCAATCTTTTCAAAAAATCAGCTAACTCATGTAGAGTCACAGTTTCTTGTTCCCTATTAGCGATACTTCTGACAATCATACTATTTTCCACCGCCTCTTTTTGTCCCATGACTAAGACATGCGTTGCTTTCATATATTCCGCCCCGCTTAACTGGCCTGTTATCTTGTCTTTGGTTATAGAATGATAAACGGGAATTTTGTGTTTGCGCAACATTTCCACGATATTTAGTGCCTTTAGTTTTGCCGTCGAGCCAAGCTGGACCAAATAAAACTTTGGCTTTTTTATATTTTTAATCATCACCCTTTTAGACATTGAAGGATGTTTTTTAACTACGACGGTCAACCCAACGCTCGGCACTTCTCTTTTACCTCCGATCTTTTTTGCCAAATGATTGTATCTGTAACCATAAGCCAAAAGCTCGTCGTTGCTTTTTATTTCGAACACAGTATTTGAGGCGTAGAGCTTGTTGGACAACAGACCCTGCTTTATTTTGTAGACAATATCAAAAGTTTCCAGAGATTCCAAAACTTCTTTGAAATGTAATCTAGAAATTTCTGACAATGAGCTGATTGTTTGCGGGATATTTTCTTTGAACTCTTTAAGTTCAGCTGAGTTGTTTGTCAATATCAAATAGTGATTTTTCTTCAACTCTTGGCGTAATTTCGTTGGCAGATCATGCGCGTGTTTACGCAAATAAGCTCCGAGTTCTTTTTCGAATCTGCCTATGGACTCTCTGTCCCCAATACTGTTTATATCTATATATAGGTCTGTGTATTTATGCTCGTCCAATATTGCCAGTGCGCATTTCAGAAGTAGAGCTTCACTGGTCGATTTGGAACTTCCCATAATTTCAAAACCATACATTTCGTGTGAAGCTTTCTTTTTTGTCACGCTTCCGGATAATGGTTTTTTAAAATGGATTGCCAATGGTTGTGATTCTAGGTCCAGTCTCTTGTCCATATACCAACCAGTCAGGGCAACTTTCTCCTCAATATCTCCGTAATAATCAAAATCTTTAAACTGTTTTGATTTGGAAATATCGTCGTGGGTTATTTGCGGTGGTTTTACTATTGTGAATCCATAGTGCACAGCAATTTCCCCGACTTTATCGGTCACGCTCTCAAGGTGGTTTTTCTGTTTAACTGTCGTAGCTTTGGCTTTATGCTCCTTGTTTTTTATCATGTCAGTATTTTGATCTAAATTTATTTATTGTCAGTTCCGGGTAATATTCCGATTTTGCTTATAGGAAAAAGTCTCAAAATAGGTTTTCCTAGAATATATTTTTTATTCAAAGGTCCCCACGAGCGTGAGTCAAAACTCTCGGCTCTGTTGTCTCCCATGACAAAATATTCATCTGGGCCTAGAGTTCTATTAAAAGAATATATGCAATTGTTCACAGTCAGGTCGCATTTATAAACCACATATGACTGATCTATGCTGAATCCCTTTGGATTGTTTTTGTTTATTATTTTTACAATGTTGTCTTTCATAATAACAGTTTCACTTGGCAGACCTATTATTCTTTTTATGAAACTTTTACTAGGATCGTTTGGATATCTGAAAACTATAACGCTGTTTCTCTGGGGCGTTCCTATTTCGTAGGATAATTTATCTACGATGAGATAGTCGCTTGTGGCAAATGTCGGGTCCATAGAACGGCCATCTACCAGATATGGCTCGGCGATGTAGAGACGAAAGGGCAGGACAATTCCGAATGCGATGACTGCAAATATGAAGATTTCTTTGACTATAGATTTCCAAGTACTTTTCTTTATTGTCTCGGTTGGGTTAATGGGAGTTTCCAAATTTTCAGGATTCATGTCGCTAGTATATAGTAAGAAATCACTTGACACAATAGAATTTGCTGTGGTATCTTCCAAAAAGTTTGGTTCGACGAGATTGGGCTGAAATGTTACAATGTCGCCATGTCATACATTATCGTCGGTCTAGGTAATCCCACTTCAGAATACGAAAATACTCGCCACAATACGGGGAGAATTTTGGTAACTTGGTTTGGAAAATCGCTAGATGCAGAGTGGAAATTTGACGGTAAGGCCAAAGCTACGACAGCGAAAGTGAAAGTTAGCAAAACTCCCGTGATCCTAGTCCTACCAGATACCTTTATGAATAAATCCGGCAACTCCATAAAACAACTTGGAGGTTCTTCCTCCAAGTGGGCAGAAAAGATGATTGTAATTTACGATGATTTGGACCTGCCTTTTGGAAAAGCAAAAATCTCTTTCAATAAATCGTCTGGTGGTCACAAAGGTCTTGAGTCTATAATAAAAGCAATAAAAACAGAAAAATTTGCCCGAATACGCGTTGGGATATCACCTACAACAGCCACAGGAAAAATCCGAAAACCCAGCAGTGAAAGCGCTGTAACAAAATTAATTCTAGGAAAATTCAAACCAGACGAATTAATCCAACTCAAAAAAATATCAAAAAAAGTAAATGAAGCACTAGAAACCTCCGTCACCTCCGGTCTCCAAAAAGCAATGACAGAGTTTAATTAATTTTTGACACTTTGGTTTTTTGTCTGTATATTAGCGAAGGAATCTCGGCTATCTAACCGACGCTAAGGAAGGAAGATTCTCATGTGTATGAATCCACTACCTCGGTCCCAGACCGAGCCGAAACCGGAGAGAGTTCGGATGGTTCTACGAGACTATGGGCTTGAGCCTAGTGGTATCGTCTACCACACCATACTGAACGGAACATTTCCTTCGGTCGCGACCGCCTACAATTATAGGCGAGTTGTTCTCGGAGGCAAGTATGTCGGGGAGATCGAAACTTTAGATGGAGGCCTCATCAAAGAACTTTATGAGTAACGAGTTCTGAAGATCGTTACTAGCTCACATCCAATATGTACAACACAAAGGGCGACCACCGCGGTCGCCCTTCATGCTATTTATTTTTTATATACTTGGTAACGCCGTCACCAAGTGATAGAATTAGACCATGGCTAGAAAAATAGTATTTGCAGAAGGAGAAATGTATCATATTTTTAATCGTGGCGTAGATAAACGAAATATTTTTGATGACAAATATGACTTTGAAAGATTCTTTCAAAGCATGAAAGAGTTTAATGTTATAGAACCGATAGGCAGTATTTATGAAAATAGATTTAATAAGGATAAGCACCAACTTGGACGCGGAGCGTCCAAGTTGGTTGAGTTTGTTTGCTATTGTTTAAATCCAAACCATTTCCATTTTATTTTAGAACAAGTGTCTGAGAGGGGTATAGAAAAACTTATGCACAGATTTTCCGGATATGCAAAATATTACAATAATAGAAACAAACGAAGCGGAGTTCTTTTTCAAGGTCCATTTAAGGCTGTTCTCATAGAATCAAACGAACAACTACTACATACAAGTGTTTATGTTAATTTGAATGATCAAGTACACCGACTTGGACGCGGGGTGTCCAAGTCGAGTTGGGGAGAGTATGCTGGGATGAGTAAAAAGCAAATTTGTAAAAAAGATATTATCTTGGGTCAGTTCAAAAATTTTAAAGAATATGAGGAGTTTTCAAAAAGTTCACTAGAATTTATTAAAGAAAATAAAGAGCAGGCTAAGTTTTTACTGGAAGAAATATAGTCACTTGGTGACGGCGTTACCAAGTAACTATTCTTTTCTAGTAAGGTCTATGAAACTAAGTGTCATCTTTTGCTCCTTTGCATCAAACATTGTGATTTTGAATTTGTAGCTCTTGCCCAGTTCCAGCGAGTCGTGCAGTTTCTGGTCGCTGCCGAACTCTGATATGTGAACCAGCCCTGCGATGCCTTCCTCGATAGAAGCCAGAGCACCGTGTTTGTTGAATTTGATAACTACTCCATCGACAATATCGTCTTTTTTGTATTTCTTCTCGGCTTCTTTCCATGGATTTTCTTTTAGGGCTTTTATGGAAAGCGAAATCTTGCCATCTTTTATTTCTATGATTTTCACTTTTACTTTCTCGCCTATATGAAACAGGAGCTTTGGATTTTCCACAAGAGCCCAGTCAATCTCGGATATGTGGACCAGTCCCTCAAGTCCTTCCTCCAACTTGACAAAAACACCGAAGTCCACCATACCCGTTACTTCGCCAGTCACTTCTTCGTTCAAGGTGTATTTGCCTATAATATAGTCTTTGTTTTTCTGCTCTGGATTCTTCTCGGAAAAAATAAGCTTACCTTCCTTTGGCGAAACACCGATTATTGCCACGGAGATTTTCTGCCCGACCAATTTTTTTAATTCTTCCAAAATCCTGTCTTTATCGCCATCGGCTACACGCGGATAATGTTCAGTTTTCAGTTGGGAAGCCGGAAGGAAGCCAGAAATACCCTGCCATGACAATATAAGTCCACCCTTGTTTGCTTCGGCAATAGGCAGTTCGAATATTTTCTTTTCTGCTATTGCGCTTTCTGCCTCGGACCAGATCAGTGCCTGCCTTGCCTCTTTCAGAGAAATCTCAATGTAGCCGTCTTTGTTGTTGAGCGAAATAACTTTGCCGGCCACACTGTCGCCAACATTTATTTTCTTTATGATGTCGCGGGCGTTTATGTATTCACGACCGTAAATAATACCAGTCCCGAAAGGCGGTATGTCTATGAAAACTTTTGACTTTTCTATGCCTATGACTTTGCCTTCTATGACATCGTCAACCGACGGGGGAGTGGCGCTGGCATTTAAAATCTTATCCATTACCCCCGAATTTTCCACTACAATTTCTTCATTTGGGAGTCCGACTTCCAAGTCGTCTTTTTTTGCTTTTACCATGAGTATATGTGTAATAAACGGTCCAGTCTCGGTCAGTCAACTATCACTTATCGGGCAGAGATGGATTTAGCGTTTACTACTATTGATAATATACGACTCTAAATATACAGGAATCTATTTTTTTATCTACTTGACAAGTTAGTTTTAATATGATAAGTTATATCGCGGAGGGTTTTTCCATGAAGACTTACTTTCTGTTTTATCGTCTAGGGAAGCTTCGGTTGCCGATCTGGGTTGTGACGGCTACGCTCGTTGTTCTCATGCTCACAACAGCAGGACTGATGATCAAGAGCCACTGGGTTCTGGGCAGTGTGCTCTGTGTAGCCTCGATCTTCCTGCTGGGGTTTCGGCTTCTTGCCCAGAAAACGGTCCAGCTCAGACCCTTACGGTTCTACGCCACCCCTGAGACTCTTCAGCGATTGGCTGATGAAAAGATCCAGAAGTGATGCTGTCTCGAAAGGAGCCGACGCAATGTGTGTCGGCTCCGATCGGGGCTTTTCTTTTGTCTAAAATATTTTTTCTGATATACTACCCCCAAGCCGACATGTCAACGTGGCAGGTTGACCAATTAGGTTGACCAATTACCAAGGTTCGTTGAGGAAAGCGTTCGCGCTTCGTCTCGGTGAACCTTTTCTCATATTTGGAAATTAAAACGAAATCTACCTCTCTATTAAATGTTACTATTTTTAGACGACCGTCTCAAAATAGTAACATCTAGTCCTGTTCTATTCGTAGGTTTGTATCATTCGCATATTTGTATATACTATTGTCATGATTATCACATACCACGGNGTGGATTTTTTTAAGGTTAGCTTTGGCGACACCACTATTGCTGTTAATCCTATTTCCAAAGACTCAAAAATAAAGTCTTCTCGCTTCGGGGCTGACATAACCCTAGTTTCTCTGAACAGTCCTGAACACAATGGCTCTGATGTGACATCTCGCGGAGACAAAGAATCATTTCTCATAAATGGTCCCGGCGAGTATGAAGTTTCCGGAGTTTTCATAAAAGGTTTTCTTTCGCATTCTAATTATTCTAGCTCAGGGCGAGCTGGCCCAGAACAGCCGAAGATTAACACTATATATACTGTGTCTCTGGAAGGTATGACCCTCTGTTTTCTGGGGGCTTTGGGTGACAAAGAACTTTCGGCTGAGGCAAAAGAGGCCATAGAAGAGACAGATATACTTTTTGTGCCTATCGGTGGGGATGGCGTTCTCGATCCGACTACTGCCCACAAACTGGCGGTGCAGTTTGAGCCAAAATTAATCATTCCAAGTCACTACGGAGAAGTCGGTGAAGCTGGTGCTCTGAAAAAGTTTTTGAAAGAAGCAGGGGAAGAAGATGTAAAACCGGTTGATAAACTGACGATAAAGAAGAAGGATTTAGAAAATAGGGAAGGGGATGTCATTGTTTTGGAAGCAGTATAAAATGTTTGATTTTATTGAAAAATTAAGACAAAAGCCGGATAGGACCAAAAAGCAAATCGCTTTTTTGGTTTCTTTATTGTTGGCTGGAATTATTTTTGTCATCTGGCTGTCCGTTATTTATCCTGACTTTAAACAAAAACAAGCAAAAGAATCGGCTATTTCCAAACTTGAACCAAGTCCACTTTCAAATTTTACTGATACTTTTTCATCTGGCATTTCGGCAATAGGTGAGCAGTTCAATAAAATAAAAGAGTCGATATCGTCGCTTGCCACAACGACATATTATAGTGCTTCAAGCACAGATTCAGCCACAACAACAGAACAATAAAAGTCCAAAAAAGACTTTTATTATGCTTATCGATATGCTATAATTAAACGTATATTTCTATGTCTAAAAATACGGAAGAGCAAAAAATACCACCAAGAATAAGCGTTATTTCGCAGGAAATAACGGATGAAATGAAGACCTCTTTCATCGACTATGCCATGTCGGTTATTACAGACCGCGCCCTGCCGGATGTCCGAGATGGGCTGAAACCTGTGCATCGTCGTGTGCTTTACGCTATGAACGAACTTGGACTTACATCTGGTGCCAAGTCTCGAAAGTCAGCGGCGGTTGTGGGAGAAGTTTTGGGAAATTATCATCCGCATGGTGATGTGGCAGTCTATGACTCTATGGTCAAAATGGTTCAGGATTTTACCATGCGCTATCCGCTAGTTTTGGGTCAAGGAAATTTTGGGTGTTTTACGATTGATACAAAAGTAGAATTAACTGATGGCAGATCTCTATCCTTTGGTGATTTGGTTAAAGAGGACAAACAAGGAAAGAAAAATTATACATATACAGTAGATGAAAAAGGTCAGATTAAGATTGCTCAAATAAAAAAACCTCGGCTGACGATAAAAGGGGCAGAAATAATGAAAGTTATATTGGACAATGGAGAAGAAATTCGCTGTACATCAAATCACAGATTTATGCTTCGGGACGGACAGTACTGTGAAGCCCAGAATCTTAAATCAGGAGATTCTTTGATGCCTTTGTACAAAAGATTGTCTGTGGAAAGTGATACAAAGCCAGCTCTTGTCGATTATCCCCTTGTATACCAACCCACAAATAAAGAATGGGTTTTTGCACATCATCTGGCTGATGCTTATAACATAGAAATGGGTAAATACTCTCTGTCCAGAGGGCGAGTTAGACATCATAAAGATTTTAATAAACTAAACGCAAATCCGGAAAATATAGAAAGAATGGGGTGGAAAGAACATTGGATGCTTCATTCCAATCTTACAAAAGAAAGGCATAAAAATGATCCAGATTATGTGGAAAAATTACGTCAAGGCCGAGCAGATTACTGGGCCATATCAGAAAATCGACAAGCTCATGCAAGTCGCCTTTCTCTGCGCAATTTCAAAAATTGGCAAGATTCAAACTATATTGCCACAATGAAACAAACTCTTAGTCGTGTGAATAAAGAGTATCACGCAAGTCATCCTGAATTAAAAAAAATTATTGGTGAGAGAGCCACAAAAACTTTAAAAAGATTATGGCAGGATCCAGAATACCGGAAGTCTATGCACAAAAAGATTATCAAAGGGAATAAAAATCATACCACAAATAAAACTGGTTTAAAAAAGATTTTTGCAATATTCCAACAAGCTTCTAAGGAAACAAGTTTTGTTGATGAGAATGCATACGAAAAGTATAGGAATCTTGTGTATCCGTACGGGCATGCGCCTAAATGGAAGAAAATATCCAAATATACTGAGTCCTATAACAACCACAAGGTTTTACGTGTGGAATCCCTAAATCAAAGGGAAGATGTTTATGACCTGACAATTGATGGGACTCACAACTTTGCTTTAGCTGCTGGAGTATTTGTTCACAACTCGATCGATGGGGATAATGCGGCGGCCATGAGGTATACAGAGGCCAAGATGACAAAACTTGCCTCTGAACTTTTGCGTGATATAGAAAAAGAAACGGTTGACTTTGTTCCGAACTACGATGGCACAAAAAAAGAACCGAAAGTTCTGCCGACCACTGTGCCGACGCTTCTGCTAAACGGCACTCTGGGTATCGCTGTCGGTATGGCCACAAATATTCCACCACACAATCTAGGTGAAGTTATGGATGCTGTTTCATATCTGGTGGATAACAAGTCGGCTACGACAGAAGACTTGCTACAGTTTGTAAAAGGCCCAGACTTTCCTATTGGCGGTTTAGTTTTTGGAGCAAAA
>JGI1358J11329_10003898_pt1 | contig 10916 bp, 8 predicted proteins | sample Subgroupgradi54m_FD_11329 | JGI IMG/M metagenome (IMG submission 11329)
TGGAAGCTGTCGTGACGCATGGCCGTCCCCCCGGGGTTGTCTCTCCGTGTCCCGCGTCCCCTACCCGCCTGCCCGGGTCGGCGGCTCCCGCCTCAACACAAAATCCGGGTCGCCTTTCGGCAACCCGGCTGTCCGGTCTGGACCCGTGGTTTTGCCTGCCCGCCGTTCTCAGCATGCCCTCCGGGGATGCTGTTCGCGAACAGGCCCGCTTGCCCAAGCGTCTCGTGCCTTGCTCGGCAGGCGGGCGTCCCTGCGTTCCTGCAGGTTTGCCCTTTTCGAAGCGTGCGCGGTCTGGTTACCCAAAATCTACCTGACGAGACCCCGGCGCGTCAAGAGCTAGAAGCTTACGTGACGTTGAGCGACGTTACGCAATCCTGCGGCAGCCTCACAGGAGCGGCAGGTAGGTCCGCAACTCGTAGTCGGTGAGGGTGCCGCAGAATCGGGTGTATTCGATTTTCTTATTCTGCAGAAAGGACGCGAACACGTGCTCGCCCAGCGCCCGGCGCAGGAGTTTGCTCCCTTCGGCCAGCGCGATGGCCTCCCCCAAACTCCCCGGCAGCGTCGCAATCCCCCGCCGCGTGCGCTCGGCCTGGCTCAGCGCCAGGACGTTCTCTTCCGTCGGCGCCGGCGGCTCGTACTGCTGCTCCATGCCGTCGAGGCCCGCCGCCAGGATCACGCTGAAGGCGAGGTAGGGATTGCACGCCGGGTCCGGCGAGCGCAGCTCGATGCGCGCCGCGTCCGCCTTGCCCGGCTTGTACATCGGGATACGCACCAGGTCCGAGCGGTTGTGCTGGGCCCATGTCACGTAGACCGGCGCCTCGTAGCCGGGCACGAGCCGCTTGTACGAGTTCACCCACTGGTTGAGGACGAGGGTCAGCTCGGGTGCCGCGCGCAGGAGGCCCGCGAGGAAGTGCCGGGCGGTCTTGGAGAGGTGGAGCCGGTCCTTCGCCTCGAAGAACGCGTTGCGCTCGCCCTGGAAGAGCGACATGTTGACGTGCATGCCCGAGCCGTTGTGGCCGGCCAGGGGCTTGGGCATGAACGTCGCGTAGCAGCCATGCTTGAAGGCAATCTCCTTCACCACGAGCCGGTAGGTCATGACGTTGTCGGCCATCGACAGCGCGTCGGTGTAGCGGAAGTCGATCTCGTGCTGGGAGGGGGCGGCCTCGTGGTGCGAGTACTCGACGCCGATGCCCATCTCCTCCATGGCGAGGATGATGTCGCGCCGCAAATCGGAGGCGGCATCCAGGGGGGTCAGGTCAAAGTAGCCGCCGGCATCCAGCGGGACGGGGGCCTCGGCGCTCTTGAAGACGAAAAACTCCAGCTCCGGCCCGACGTAGAACGTGTAGCCCAGGCGCTGGGCCTGGGCGAGGTTGCGCTTCAGGACGGCGCGCGGATCGCCCCCGAAGAGCTTGCCGGCCGGGTAGGTGATGTCGCAGAACATCCGCGCCACCGCGTTCTCTTTCGGCCGCCAGGGCAGGAGGCAGAAGGTGTTCGGATCGGGGATGGCGAGCATGTCCGACTCATCGATGCGGGCGAAGCCCTCAATCGCCGATCCGTCGAAGCCCATGCCCTCCTCCAGCGCCTTCTCAAGCTCGTCGATCGTGATGGCAAAACTCTTCAGGAAGCCGAGGATGTCGGTGAACCACAGCCGGATGAACCGGACATCGTGCTCCTTGGCGAGCCGGAGCACGTACTCCTTGTCCTTGCGTAACGGTTTGGTCTTAGGCTGTGCTGGCATGAGGGGTTCTCCATGGCTGCTGCTGCGACGAGCCGGCGAGCGCGGCAAAGGTGGAGGCGACGTGCGCGGACAGCTCGCTCAGGCGCCCGACGTGCTGGGGAGACTGCCGCCGGATCGTCATAGGGTCCACGACGCCCTTGAGCGAGGCGAGCTCCGCCTTGTTGACCGGGGTCTGCGTCCACGCACGGACGATGGCCTCCGTCACTTCCAGGTGGAACTGCAAGGCGTAGACGTTGTCGCGGTAGCGGAACCCTTGCTCCGGACATCGCGGCGAGCTGGCCAGCCGGACGGCACCCGTTGGGAGGGCGAAGGTGTCGCCGTGCCACTGGAACACCGTCTCGGTCTGGCCGAAGGGCGCCGCGAGCGGATCGCCGTCGGCACCCGGCTCCCGCATGAGCGGGTACCAGCCGATTTCCTTCTGGGGGCTCTTCCTCACCGGAGCGCCGAGTGCCGCGGCGAGGAGCTGTGCGCCCAGGCAGACGCCGAGGATGGGCTGCTCCGCTCTGAGCGCCTCGCGCAAGAGCTGGAGTTCTCGGCTCAGATACGGGTATCGCTGCTGCTCGTAGACGCTCTGCGGCCCGCCCATGGTCACGATGCCGTCGACGCCGTCCACCGTCGGCCAGACGGCGTTGGCGTCATAGGCGCGCAGGAGCTTGAGGGCGCAGCCCGCCTCCGTGAAGGCGTCCTCAAAGGTGCCCAAGCGTTCGCGCGGCACGTGCTGGATGACTAACAGCGTCGGCATTGAGGCGAATCACCAATCACCAAACTCATGGATGTTTGGAATGTGGTCATTGGGTATGTCACGGTCTCGTCTTGAAGAGAAAACGGGGCGCTTGCGCGCCCCGTTCGTTTCCGATATCAGATGCATATCAGATACCATTTCGAAAGGGGTATCTGATACGTATCGGCTGTTAGGCGTCGAAGTAGAGATAGAACTCGTGCGGATGCGGGCGCAGGCGGACCTTGTCGATCTCCTGCCGCTTGTACTCGAGCCAGACGTCGATCACGTCCTTGGTGAAGACGTCGCCCTTCAGCAGGAAGGCGTGGTCGCGCTCGAGTGCCGCGAGCGACTCCTCGAGTGAGCCCGGCACCTGTTTCGGCGCCCGGTCGGCGGACATCTCGTAGATGTTCTCGTCCACCGGCTGGCCCGGGTCGAGGCGGTTCTGGATGCCGTCCAAACCTGCCATCAGCATCGCCGCGAAGGTGGTGTAGGGATTGCAGGACGGGTCGGGTGCTCGGAACTCCACCCGCTTGCTCTTCGGGTAGTCCACGTAGACCGGGATGCGGCAGATCGCCGAGCGGTTCCGCGCCGAGTAGGCGAGGTTCACCGGCGCCTCGTAGCCCGGGACGAGCCGCTTGTAGGAGTTGGTCGTCGGAGCGGCGAAGGCGAGGATCGCCGGCGCGTGCTTGAGCAGCCCGCCGATGTACCACTTACACATCTGGCTGATCTTCGCGTAGCCGTTCTTGTCGAAGAACAGGTTGCTATCGGCCTTGGCGAGGCTCTGGTGGGTGTGCATCCCGGAGCCGTTGTCGCCGAAGAGCGGCTTGGGCATGAACGTCGCCACCTTATTGTGCTTCTTGGCGGTGTTCTTAATAACGTACTTGAGGGTCATGAGATTGTCGGCCATGCGAGTCAGCGTGCTGTAGCGCATGTCGATCTCGCACTGGCCGGCGGTGGCGACCTCGTGGTGGTGTTTCTCGACCGGCACCCCGGCCGCCCGGGCCCGCAGCATGATCTCGCTGCGGATTTCCTGAAGCGCGTCGTGGGGCGGCACCGGGAAGTACCCTTCCTTCACGCGGGGCTTATAGCCGAGGTTCGGCTGCTCATCCTTGCCGGAGTTCCACTCGCCCTCGATCGAGTCGATGAAGTAGTAGCCGGCATTCTCGGTCGAGTCGAAGCGGATGTCGTCGAAGATGAAGAACTCCGGCTCCGGGCCCCAGTAGCTGGTATCGGCGATGCCGGTCTTCTTGAGGTAGGCCTCGGCCTTGCGGGCGATGAAGCGCGGGTCGCGGCTGTAGGCTTCCTTGCTCAGCGGGTCGTAGATGTCACAGATGAGGCTGAGGGTGGGCGTCTCGCAGACAGGGTCCAGCACCGCGGTGGAGGCGTCGGGGTAGAGGTTCATGTCCGACTCCTGGATCTTCTGGAACCCGCGGATGGAGGAGCCGTCGAAGCCAATGCCGTCCACCCAGATGCCCTCCTTGGCGCTCTGGGCGAGCTCCTCGACCGGGATGGAGAAGTGCTGCCACAGGCCGGGGAGGTCGTTGAACTTCAGGTCCACGACGGTGATCTTGTGCTGCTTGATGAGCTGCCAGACTTTCTTGACCGCGTCCTCGGTGTAGGTCGGGACGACGTGCTTTGAATTCGTCCCCGCCGCGTCCGGTGCGCGCACCGCCGCGCGCCGGCTCGGTGAAACCGCGACTCGACTCGGCATAGCGAGATCCTCCTTGTGGATGGTGGTGTGGGTGTTGTGTCCAGCGCTCCCCGCCGCCTGGTGTGCCCGACGAGGCGCCTCATCGTCCGCGTCCCCGGGAAGGACGCAAGCGCCAGTATACCACCGCGGCGTCCGGGGTCAATCCCTCCGATCAGCCGCCACCCGGGTGGGCTGTGACGGAAGAGGGCGGTGAACCCCGTACCACGGCTTCACAGCCGTGGCTTCGGGGTCTTACCCTTCGGGAAAAGCGCCCTGTTCCTCCCCACCTTGACAGGCGGGGCTTCCACGTGGTACGGGGTGAAGCGCGGGTGGCTCATCACCCCCTACGCACCTGCCTGGAACCGACGTTCAGATGGCCTGCTCGCCGCGCTCGCCGGTCCGGATGCGAACCACGTCCCGAATATCGGATACGAAGATCTTTCCATCTCCGACCGCACCCGTTCTGGCCGCCTTGGTGACGGCCTGGATCATCTTCTCCAGGTCCGCGTCGGCGATCACGATCTCCAGCTTCATCTTCGGCAGAAAGGGCACGCAGTAGGTCTCCCCGCGCCATTGCTGGGTCATGCCCTTCTGCTTGCCGTGCCCCTCCGCTTCGGTCAGGGTGATACCAGGATACCCGACCGCTTCCATTGCCTGGCGGACCGCCTCCAGCTTCTCCGGGCGAATGATCACCTCAAGCTTCTTCATGGTCGCACTCCTTGTCGTCGAAGCCGGCTGGACCCGTTCGACTACTGTGTCCGGCATCGGGCCCTCACCGACCCGCCGCCTGCGGCTCGCCGGCACCAACCGGCATCAGCACAGGTAACGGCGTTTCCGAGTGTTTGTCAAGCTTGATGCCCACATATCCCGGCACGCCCATCTCCGGCACATCCAGTCCATTGATCTCCACTGAGGGATGCACCCGATTGCCGACGACGGCCTCGATCAGCTTGAAGACGACGAACGAGACGGCCCCGATGTAGACGACGTTCGCGAGCACCCCGATGCATTCCGCCACCAACTGACCGCCATCGCCGTAGAAGAGCCCCTTCACCGTTCCGGCGACTCCATTCCAGCCGTCGCCGTAGGTCCCGTCGGCGAAGAGCCCGAGCGAGAGTACTCCCCAGGCGCCGTTCACCCCGTGCACCGAGATCGCCCCGACCGGGTCGTCAATCTTCAGCACCCGCTCAATGAAGTAGACCGCCTCCACGACCAACACCCCGGCAATGAGCCCGATGAGGCAGGCGTTGCCGGAGTTCACGAACGCACAGGGTGCGGTGATCGCCACGAGGCCAGCCAGCATCCCGTTGCACATCATGCTCGGATCCGGCTTGTTGCTCCGCACCATCCACATCCATAACATCGCGGCCACCGCCCCGGTCGCCGAGGCGAGCATCGTGTTGACCGCCACCACGGCGATGCGCAGGTCGGTCCCCGCCAGCGTGGAGCCGGGGTTGAAGCCGAACCAGCCGAACGCCAGGATGAAGGTGCCGATGATGGCCATCGGGATGCTGTGGCCTGGAATCGCGTTCGGGCTGCCGTCTTTGTTGTACTTCCCGATGCGCGGCCCGAGGACCCAGGCGCCGACCAACCCGATGACGCCGCCGGTCAGGTGGACCACCGAGGAGCCGGCGAAATCCACGTGGCCGTGACCAAGGCCGAAGTTCTGGCCCAGCATGGCCAGCCATCCCCCACCCCACACCCAGTTCCCGTAGATCGGGTAGAGAATCGTGCCGACGAACCAGCCGTAGATGAAGAAGGACAGATACTTCCACCGCTCGGCCATCGCGCCGGTCGGAATCGTCGCCGTGGTGTCCATGAACACCATCTGAAAGAGGAACAGCGCGAAGACCGCCACGTCGTACTGGCCGGAGAGGAGAAATCCGTTCATCCCGAACAGCCCGAAGCTCTTCCCGAAGAGGTGAATCGTGACTTCATGATTCAGCCCCGCGTAGCCGCCCATCGTGCCAATGGCGCCGAGGCCGCCGAACATGAACGCGAATCCGCAGAGGTAGAAGCCGAGCATCCCCAGCGGGTAGATCATGAAGTTCATCGCCATCGTATGGGCGACGTTCTTCGCGCGGGTGAGGCCGGTTTCCACCATGGCGAAGCCGGCCTGCATGAACATGACGAGGAAGCCGGTGACCAGCGTCCACATCATGTTGATGGCGACCTTGTTGTGGCCCACTTGGGCCGCGACTTCGCCCAGCGTCGGCGCGCCACCGGTGGCCGCGGGGACATCGATGGCCGTCCCGGTATTCGCCCCAGAGGGGTCTGGTGCGCGATCCTCTGCCTGGGCGGCCAGTGGCAGCACCAGACTGGCTGCGAAGACCCCCAGGATGATCGCGCGACCCCAGTCGTTCCACCGTTTCCACCTGTGCATGCGTGTCATGTCACCCTCCTGTGTGTTCAGCAATCGGTGCGCCCCGCCGTTCGCGGGGGACGTCCCCCCACCCCCGTGGCTTCGTTTGGCGAAGCCAAACAGCGGGGGTGGGGGACCCTGCCCGGAGTCGGTGCCCCGCCTGCGGGCGGGATACACCGGACAGGTCACAGCAACTGGCTCAGAACGGCGCGATGAACTCCATCGCCACGGTATCCTGATGCGCCCGCTGCGCCAGGTCGCCGCTTCGGAATACCCGCTCGCTGGCCTGGTCGTGCCGGTACTCCAGCCTAGCGATGAGATTCTTATGAATCTTGTACTCCGTAGTCAGAGTGTACTCGTAGAGCTTGACCCCGGTTCCCGTGATGCCGTTAATCCCAGGGGTAAGGATGGCGGTGCGGACGCCGTCCGCGTCGTTGAAGTATTCGCTCCGCGCGATCAATGCCAGCTTGTCGGTGAGCGCATAGCGGGCGTAAGCGGCCAGGCCGTGCCACACCGCGTTGTTGCCGAAGGCCACCGCATCATCTTCCCAGCCGTAGTCATAGTTCAGTTTCAGCTGGAGTGGTTCGATGGGCTGCCACCCCGCCACGATGTCGATCAGGCTCCGCCCGTTGTTGTTGTTGCCGGCCTGCTCCGCCCCAAACATAAAGGTCGAGCCCAACGTCACCGTGTCGACGGGCGTCGAGGAGAAGCCGAGCTCGACCGTCTTGGCCTGATTATTGTCATCCACCACGTCCCACCCGTTGTTCACCCCCACGAGCGTGGTCAAGCGATCCGACCAGGGGTAGGACGCCCGAAGGCCCGTGTGTGTAAACGGAATGGCGAAGCCAAAGAGAATTGACCGGGAGATGTTCCAGTCATCCTTGGACTTAATGACCTCAGCTCCATTCAGGGTGACAAACTTCCCCGCTTGAATATCGATGCCGTTGCCGATGGGCGCGAGGTACTCCACAAAGGCTTGCTGGATGTCCAGCTCATCCGTGGTGCTACCCAACCCCGTCGTGACGGAGCCGACGACCTCCGAATCCGTTCCGAACGCCAGGTCCGTCCGAAACCCAACAGGGCTCTCGGCGGACACCGGCTTCTTAATGTTGAGTTCAGCGCTGTTGAGCATGAAGCTGTTGGCGCGGGTATCAAAGATCCGCAAGGTGTTCACGTTGGTCTGCGGCGCGTTGAAGTTATAGGTATAGGTCGTGTCGACGAAGCCGCTCATCTGGACGCCGTGCAACCCGCTGGGCAACTGAACGATGGCGTTGCCCTCCGAGGCGCCGGCCGCCGTCGCGTCCTGCGCCGCCAGCTTGTCCTCCAGCTTGGACAGCCGCTCCCTCAGCACTTCGACTTCCGCCTTGAGCCCTGGGTCATCCGCCCACACCGGACTGCCAGTCACCAGTAGGCAGTAGGCCGTGAGCAGCAACAAGAGCGTGGTGGTCACCATTGGCATGTGCCAACCGCCAAGCCGTTTCACCATCCGCGTCCCTCCTCCTCTTTTTGCAGACCTTCCTCATCCCACAACGTGCCCCGACGTTACCCTTCTTGCGTTACGCGCGTATCACGCGCATGTTAAATCGGTGTTACATCGGGGTGGCCGAGTGGCAAGGTGGCGAAGTGGCCGAAAAACTGTAGTGCTAGTGCCGTTCCAACTTGATGCCCCTAACCATACGGTTCAGAGAACCCGTACCGTTCCTGCTGGCCCCGTTCCAACTTGTTGGAACGGGGCTGGACCCTACGGGAGGCCTTCGGCGGAGATAGTTGGAACGGCACTAGGTATTGGCCACTGGGCCACTTAGCCACTCCGTTGGGGTTCGCTTGGCTCGAAGCGGTAGCCCACCCCCTCCACTTCCTCAATGAAGCGCCGCCCCTCCCGTTCCAGGACGCTTTTGAGATGCCGGAGGCGCTCATCCACCATGCGCAAGCCCCCCGGGTCATGCCGGCCCAACCCTTCCTCCAAGAGCTGGCGCCGGTGGACGACCTGGCCGGCGCGGCCGGCCAGATAGACCAAGAGCGCGTACTCGCGGTACGGCAGCATGAGCGCTCGGCCGCCGAGGAGCACACGGTAGCGCTCGAGGTCGATCGTCAGTTCACCGAAGCGAAGCAGCAGCGGTTCCGCCATCGTGTCTCATCCGACTGATAAAGCAGATTCGCGCCTGCCGTGCCAGCCAAACAGCTGATAACGCTGATGCGGCGTCGTATCTGCTTTATCGGATGTGCGGGGACGTTGTTTCGCTGGAATCTGCGTTATCACAAAAAACAAGCAAGGATAGCGGAGGGACGTTACGGAGAGATGACGGGAGGGTTAAATCGAAGTAACTGGTGGTTGGCCCGTTGGCCGGTTTGCCGGTTCGCCCGTCAACAGGGTGACGGGATAACGGGTCAACGGGCTAACCGATTACGGGGGGCAGGCGGCCGGCGGGCATTCCTGCCAACGCTGGAGCCTCGGACGCCCCACGCTGAGCGGCAGGCCTATGCCGACCAGCGCACTGCCTGAGGCGCCGCCGGTGGCGCCGGCACCACTGAGCCTGGCGTCATGGTCTGACCAGAATCCGTTCTTGAACATCATGGCGTCGTCCCGGGCCACCATCGAGCCGAACTGGTAGAAGGTGTCCCGGTGCGGCGCCCAGCCGGCGAGCAGGTGGTTGGTGAAGATGACCGCGTCGATCTGGCCGTTGGTCGGGTTCGTGCTGGGCTTCCAGTTGGGATCGAGCAGGGCGCGGAACCGATTGTCCGTCAGCGAGGACTCGTAGAACTTGCGCTTCTTGTCCGTCGGATTGCCGGCCGCATCCAGCTTATAGCCGTTGTCCCACTGGTCGTAATTGCCGCTGAAGCGGGGCAGGTTGCCGGTTGTGAAGCCGTCATCGTGGTAGCCCAGCTTCTCATCGGTGGGGTCAATCGCGTAGGGCTGGGTGATGGAGTTCGCCCCCGTCCCCAGCTTGGGGAGGACGTTGGTGTTGAAGTCGGGGCTGGTGTAGTCGCCGAGGATGACGTTCCCTTTGGCCGCGAGGGCCAACAGCGTCTTCGTGTTGTTGTCCGGCAGGCCATAGCCGTACTTCGGATCGCCGGGAACGGCGTAGCCGTAGGGGACCTTGGTCGAACACGCCCCTCCCGTCTTCGTGCACGAGCCCCCGCAGACGTACGTCCCGGTCGTGGTTTGGCCGCAAGCGGGGGCAGAGGCGGTGCAGGAGTTATTGAAGGTCTTCGTGCACGAGCCGCCGCAGGTCCAGGTCCCGGTCGTCGTCAGATTTTGACACGAGGGCGTCGGCGCGCTGCAGGTGTTGGAGAAGTACTTGTAGCAGGTGTTGCCACAGTTGTTCACTCCGGATGTCGTCTGCCTGGAGCAGGTCGGGGTCCGGGCACTGCAGCGGCCGTCCGATGCACAGCTGCCGCCGCTACCGGCGGCGAACGCCGCGCCCGGCAGCGTGAGCGCCGGAGCAATCGCTAGTCCCAGGATCGCCAGACCCCACATCATCCGCCAGCTCATCATTGCTCCTCCTGTGCCGTGGGCGCTCATCTTACGGACACCGGGATCCCACCGGCACAGTGTTGGGCACATAGGTCCCGCTGTTGCAGACGGAGCCCAAATCCCCGTAGCTCGAGGCGTTGATCTGGCCGGTTTGCGTGTCCCGCCAGAGCGATGGCCACTCCGGCGGACTCTTGTACCAGATGTCGCCGACCACGTGGACGTTGCGCCCGGCGTAGATCGTCCCCTGCCCCACCACTACCCCCTTGATGATGACGTCCCCTTCCACGACGACCGGGCCGTCGATCTTGATAGGAAACTGACTCGTGCCAACGATAACCAGCGGCTTCGTGCCGAGATTCACCGCATTGACGGTCGCCTTGACGTCATCCGCGTTGCCGTAGACGCCGTCGGCCCCCGGGGTCGCGAAGGTGAGCGTGGACCCCGCGCCCCCGTTGTGCTCTTGTGCCAGCGTCTTGTACACCATCAGGTCGCCCAGGTAGGGGATGTCCTGCGTGGACTGGCGCTCAAACCGCTGCTGGTCCGGCTGGTTCGGATCAGGCAGGCCGGGACGGTCGGTGTCCCACCCCTGACCGTAGGGCAGGTACTCGGTGGAACCGCCTCCAATGGTGGGTTGGCCGGCAAACGACTTGCGCCGCTCGGGGCGCGCCCGGGCCTTCTTGGAGGGAAAATACCAGCCTGAAAGCGAGTCTTGGGATGGATCGCCGTAGATCAGCCCCTGGACCGGGGCGCCGAATGGGTCTGTGGGATTCACCAGCTCGGCGTTCTGCGAGGCGAAGATGTCGCCGTCGAGCCACATCCTACTACCCGTGCTCCCGGAAAACCGGACGTCGCCGTTGGAGCGGACCTCTCCGTCGATCTGCATCCACCCGTTCACGATGTCGAACCAGCCGTAGTTGTTCACGAAGTAGG
>JGI1358J11329_10003899_pt1 | contig 10914 bp, 12 predicted proteins | sample Subgroupgradi54m_FD_11329 | JGI IMG/M metagenome (IMG submission 11329)
CCATTGCAGTCATTCCTCATACAGCAAAGACCACCACTATCGGAAGTAAAAGACGCGGTGATTTCGTTAATCTAGAAGCCGATGTTATTGCCAAGCATTTGACCGTTTTAGTCCAGAACGCTGAATCTAAAGCGGCCATGGAACCATGAAGCTTATCCTTATCCGGCACGGCGAAACCGACTGGGTTCGTCGGCATTTATATCAGGGCTCTACCGATGTTCCTTTAAATCAACGCGGCTTCGGCCAAGCGCGTGCTGTGGCTTTAACCATCAAGAAAGAGAAACCAATAGCCGTTTATTCATCTGAGTTGACGCGCGCTCAGGAAACCGCTAAGCTCATTGCAGAAGCTTCTCGGAAGAAAGTTATTACTGACAAGGATTTGAATGAAGTTTCGTTTGGACGTTGGGAAGGTAAGTCGCATGAGAGTGTTCGGATCCAATCACCAAAAGCTTCAGCCAATTGGTATAAGGCGAATTGGTCGAGTCAACCGCCGGGCGGGGAATCATTAAGGTCGCTTGAAAAACGCGTTTCAAGATTTTTAGTTGGTCTTTTTAAAAAATATTCAGACTCAGATAGAAGCTGTATTGTCGTAACGCACGGTGGTCCCATTCGGATGTTTTTGATTTGTCTTTTAAATATTAAGCCAGAAGTGTTTTGGTCGATTCGGGTTGATGTAGCATCGGTAACGGTAATGAATATTAGCGCTTGTAGAAATGAACTTATGCTTTTGAACAGCCAAGCTCACTTAAACGGATTTAAGCGGGATTATTAATTAATAAGAGGAGGATGCAATGCTATCAGCAATGATCAATCAAAAAGGGAAGTTTAATTTTATTGCTGTCGCTTTATGTTTTTTATTTTTTGCTTCAGGATGCACCCGTTTTTCTAAGCAAAAACCCGGTGAAACGCCAGATCTTTCTCAACCAAGGCAAAGTTTTTATTCAGCTCCTCTCGAACGTCTCAATAGCGGTTTTATGAATATTATTACCGGTCCGCTTGAGTTGGTTTATCAGTTCAAAGAAGAGATTAAGCGGACGGATCCTTTGCGCGGAGCGATCCCAGGAGTATTCAGAGGGGTCACGTGGTTTGCTGTACGCGAAGTGGTCGGTATTTTTGAGATTGTTACCTTTCCCATTCCTTGGAAGCCACATTTAAAGCCGTTTGATATGGATTGGCTCCATGCCTAGCGATGGCTCATTCTCCGCAAGAAAAGCCACAATATACCCCTGAGCAAAAAACCAAAAAAAAGGGGCTCATCATCGTTCATACCGGTGATGGAAAAGGAAAAACTACCGCAGCGCTTGGCATTGCATTTCGCGCTGCAGGAAATGGTATGAAGGTAGCCATTATCCAGTTCATCAAAGGAAATTGGAAATATGGCGAACTGGAATCTGCCAAACAGCTCAAGACCCCGATTGAAATTGATCAAATGGGAGAAGGTTTTACCTGGGATACAAAAAATCCAGCCCGAGATATCGAAATGACTCAAAAAGCTTGGGCGCTTTGCAAAGAAAAAATGATGAGCGGCAATTATCAAGTCGTCGTTTTCGATGAAATCAATTATGTGATTGATTACAATTACCTAGATATAAAGGAAGTTGTTGCTGCGCTGAAACAGAAGCCGGAAATGGTGCACGTGGTTTTAACCGGACGCAATGCAAAACCCGAGTTGATTGCCGTAGCGGATCTTGTAACGGAAATGAAGGAAATCAAACATCCATTCAAAGAGCAAGGCATCCTCGCTCAGCGCGGCGTTGAATTTTAAATTATTATTTTTCTTTACTTTTATTTGCAAACACTTACAATTTATCTCAACAGGTGCTTGAGTTTCAGCTTGAGCAATAAGGGAAGATCGTTAGAATCGATCGCGGTCCCGCCGCTGTATCTGTCCTAGCGGCACATTGAAATAAATTCAATGAAGTGCTAGGGCGGTCATGACTACCGATGAATAGTTAATGGAAAGTCATGGCTGGGGACGAATCTCGCAAACCACTGAGGAATCGGTAACGAGGACTTGGGAAGGGCGAGAGGAGAAAGATCCAGGAGCCAGAAGACCTGCCTGTTGAAGAATAACCTCCGGTAAGAGGCAAAAGGCTGCTCTCTCTTTTAGTGAGATCAGATTTTGAAGGATAACAATTGGGTAAATCCTTGGCGATTATTTCGCTAAGGATTTTTTATTTACTGGAATGAAGGCTTTGGCCTTGAGCGAAACAAAAGGTTTTATGCCTGAAAAAGAAAAAATTATTCTTTGTTGGAGTGGTGGAAAAGATAGTGCCCTTACGCTTTATGAATTGAAAAAAAGCGAGATGTATGAAGTGGTAGCGCTTGTGACAACGGTAACTGAAGGGTATGAGAGAATCAGTATGCATGGTGTCCGAAACATTTTGCTTGATCGTCAAGCGAAGTTATTAAACATTCCGGTTGATAAGGTTTTCATTTCTCAAGGTGCTTCCAATTTGGAATATGAATCCAAGATGGAAGGAATGCTCACCAAATATCAAGCCATGGGGGTTTCGACAGTAGCCTTTGGAGATATCTTTTTAGAAGATTTACGCCGCTATCGCGAAACTAATCTAGCTAGAATCGGAATGGAAGGTCTTTTTCCGATTTGGAAAAGGTCAACACAAGAATTGGCTGATTCGTTCATTAACTTAGGATTCAAAGCGGTGGTTGTCTGTGTTGACAAGACCTACCTTGATGAAACTTTTTCAGGCCGTATATTTGACCACTCTTTTTTATCAAATCTTCCTTCTAATGTAGATCCTTGCGGAGAAAATGGTGAGTTCCATTCTTTTGTTTATGATGGCCCTTTATTTGAAGAATGCATCAATTATCTTAAAGGAGAAGTTGTTTTGCGTGACAATCGTTTTTACTATTGTGACTTAGTGCCCTGTGAAATCAATGGAATCCAAGTACTTTAATCTTATGTTACGTAAAATTTTTATTTTAATTTTTGCAGCAATTTTCTTATTTAACCCTTCTTTTCTTTGGGCTAAGTCTTATGAACGGATTGTGTCCCTTGCCCCATCGATTACTGAAATTTTGTTTGCGATCGGCGCCGGAAATCGCGTGGTTGGCGTAACCACCTTTTGCGATTATCCTGAACAAGCCAAATCTAAACCAAAAGTAGGAGGCTTCACCGATCAAAATATCGAAGCCATCGTGTTTCAGAAGCCCGATCTCGTTATTATTACCCCCAATAGCGGCACTAAATTTACCTATGAGAAATTAAAACAAATTGGTATCGAAACGCTTGTGGTCCCATTTTATAGTCTTAAAGATCTCATTCAATCCTTTGAACTTATTGGCCAAAAAACAGGAAATGTCCTCGAAGCAAAAAAGATTGAAACACAGTTATCTGAAATTATTAATCAAGTGCGTGCTCAAAGCATTTCTCGGCCTCCAAAAAAAGTAGCGTTTATATCATGGCACACGCCTTTGATTTTAGCAGCAAGAGGAACATTGGAAGGTGACATTGTCGAACTTTCCGGAGGCACCAATATTGCTCAAGATAGCCCTCTGCATTATCCAAAATTTAATATTGAAGCCCTTTTTGCTCGGGATCCCGATTTGATTATCGATACAAGCCGAATGGGGAAGAAAATGAGTTTAGAAAAACAAAAGGAATGGGCTAAGAAATTTTGGAGCCAATATTCCGAACTTCGCGCTGTGAAAACAGGACAAGTTTATATTTTTAAAGGAGATGTCTATTGTGCCCCTGGTCCGAGAACCGTTCGATTTATTCAAGCGGTGAATGCTATTTTGGATCCCAATACGAAACCTAACAATGAATTTTATGAGAGAATTTAATTCTAAACGAATTTTTTTGGCATTTATTTTTCTTGTATTTTTATTGGTCTTTGCATTTGTGGTTAGCCTCTCAAGCGGAGCATTTCATATGAAGTGGGGAAGTCCTGACAGCAAGTTTGTTTTAATGAATATTCGTCTTCCACGTACGCTATTGGCTCTTTTGGTGGGCGTGGCGTTAGCACTTTCTGGAGCTGTTTTCCAAGCTCTTCTTAGGAATCCTTTGGCTGATCCGCACCTTTTGGGTGTTTCGGCAGGAGGGGCTTTGGGCGTTGTAATTGGGAGCAGTTTTTTAATGGCAGGGTCGCTTGCTCTTTCGATACCAGCACTGTCACTTTTAGGTTCGCTTTTAGCAGTTGTTTTTGTTTATCGATTCTCGCTTAGAAAAGGAGCCTTATCGCTTTATACGCTTTTATTAATTGGCGTAGTGATGAATTCTGTTTTTATTTCGGTCATTATTTTTATCCAATCTCTTGTCCGCTCAGACGAATTAATGTCCGTTTTATTTTGGCTTTTAGGCAATTTGAGTTTCACAAATTACAGACGGATTTTATTTGTTGCAATCGTTATTTTTACGAGCGCCGCTCTGCTTTTTTCCCAAGCTCGGAAGTTAAATATTCTTTCATTAGGTGAATCGACAGCTCATTCCCTCGGTGTGGATGTGGAATCAACAAAAAGGTTTGTATTTTTCTTTGCTGCTTTGTTGACCGGAGTCGCTGTATCAGTGAGCGGTATTATTGGATTCATCGGTCTCGTTATCCCGCATTTGGCCCGGCTTTTGTTCGGCTCGGACTACAGGAAGCTTTTGCCGGCTAGCGCTGTTTTAGGTGGAATTATTTTGATTTTTTCAGATAGTGTGGCACGGACAATCATTGCACCGCAAGAACTGCCTGTAGGAGTGATTACCTCTTTTTTGGGTGCGCCGTTCTTTTTTTACTTATTGAAATGTCAGGAAGCAAAGCGAGTAATTTAATGGCTGAAATTCTTCGTTGGGACAATGTGTATTTTGCTTATGACGGACAATTTGAAATCAGGGGGGTAAGTTTTGTATTGAATGAAGGTGATTTTACGCTTTTCTTTGGAGCAAATGGTGCTGGAAAAACTACGCTCTTTAGACTGGCTCTTGGACTTTTAAACACGGATCAAGGCAGGATTTTTTTGGGGGGAAAGCCACTTGAGACGTGGAAAACGGTGGAAGTTGCTCAGCGAGTTGCATACTTAGAACAAGAGCTTCAATATACTTTTCCATTTACCGTTGAAGAAATTGTTTTGATGGGGCGTTTTCCACATACGACAAATCAGTTTTGGGATCGGAAAGAAGATTTTGAGGTTGTGGCATGGGCTATGGAAACGGTCGGCATTCTTCGTTTTGCTAAAAGGTCCATTTTTCAATTGAGTGGCGGAGAACGAAGGAAAGTGGAAATTGCCCGAGCTCTTTGTCAAAAGCCAAAGCTTTTGCTTTTGGATGAACCATCCGCGTTTTTAGACGTTCGCCAACAGGTTGATCTTTTTGAAACGTTGGATCGTTTAAATCGAGAAGAAGGAATCGCAATTGGTTTGATTTCTCATCAATTGGCATTGGCGAAGAATTTCGTTAAGACGGGTGTTTTTATGAAAGATGGGGAAATTGTGGAGCATGGAACACCTGAACGCATATTGACGAATGAACAAATCAGTTATTTTTTTGAGTTGGCTTCATCGAAGGTTTTAGTTTTTTAACAACAAAACAGTGCTTAAGGAAGCGAGGGAAAGCGGTGAAAAGCCGCAACTGCCCCGCAGCTGTAAGTGGAACGAAAGCGGTGGTATTGCCACTTTTTCGAGCTTGACGTTCAATCGAAAAGGGAAGGTACCGCAAGTAGGTAAGTTGTACGCCACAAGTCAGAAGACCTCACCCTTGAGCCACAACAATAACCCACTTTACGACGGGTAAGGGAGGATTAAAATGAATCGGATTTCTGTATGGTTTTGCTTGGTTTTTTTATGGTGTTTAACTTTATTTGGAGTTGTTGGAATTGTTTCTGCGGCTGAAAAAACGGAACCATCTTCTCCTGCCAAAGCCTCCAAACCAGCTGCTATTGCTTTTTCCAAGGGACTGGAAGATAGTGGCTATTTAGTTTTCGAAGACGTCACATCCATTGCCTCAAGGCTTCCCAGCTTTAAATCGAATCCGTCAGATTTTTCAACCAATATTTCTTATCTTCCCGCCAATGTTACTTACAAAACAAAAAGCGATATCGAACAAAGCAAGCCGCGGATGCTTCAAGATTCTCTTCGAGATATTGAAGGCGCTATTTTTTATGATCAAGTTGGGAATGGATTGGACACTACTTTCGGTTTGCGCGGTTTTAATCAGGGAAGCGATATCATTGTTTTAGTGGACGGTGTCCGCGTGAACGAACTAGATGGAGACGCTGTTACCTATCCTTTAATTCCAATGAATGACGTAGAATCAATTCAAGTCAACAGGGGATCTGCTTCCGAAATCTATGGGAGCGGTGCTTTTGCAGGTGTGGTTCATGTCAATACCCGCAGGCCAAGTTCTAAGCCCGTTAGTCTTTTTGGAGGAATGGAGCTTTCAAGTTTCAAAGGGATCAAATTCAATCAGGGAATTAGTGGAAGCATTCAAGATCGGATCTTGCCGTTCGGAGGCAAGTTTACATATTATTTTAATGGAGGACGTGATCTCAATGACGGTTTCCGGAGCAACGGAGAATGGCGAATCACCAATTTTGATGTCAAAGCCGGTTATGAACTTCCAGATCAAAACGGAAGCGTTCAGGTTGGCATCAAACACATTGAAGATGCGATTTCAAATCCCGGTACGTTGACAATTCCTGAATTCCATACTGACTCGGGACAAACCAAAAATCCTTTGGACGGCCGAAAATACAAAAACACGATTGTCCAAATTAACGCCGATAAAAAATTTTTAGACCACCGATTGATTGCTTCCATTTTGGCAGATTGGAGAATCAACCGGAATACTTTTTTTACGACAAGCCGTACGTTTCCCGATTCGTTTAACCCTGATACTGATTTTTTGGTAACTAACTCGCGCGTTTCTGATTTGATTTGGCAACTCAGCTATCGGGATTCCTGGCGGTGGCTCGGGAGCGAAAGTCAAATTGGAATGGAGATAAGAAACGGTTCTGAATATGATTCAGAACAAGATGCATTTCTCGGTGTTGTGAATAAGACTTTGCCGCGGGAGACGGAACGTTTTGCAAAGCCGCATAGCATGGGGCTTTTTTGGCGCGAAACTATTAGTTTTTTTAATCGAGTCATTATTTATGGGGGAATGCGGCATGATTTCGATTGGCTCAGGACTAGAGATTATCTGAACCCGACGAGCAACTTAAGCCGAAGATGGAATGATTCTAGTTTATCGACGGGCATTACTTTAAAGCCGGTACACTTCATGGATTTGTTCGGTAATTATTCCCAGGGTTTTCGGGTGCCTACGATTAGCGATATCGCTCCTTTTTCATCGGGAATTGCTACTGATTTAAACCCTGAAAAGACAGATAGTTATGAAACCGGCCTGCGCCTTCGTTACAAGGATTTAGCACGAGCCAAAGTTAGTTTTTTCTTGATTGATTTAGCGAATGAAATTGTTTTTGATGAAACATCGATTGCTCCCGGGACACCGTTTGGAAGAAACATCAACATAGGGAAAAGCAGAAGGACGGGAGTTGAAAACCGTTTGGATTTAACCCCTTTCCGTGAGCTCGGGGTTTACGGCTCATATACATGGATGAAAGCGTATGTTCGGAAAACAGCAGGAAGCGGCGTTCCATTTGACGGTAGTGATTTAGGTTTAGTTCCGAGAAATCGTTTCACAATGGGAGCAATTTTAAAGCCGCTTGCTCGTTTGGGTTCACCATATAATGGTTTTAAGATTTCAATGGATGGCGTGTACACGGGAAGGCAATTTATTCAATCGCGTGAATCTACCGCACAGTCTCTCATTGATATAACGGGAGAAACGATTGATCCTTATATGATTTGGGATGGCACAGTCAGTTTTGAGTGGAAAGGAAAACAGATTTACTTTAAAATCAATAACTTGTTTGACAGACAATATTATTCCAGAGCTGTTGCTGCGACAAACTTTGGATCAAACATTACGGCGCCGGGTACAAGTCTATTTGTAAACCCAGGAGCACCTCGGGAGTTCCTACTAGGAATGAAGTGGGAATTCGGAGATTGAAAAATAGAGGTAATCATGGAACAAGAAAAAGCTCCACCGCTTTTACCTTATAAACGTCAGGTGTTTGTATGCACAGGGCCTCGTTGTGCACCAGAAACATCGCTGGACATTTATCAAACACTCAAGGCCAAGCTTAAAGAATTAGGCGTGGATCAAAAATCGGTCCGTCGAGCTCAAGCACACTGCTTTGGAATCTGCCAGGGAGGCCCCATTCTTTTAGTCTATCCAGAGGGGATCTGGTACCATCATGTGACACAAGAGAAATTGGCCAGGATTATTGGTGAACACCTCCTTGGCGGAACACCCGTCTTAGAGTGGGCTTTTTATCCTTCTTCGTAAGGGTTTGCTTTATCCTTGACTCCACAAGTTTCGAACGCTAAAATGTGGTCCGTCTGTAAGTTATGGACACAACCACGAAGCAAGAATCGGGAATTCCAAAAACAGTAGATCCAATCATTGCGGAAGGTAAATTTTTCGCGGCCATTGGTTATCTTTCTATCCTTTGCTTTGTTCCACTCTTTCTAAAACGAGACAATAAATTTGCCCAGTTTCATGGACGCCAGGGGCTTATTCTTTTTATCCTGGAAGTGGCTGCGGCAATGCTGATGGTGGTTCCTGTTGTCGGAGAAGTGATCTTCAGGTTGGCATGGCTTGTATTTATGATTTTTTCGCTCGCCGGTATTGTTAAAGTTTTGATGAACGAGTATTGGGAAATGCCGGTGATTCATCAGATTTCAAGCAAAGTGACGCTTTAAGGGGGATTTTTATTTTATGTTGTTAGGCAAAAAACCAAAATATTCCGTTGAATCGGAATGGGCAGTTGTTTTAGATCGCGCGATAAACGATTTTTCAAAAAATAGAGCCGTTGAAAAATTAACAGAATTGTTTCCGCTTTCTACCGATGAAGCTAAAGATTTAGTTGATAATACACCTCTTATTTTATTTGACCGACTTCCTTTTGATGTTGCAGAAAAAATCAAAGTCCAATTTTCACAGGTGAGCGTTGATTGTTCGCTGACCAATGATACATTCACCAAACGAAAGTGTTTTCGTGCCATCTGGCCTGAACAGCCGGATCTAGGCCGTTTTCTGCAAGATTCCTCTTCAAGTATGAATGGGGATTTTGAAGAACCTTCTCAGCCGAGCCCTGAAAGTTCTATTCGGCCACAGACAGTACCAACTGAATTCAGCCCATCTCGAAGCTACAGCAGTCACTCCCTCGATGAGCAGAAGCAATTGAAAGAATTGACCCTTGATCTTCAAAGGGAAAATGAGATTTTGCGCCATCAGTTGGAGCGAGTTGAAGAATCAATTAAAGAAAAAGAAAGCAAGCAATTGAATGCCGAGATTGAAAAGCTTCGAAGAGAGCGTTCTCAAGTTGAAGAAACTACTTTGCGACTTCGGAGTGAAAATACAGCTTTGGCGTCCAGAGTTGAGGAGTTAGAGCGCGATTTGAAAAATCTGAAGCAAACAGGCGCGGGAGAGCTTGATCCAACCGTTAAATCACATATCGCTGAATTAAGAACGCAATTGGATCATTTCCGCGCCGAGTATACGAGAGCACAAAATACCCTTCGCACCACGCAAGGAGAAGCGAAACAATTTCAAGCAGAATGGGCTCAAGCGCAGAAAGTTCTTTCAGAAGCGCGCGCAGAGATCGAGGATTTAAAGCGCATGCTGAGCCAAGTTCAGGTAAACTCAGTTCAACTTAAAGAAGAATCCGAGCGAATACGTTTTGAAACTCAAAACCGGCTTCAGGAACAAACGGCTGAGCTTGAAGAATGGAAGCGGAAGGCAAACGATTGGAGCGCAAGTTATTTCAAAGTGGTGAAGGAAAATGAGTTTTTGCGTGCTCATCAAAGTGAAGAATTGGAAAGCCTTAGAGTGCGGAATCAGCAGCTTGCAGCACAATTCGAACAAGCCCAGAAACAAATCAGGGATTTTGTATCTCAAGCGGAACAGCAGGAGCTTATTCAAAAACGGATGAAAGCAGCCCAGGAGTTGGTGGAACAGGAAGCACATCTGAAAGCACTGGTTCAAAAACAACAAACCTTGGAAACTGAAATTCGTCTCCGCGAAGAGGAAATGAAAAAAGTTTTAGGAGAACAGGAATTCGTTGAAAGAGAAATTGTGAATGGGAAACAAGCTCAGAAATATTTACTTGAGCAAGTGAAAATGAAAGAAAAATCACGTTTCATCCGACAAAAGGGAATTACTCCAGGTTCGTCTTCAATCCAACAAGAACCGGGTTCTATTCCACCCGCCGGCAATTAAGATTAAACGGTTTTTTAACTTCGTTTTATAAATTGTTCAGAATTTGATTGGGTTACTTATGGTTGAATTGATATTGAGTAAAATCAAGATTGATGAAAACCGCAGCGAACAAGTCATTGTGCTGAAAGAGCGCGATGGCGCACGGCTTCTTCCGGTTGTTATCGGTATTGCCGAAGTTAATTCCATTAAGCTCAAATTGAGCGGTATAGAACCCCCCAGGCCTTTAACACACGACCTATTGCTTCAGACGATTCAAGAACTTGGAGCCAAGTTAAAGGAAATCCGGATTGATAAGCTTGAAAATAACACTTTTTTCGCCAAGCTCGTTTTGGTTCGTAATGGATCCGGGGAGATCAAGGTAGATGCTCGTCCTTCGGATAGTGTAGCGCTTGCGTTGCGTGCAGGAGCTCCTATCTATGTTGACGAACAAGTGATGGATCAGGCCGGTGTAAGCGAATTTTAAAATTTTTGTTTTTCTTTCCATTGTCTTCACAATTTCATTAGGATATAATTTCTACCATCCATGGCTTCTTATGATGTCATTATTATTGGAGGCGGCGGGGCAGGATTAACCGCGGCCGTTTATACTTCACGTGCCAATCTCAAGACTCTTCTGCTTGAAA
>JGI1358J11329_10003915_pt1 | contig 10874 bp, 13 predicted proteins | sample Subgroupgradi54m_FD_11329 | JGI IMG/M metagenome (IMG submission 11329)
CTCCTAACACTCCTAACACTCCCATGCTCCCATGCTCCTACCACTCCCATGCTCCCTTTCTCCGTTGCTCCGTTGCTCCGATGCTCCGCTCACTCCGATGCCCCGATGCCCCGATGCCCCGATGCTCTTTTCCGCACTATCACAGGGTGGTACGGGTTGTCTTATAGAGTTTCCCATAAGAGACCCCGTACCACCCAGTCGCTGCCTGAGTTCAAGGGCGGTCTTTGATTTGGACTCCACGATGCCCGCCAACTCGGCGAGCCCGTCGAAATAGAACCCCATCCCATCTAGGCAGTCTGTGATGAAATGGGCGAAGACCTCTTTGCGTTTCATGGATTCCATCGCCCGCGGGTCAATCACCTCACTCGCAGGCAAGCCGGGCAGGTCGAGGTGGGACATGACGATGATGGTCTTCGGGTTGCCGCAAGCCCAGGCCGGGCGTGGGCGATGCGCAGCTTGGGACATCTCTTCTTCCCGACGCATCAGCAACAGCGTTTCCAACCGCTCATCCGCCCGATGGCGATGGTCTTGGGGTAAGGGTGAAGCATCGATGGGGACCGGGTCTGAAGCATACAGGGCGCGACACTCATTGAGCAGTTCCTGCGGGTTGGGTTCAGCGGTGCCGAAGATGATGACCACATCGTAATCCTTAAACTCATCCTTGCCACGTCCTGACCAGAAGTGTTGAGTCGCGACTTGAGGGTAGCGTTGCTGGACCTCTTCTTCGATGGCGGCGTGGGTGTAAACGAGAATCTTTCTGCCTTCATGATGCTGTATCACTTCCTCAAGACGCTTCATGAGGGCATCGTGACGGGCTCGAAACGCTCGCTTTGAAGTGGCGAGTTTGATTTTGATGATGGTGGCGTGAATCTTGGCATCGACGCGCAGCGTCTCAACCTCTCGCTTGAGCAGTGCCTGATAGTAGCCTTCTCTGCCATAAGCGTCCAGGATGACCAGCGGGGTAGAAGTTGACAGAACAAACGGCTGATAAAAATGCAACGTTGCCACGCCACGCTTGACGCTGATGGAGAGGGGGCTGTTCCAATCTTCCTCTTGATGGGACAGTTCACTGCGGATGGCCCCCGCGAGGGATAACAGATAAGCGGGCGGGATGCGTTCCAAGGCAGAGATCTCTGTCTTCGCTAACCGTGCCGGGCGATCGTAGACATTCTCCATGCAGTTTGCGACTTGACCCAACAGCTTGTCCATGTCCATCCCTAACTGATCGGCTGAAAGCCTGAGCAGGTCCGCCAGCAACCGACTTCGATACACGGCATGCTTCTCTTCCGTTTCCTCTGCTGCTTGGGCAAGCGTGTGTTGCAGGAAACGAACGAAGCACCGCAGCGGCAGCTCAAACGCCTTTAAGTTGAACTGAAGGTGCGGCAGTTGGAGAGAGCGTTTTCGCATGAAGGCGCGTGACGGGTCTTCATCAAAGAGGATGAGGTCCGCGTCCAGTCGGTCCGCTTCATGCAGATATACGGCCTGCTCATACGTGCAGAAGAGAACGCGAGCCGGGTTGCGAAATTGCTCATAATACAGGCACGGGGGAATGCCTGCTTGTTTCGCGTTCTTAGGGAAGAAGGGGCAGCCCGGACACACCACCTTGCCCGGTAGATACCCCTTGGCACCGACGATAGCGACGCGCTCATAATCTTGACAGTTGTCCTCGCACCGACCGACAATGAGTTGGGCATGAGTGTTAGGAGTGTTAGGGAGAGAGGCGGGCATTGGGGTGTTGGAGGATTGGGAGAGAGGCGGGTATTGGGGTATTGGAGGATTGGAGGATTGGGGTAAAAACCCCAACACCCCAACACCTTCTTCACTCCCCATGACCCCATTCCCATTCTTCCCTACTCCATCTCCCCATCTCCCCATCTCCCCATCACCTTCTTCACTCCGATGCTCTCCTTGGTATTGCTCATAAAGTTCCCTTGCGCGTTCCTTCGTTGGGGCGGCGACGATGACTCTGCCCGCAAAGCGCGTGACGTGTTCCAGGGCGTGGGTGGTCTTACCGATGCCGGGGGTGGACATGACCAGCAGAGCGACGCCGGGGGGGAGGGAGTGGATGCGCTCCAGTTCCAGACGCAACCGTGCCGATGCTTCCTCGGCAGAGACTGCCGAGGTGGTTTGGTGGTTGGGTTGTTGGGTGGTTAGTGAAGAGGGCTTCTTCTTACCAACCACCGAACCACCTAACAATCCAACCACCTCGGCAGGGTCGCGGTTGATGAGAGAAGCGACTGAATCCGTGTCGTCTGATTCTAAGTCCAGGTGTACGCCGAGGTACTCTGCCCAGACGTTTGCAGGGATGCCGTCGTGAGCTTCGCAGCCAGTGCGGAAGCAGCGCAGTGCCCCGCTTTTCGTGACATAAGCCTTGTCCGAGCGGTGGCAGTATGGGCACTCCCTGAGTTGGAAGTAGCTCCCGTTTCGATTCTTCCGTTCACGATAGTCGAGTGAGGCTTCATCGAGGATGGCTGCCCAATCGCCTTTGAATCGACGTTTCGGACGGATGAATTTCGCCGCGGCGATGGCTTTCGTGGTCAAGGTGTGCTGGCGGAAATCGAGCACCAGCGCGTCCGCGAATGGCGTCCAATAGGCGGGTGGAGGGCAGTCAGTGGGAAGGCATTTACGGAGCAGGGCTTCGATGTCAGCGTATTGTGAATCATTCAGGGGCTGCTGCGCCCACGCCGAAATGTCCGCCCACGTCCCTCGCCAGAACAGGTCCCACGGCAGGGGCTTTTTGCGGGCGTTGACCGCCGCGTGCCGACTCCACGGGGCGCGTATCAAGGCGCGATTCTGGTAGATGCCCGCGTCCAGCGTCGGAAATTCTGGAATCCAGAGACGCTCTGCGGCATGGGTGAAGAGTTCATACCAATCCTCTCGCTCAGGAAGCAGGTGTCGAGAAGCGATGTGGATGCCCTTCCGTCCGGAGGCGAAGGGAATCACTCCTTCCATTGGAATGCCCTTCTTGATGAGGCGCTCCTCAACAAAGTGTCGGGCATCGTCGAGTGCACGGGTGGGGTTCATTTTGTCGTCGAAGTCCCACAGGGGTTGGAACCGGAGTGATGTTGGTTGAGTGTTAGGGGTGTTAGGGGTGTTAGGGGTGTTAGGAGTGTTAGGAGTGTTAGGGGTGTTAGGGGCATCGGGGTAATGGGGTAACAAAGACATCAGGTGATGGGGTGATGGGGTGATGGGTTTATGACTCCAACACCCCAACCCCCCAATACCCCAATGCCTTCTTTATCTCCAACACCCCAATCCCCTATCACTCCTAACACTCCTAACACTCCCATGCTCCCATGCTCCTACCACTCCCATGCTCCCTTTCTCCGTTGCTCCGTTGCTCCGATGCTCCGCTCACTCCGATGCTCCTAACACTCCGATGCTCTGTGTGGTAGGAGAGCGGGATGTAGATGCCTGTGGGTTCGTCGATGTGTTGGGCGATGAGCTGTGGGGCGGCGTGAATGTCGGTGGCCATCCACTGCTCTTTTGGGGTGTATAATCCGATCTTGATCTGGATGGTGGTGGTTCGGGTCATGACAAAGGCCTCCTTTGCTGTTCATAAGAGAAAATATCTCCACTTTCCCCGCACGAGCGGCACAAGTAGACCTGCTTTTGGGGACACACATCAAGGCACGTTCCTGACTTTGAACCGTGTCCAGCGGATTCATGTCCGCTCCGATAGGTGTCCCCGTATTTTTGGAGGGGTTCATCTCTTGAGATGAGATCGACTCTATCGATTTGGGCTTTCATCATATCAACGTCAACATGCTGATTCATATTGTATTCTCCTTGCTGAATTGGGATTATCAACTTGAATCAGCGGTGATCTTATGGTAAAATATCACCGCTGGGTGGGGCTTTCGCTGTCCGCCAAGACATGGGCGAAAACCCCTTTTTTTTATACCCCCCGATCCCTCGGGGGGCAGGCTCTGCTAATCGGGCGTTTGGGTTTTGATGCGTGCCCAGCGTGTGGCTATCTTGCGATTGGGTCCAACCGCAAGGGATGAAGGGGCGAAGTTGATGGTTTTAAGTTTCCAATCGGTGTTGTATACGAGTTGGATGTCCCGTTCGTCATCCGCCAGGGTGAGGGTGTCGATTGCGGTTGCGCTGTCGTCGGTGAGGTAGATGACCTTCAAGCGGAGATTGCGGATTTTCCCTAAATCCGACCCGATGATGGCTTTCTCAAATTCGCGATGCACAGTACCGTTGAGAGCGATGTATGTAAAATCATCAGCGATCAGCCCCAAAAGTGCATCGAGGTCTGCGCCGACCAGCGCGTCGTGGGTTTGTTGAACCTGTTCTCGGAGCTGGGTTTCATCGTCTCGTCGTAGCGGCTCGAGTCCGCCTGTCCCATCTTGGGCAATCATTTTCCAGACGCCGTCCTCTTTGCGATACAGTTCGGTGGCAGAAAGCGGGACGTCGGGCAACGGACTCCAGCGGTAGTCTGACGTTGCTGATGCGGTGTTTCCTGAGAGGGTGATGAGAAGATTCGATTCAGAGATGTTGGTTTCTCCGGTCAACTGGAAGCTCAAAAAAAGCGTCGCCTGAATCTCCTTCCAGCCATTTTTCTGTTTTCCGTCCAACGTGATGAGAGTCGTATCCGCAGTGTGCGACCAAATGGTCTCGACTGCGGCAATATCGACACCCTCAAAAGCCGTTTTCCAAGCGATGTGGGCGTTGTAGATGGCCCCAACATCAGCAGATGCGACGTTGAAGCAAGCCATCAATAAGAGAATTGTGATAAAAAGTTGGGGTTTCATGGAGGTCCTCCTGTGCTTTTTTAAGGTTTTTTGCTCAAATGGGGGTTCAAGGGGTTCCTTTTGTCTTTTTGCTTTTGATATTTGCGAGATTTTCCGATACAATATAAGAGAGTGAATTTCCTATAAAAGAGTGAATTCCCTTCTGACATTCTGTTTTTGCAGCGTCTTTGCAGTTTTGGTCTTATAGTCACCATTAAAGAAACTTATAGTTACTATAGATTATAAATATTTTTTGTCTTTATGTCAACAAAATTGATCCGCGTGTAGAAATTGGCAAATTGGCAAATGAGCATAAGTTACCATCGGGATAACCTATTATCCACCGAGGGGCATTTGCAGATTTGCAGATTTGCACATTTCCTCACTGTCTTTTTTTTTATCCAATCCATTTCACAACGTTTTTCTCGCTGATAACGAGAAAGCATTCATACGGAGTAGGGGAGGTTGTGTCAAATTGGGTTCTCGTCATCTCGGACACACAATCAAGGAATTGCTACGTCAGCGTGGTATGCGACCGACTCAACTCGCGCGTCTCGCAAATATCGATCATGGGCAATTATCGAAGATTATGCACGGAAAGGCTTTCCCTTCGATAGAGAGTTTAAGGCGGATTGCTTCGGCGTTGGGCGTCAGCCCGGGGACGCTTCTGGATGGCAAAATCGAAACTGGCGATGAACTCGCTCATGCTGTCGAACACCTAGCGGTCGCGTTTTATTCGCTACGACAACTGGAGAAAGATGATCGACAAAGTCTCGTTTCGATGGTCCATCAGGTGGCACAGCTTGTGAGTCAATCCCCCGATCAGGTGGAGAAGCTGATCGGTCAATCTCCCGGTTTTCAAACAGAGCGCTTGCAAAGTGGAGATTGATTTCGATACGCTTCGCGACTCCATCCAAGGCAGTCCGTGTTTTAGCCGTGGCTGAAAATGCTGATGATATTTGGTAAGAGGACATTGCCCCCTGTCCTGATTCGTCAACGCCGGTTTTGCCACAACTCCCATCCCTTCCCGGTTCAAAAACCTGTTTTAACCTCTCGTGAAAGGGGTTCGATGTGTTTTTTTTAAAACCATCACTGACTGAGAAACTCCTAAAATTGGCGGGTCGCTGTGAATCTGCGTTCGATCTGTGTGAAAAAGCGGATTCCATTTTCCAAAAACCCATCCAGATTGTGGCATATAATCCATTTCGCCCTCATGTCCAGGGTTCTGTTTGGGACGTGGGTTCTTACTTCTTGATTCTCTTAAAGCCGACCCTCACTCCTCTGTCGATTCAGCTGGTTCTCCTTCATGAGCTCTCTCACATCTGTCTGGGACATCTCGATAAACCCGTGACGATTTCAGAGCTTCTCCTCAGGTTGTCTTCTCGAACTGACTTGACCCATTCACAAGAACAAGCCGCACAAAAATTGGCATGCAAACTGTTCAGTGTGCTGATAGATGCGTGTGCACTTTCACCCCCGAACCCACCCGAGTGCGCACGTTTTGAAGAACTCTTCAGATGATGAATCTCTGCATCCTCCTGATTGTTCCGCTCATCTGCGTGTATATCATGATTCGGAGCCTCGTCCTCTCTCTGAGGGATAAAGATCGCTCCGATGCGCGATATCTGCTCGGATGGAGTGTCTGCACGCTTCTCGCCATGCTCTTCGTCGCCGGTGAGATAGCAGTTGAAGGCAAACCCATCTGGATGACAGCGGACTTCCCTCCCTGGGGATGGGTGCCGAGGTAGTTAGGTAGTTAGGTAGTTCGGTGGTTGGTACTAACAACCCAACAATCCAACCATCTAACCCCCTCGGCACAGTTGTTCTTAGGTCTGACACTCTTGGCGATGACACTCTCAGATGTTCTCTATGAAGTCGTGGGGATACCCGTTTTCTCTCGAATTTATGGCTTCGTCTTTGTTCCCGCCGGCATCGGGTATACGCTGAAGATTATCTATAGGTATCACACCCGTGCGAAAACCGCAGCCCCAGTGACAAAATGGCGGATGCGCTTCTCGAAATGGGGATGTCTCCTCTGCCTGTTGAGCCCGGTGGAGTTACTCCTTCCGTTCAAGACCTGGGCCGTTCGCCCGAGCCTACTCTTGCTGTTGGTGGCGTGGATGTTGTTCGCCCTTTCCGGGGTGGTGCCATCATGGCTCAAGCGCCGAATCGTAGCAATCGAAATTGCGCCTCAGTTATTTCAGGACGCCCTTTTGATGTGGCGGTATATCACCGATCGCTATCACCCAATGGTTGCAGTCAAGGCGGGGATACCACGCCGAAACGAAACCGCATCCATGGAGAAACGCGTGTTGGGTCAAAACCGCGTCACCGCTCGGATGGCTTTTTGGTTTTCTGGTGCGCAACAGTTACTCGAGGAAGCACTGTTTCTGTTGGGGTGTGTCATGGATTGCTACCATCAAATTGTCAACGCAACGGGAGGACACTTGGAAAGATGGGTCAACCAGTGGTCCAAACACTTCCATTTGTCTCAAGAGCAGACTCACTCCTTGATTCGGGCGACATACCTGGAGGTCGGTTGGTTTTGGGTCCAGAGAAAACAGGGGCCAATCCGAATCTCAGAGGATTCCTACAAGGCAATCTCTGGGGATGTCCTAATGAAGGAAGAGTCATCGGAATACGCACGCGAAATCCGATGTTGGCAAGAGGTCGCTACCATGCTTCGTCACATCACAGAGCGGTGGGACGGGAGTGGCTCTCCCAATGGATTGGCAGGGGAAGAGATTCCGATGGAGTCGCGGATGCTTAAAGTCCTCTCAGGTTTTGTTGCAAAATGGCAGACGACGGAAGATACGGAAGCTGCCATCGCACACATCAGGGCGGGTGCGGGCACGCGGTTTGATCCGCGGATGGTCACAGCATTGGAAGATTGGGTTCAAGAATCGTGGAGGTGAAGGGGATGTCTCGACCTGTTTGGATTTCTGGCTTGATGTTCCTTGCGGCGGTGGTGCTCATTGTTTTCGTGTCAGTCCTGGTGAGGGACACCCAAAAGAAGGATGGGACAGAGGCGGTGAAAGCGAATTCGGGAGACCTCTTCATTGAACTGCTGCGGCGTCCCGATGACAGCCTTGGCTTTCCGAAAGGGGCCGCCCCACATACCTTCTCCTTTCCCGCCGATCACGGTCCCCATCCGGAATCTCGTCTCGAATGGTGGTACTACACGGGTAACCTCGACGCCAGAGGGGGGCATCATTTCGGCTATCAGCTCACGTTTTTCAGAATGGCACTCACGCCGAAACCGGTGGCGCGGGAGTCGAAGTGGGGGACCAACCAGATGTACATGGCTCACTTCGCGCTCACGGATGTTGAAACCAAACACTTTGACGCTTTTGAACGCCAAAGCCGGGGGGCGATCGGGCTTGCCGGTGCGGGGGCGCACCCCTTTTCCGTTGTTGCGGAAAACAGGTCGGCTGTGGATGGAAGCCAACTGCCACCCCTCAGGCCGGGCATCGCAATGGCTGAAGGTTTGTCGATGTACCTTTCTGCGACCGACGACGACATTGCCATCAATCTGGTGCTCACACATGGCAAACCGGTCATCCTTGGTGGCGAGGACGGAAGGGTTCGGAAAAGCGCAGAAGCGGACCTGGTTTCATACTACTATTCACTGACCCCCGCTTCGCGCCCACCACTGGTACCCTTCGGGTCGCCGCACATACCGTTCAGGTGAAGGGGTTGTCATGGTTAGACCGCGAATGGGGCAATGGCTTGCTGGGGAAGGATCAAGTGGGGTGGAGTTGGTTTGCGTTGCAGCTATCCGATGGGCGCGAGGTGATGTTCTATCTGTTAAGAGAGCGTGATGGGAGTGATTCTCCCTTTAGCCGTGGTGTGCTGGTCAGTGGCGACGGGTCCAGCCGCCCCCTCACACTTTCTGAGATACAGATCGACGTCTATGACCATTGGCAAAGTCCCACAAACGAAACGCGCTACCCCTCCCGTTGGCGGATGCACATCCCAAAAGAACAACTCACACTGGCGATTGAACCTTATGTGGCAAACCAGGAATTGAATCTCTCCATGGGACGATATTGGGAGGGAGCGGTAAAGGTTGAAGGCACAAGCCATGAACAACCGATACATGGCAGCGGTTATGTGGAGTTGACGGGATTTGGGGTGAAACATTAAAAAACGCCAGCTAACATCAAGAGTACCAGCACGCTGCGTGCGCTCCAGCCGATGGTGCGAATCCAGTTACTGACGACCCGGACGCATCGGTTTTTGAGCGTGTGGAGAAAACCCTTGCGTGAGACGGTTGTGCTGGGGGACCTGCACGAACCAGGTTGAAAACCAGATCATCAAAAGCAGCCCCAGGCCAATCCAGAGATATTTGATTGCAACCCCTTGGGGTCTTTGCCACAGGAGAAGCACGGCGGTTAGCCCTTCAATCAACATGGGGGGTGTGACGACCCAGGTGATCAGGTCTCTGTGGGCATTTTCATAAGCCTTGAACTGGGTGGTTCCGACGTTTAAGAAGAGCGGATAATGGACCACTTGCACGAACCAGATCACGCCGCACATAAACAGCGTGGCAGTGACGTGTGCCAAAAAAATTAGCTTTACAACGGTCATGCTCATGCTCAGAATTCTCCATCACCTGTGGCATCGCAAAGCCCAGAAGGCAGGTCGAAGACGCTCGGAACGGAGTCGAAGCGAAGCTCGGAACGGAGTTGACACTTCAAGGGTTGCTCTCCAAGCCCTACTATCCCTTCATCCGTGTGCATCCTCCGATAAATGTTGTTGTGTTTTTGTGCTGGCACGATACCGTGTTTTCGTGCTTTCGTTATTGACGGCTGGCTTTGTAGGCATAAAAACAGGCTTCCAGCAGCCGATTCATGGGCATGTCGTGGTCGATGGCATACCGCTTAAACTCCCTTTTGAACTCGTAAGTCGTGGTAAAGTTGAGATAGCCCTTTTCAAGCGCTGCCTTTTTCGTCAAGTTGTGACTCGGTTGATTGTCGGGTGGGGGTGTGCCTTTTGTCTGTTTTGGGCTTTTGATGGTTGCCATGAGGTCCTCCGTTGGTTTCAAGTTGTTCTAAGCAATCCACGATCGCCTGCATGACCGTGTCTGCCTTCTCATTCAAGGAGCGATAAGGGGTTTCGGTCACCGTCCGGCCCAGGTCGCTGGCGCGACGGTAGGCGGTCCGTTCGGGGATAGCGCCTTCCAGAAGCGTATACCCTGCCGCTTGAATATACGCCCTTGCCTCCTGGATTTCGCTCTCGCTATCTCCGACCCGACACAGCACCACTGCAATTTTCGACACCGGAACAGAATGGTGTTTCAATTCGTGAGCGAGCCTTATGGTAGGTTCGAGGTCATCGAGCGAAATGCCTGTCGGCAGCAGCACGAGCTGGCAGTGTTGGGAAATCTGCAAGGTGGTTTGGGTGGCGTGAGGCGCACCGTCAAAGACCATCAAGTCATAAGCGTCCGCGACCCGCAAGGCCTGGTCGATGGTCGCAAATTGCTCCACCGCAATTTCAGGGTGAATGCCTTGTTGCAGTCGTCGACTTTGCCAATTGTAGCTGGTCCCTTGGGAGAGGTCCAGATCCGCAATTTTGACCCGCCACTGGGCTCTGGCATATTCACACGCAATCAGCCGGGCGAGTGTACTTTTGCCGACCCCCCCTTTTTGGGAGACAACACCAATCCGTAATGCCATGGAACGTTCTCCCCATTCTTTTTGAAGTGTGTTTTTGTGCAAACGTGCTCACACGATTATGGGATGTAACGTTATCGTGTTTTTGGGGTTTCACGTTTTTGTGCTTTCGGGTTCTCCTCTTGGATTGCGGATGTGGTATCTCGATGGGGAAAAATCCCATCGACGGATTGACGGAATGCTCCGGGAATGCGATACTGATGACGTAAAACGTAATGCGTAATGCGTAACACGAAGCGGGTAGGCCGAGGTGGTTGGGTAGTTTGGTAGTTGGGTTGTTAGTACGAACCACCTAACACTACTTTGTCATTTACAACAAAGCCGTTGGCGATGGGTGAGTGGTGAGGAGTGATGGGGTCATTACCCCATCACCCCAATACCCCATCACCCCAATACCCCATCACCCCATCACCCCATTACCCCATTACCCCATCACCCCAATACCCCATCACCCCAATAC
>JGI1358J11329_10003917_pt1 | contig 10872 bp, 14 predicted proteins | sample Subgroupgradi54m_FD_11329 | JGI IMG/M metagenome (IMG submission 11329)
CGCGGCAATTGTGGTAGCGGCTGGAGCAGCGACCATTAACATCATCCACCGTCTAATCTAGTTACGGCGGCAGCTTTTGAAGTAGGCAACCAACACCGGCAGTGCAGATAAAATAATTATTACGAAAATTATCGGCAGGAGGTACTTGTCGATGTTGGGGACTTTTTTGCCAAGTGTATAGCCTAAAATTGGCACACCGACTCCCCACAAGAGACCACCAAGGCCATTGAAAATCAAAAACTGGCGGTAATCCATTTTGCCGATGCCAGCGGCAATTGGCACAAAAGTGCGCACCGCCGGAATAAATCTGGCCAGGATAAGCGATTGCGGACCTTCTTTGTCAAAAAACTTGTGGGCTTCACTTATCCGCCGTGGTGAGAATAAAAAGGACTTTTGTTTGTTAAATAGCGCCGGCCCGGCTTTTTTGCCAGTATAATAGCCGGCATTATTGCCCAAAATAGCCGCGGCCACGCTGACAACAACCAGTCCAACAATATTTAAAAGACCTTGCGAAGCCAGCAGCCCAGCTGTGAAAAGCAGACTGTCGCCCGGCAGAAAAAAGCCAAAAATGATGCCGGATTCTAAAAATAAAGTTATAAAAATGCTTAAATAGCCAAAATCTTTGACGAGATGGTCGGGGCTCAGTAGGCTGGACATCGCCACTTATTATAGGCGTATTTGTTATTATTGGCTCATGAGCTTCCTTGAACTTCTAGAACTGGCGGTCGGGATTAACCTAGCTGGTTTTTTAATAGCCTATTGGCGCCACAGCGATAAACTGACCGATTTTAGCTACGGCGCGACGTTTTTTGTAATTGCGCTGGTGGCTTATCTAAAAGGAAATTCAAGTACCGTCTCAAAATTGATGTTATTAATGATAAGTCTTTGGGCTCTGCGATTAGCTGGTTTTTTAGTCATCAGGATTTTGAAAATTAAGCGCGATAAACGCTTTGACGGCGTGCGTGAAAATTTTTGGAAGTTTTGCCGCTTTTGGCTAGGCCAGGGTCTCGTCGCTTGGGTCATCATGGTTCCGGCAATTTATTTACTGCGCCAGCCGCCAGCTGATTTTAGGCTATTAACCTTCATCGGTTTGGCCGTTTGGCTAATTGGCCTAGCCGTAGAAACACTGGCCGATTACCAAAAATTTAGGTTTAAACAAAACCTGGCCAACAAAGGCCAGTGGATCGAGCAGGGGCTTTGGCGCTACAGTCGCCACCCCAATTATTTTGGCGAAATCCTGGTCTGGCTTGGCGTCTACACATTTGTTTTTCCGGCTCTAAATAATAGCCAGCGAGTAATATCGATTGTAAGCCCTTTGACTATAACCATGCTCCTGTTGTTTGTAAGTGGCATACCAAAATTAGAAAAATCGGCCGACCAAAAATGGGGCGAAGATCCCAATTACCGCTCGTATAAAAAACGCGTCCCGCTTCTGATACCAAAAATATAGATCTTGTCTTAACGGTGCAGCCGGACGGAGCGCCGGACGCGCATAGCGCGGATGAGGGCAGTCATAGTCCGGCTGAAACCGCGTAAGCCACCACGGTAGACAATATAACGGTCCTCCCAGGCGGGTTCGTACTTGGACTTGAAACGCTTCAAACCCTTGAACGAATAAAAACGGTTGCCGGTGGCATAGACAAGGCTCATTACAGCATCGATGGCCCCGCGGTCTTTTTCACCGCTGACACCAGCTTCCAACCCAGCCAGCGGCGCCAAGCCCATATTCAACCGCTTAATACCCTCGTGCTGTAGATGCGCTATAAATTCAATCATTAAATAGTCGTTAATGTTACCCGGACTGCCACTGGTGTGGCGCAAAAAATCAAAGTTGGCTTCGGCCGGGTTAAAGCTTGGGACACGGTTTAAGAAAGCTTGTATAGTACCGGCCTCATCGCGGGCGACCGTAATCTGGCACTGTTGCATGTAGGCATCATTAAAATAGCCCATCATAAAACCGCGCTCGGCCCGCCCTGGCGCTTTCAACCAATCACTAGAAACTTCACGCAGGCGCCGCAGCACAGTCGGGCTGTGCGGTGGCTGCAACATTTCGGCTTGGTACTTTTCGCGCTTGAACTTGTTGGCGATGTGGCGGAAGTCTTTGCTGGTCATGACGTTTTTGACAAAGTGATCAATATCAACTATGGCTTCCTCACCGATTTTTTGTAGTTCGAAGCCTAGGCGTTTATAAAGTGAAGCATTGGTCTTTTCGGCATGGACGAAGGCTGGCTCCCAATCATTGACCCGGCAGAACTCCTCAAACCTAGTCAGTAAATCAGCCAGATCACTGCGCTTGCCAGCCGGATCGCCGACGACTAAGGCAATGCCGGCAGTTGCTTTGTAGGCCAGGCCAGCACTTCTGCTGGGGTTGAAGAAGTAGGCTTTGTCGCGCGGCCAAAGCTTGAAAAAATCCTCGCTGGTAGAGGGGTACTGCCTTAGCAGACGGGCTATATCTTCGTAATCATGTTGCTGGTTGTTGAGCTTAAAGCGGATGGGCGCAAACAGCGAAACTAGCACATAAAAAACTGACCCCAGGCTCACCACGCTGAGTGAGCCTAAAAACAGCCGCGCCCGTTTAGTATGTGGCTCCAACTGCCGGTTGGTAGTCAGACCAAATTGGTCGACCGTATAGTGCACGCCGCTCAGCAGCGAGATTTCTTGGCGGAAATCACGGGTGTCAAATAACTGAAAACCGATGGTGCCATACAAAAAAGCTGCCAGTAAAATAATAACCGAACGCCGTAGGGCGGTAGCAAAGTTGCGGATCTCGCTACGGACATTATATTGATTGCGAAAAATTAGCAAACCGATTAGTGCCAGGACTGGAACCGCTAGGTTCAAGGCAGCTGGCACTATGCGTATACCGTCTGGAAAATCGAAAATAAAGTGCCGTATATTGCGTACCACCAAAAAACCATACAGCGGTACGGCGATCAGCCAGGCATTATATTTGCCGCGCCGTAGCAAACTAGCCAAATAAATAAAACTCAAGCCAACCAACAGCGTAAAGCGGGCGTCGCTGAGCACAATGTTGACCCGGCGGGCATGCAAAACTGCTTGCAGTACGCTGCTGATGGTCAGTAGGCCGCTTAAAAGCACTAGCGTAGCAATTATCTCAAGAGCGCGCTTCTGCCCGGTTTTGGCGGCTTTATTGGTATCTCCCGGCAAGCTCGTCACAGTGTTATTATACGGTTAGTGAGAGCTATGTTAGAAAAGCGCCTAACTTCGCGCTACTACTTATCGGCCATTGCTTGCCTGGCGGCTCTAACGTTTAACAACTGGCTGCTAGCGTTCATTTTTAACCGCCGGCTTTTGTTGCATGATGGTTCAGTTAGCGAACTGGCTGTTATTAATCAGCCCTATTCCTGGCTTTTTCGATCGATGGATATTTTATCCGGCCTGCTATTTATAGTTTTGGCGGTCTTGGCCTACAGACTGAGGAGGGCCACTCATACCAATCGGCGCTGGGCGTACATATTAATAATTGGCCTAGCCGTTTTTGGTTTGGCTAATGCTCTCGATGCTTCTTTTCCGCTCAACTGTTCCAATACCCTCAGCCGCAGCTGTAACCTGCCAATCGAGATTGACTTTTCGCGCATAGTTTTGCCTAGCCATGCTTATAGTAGCGTAACTATCGCTGCCGGTTATTTTCTGTTGCCACTGGCTGGCTATATGTACGCCCGCAGTAATCGGTTGCGTAGTCTAGAACGCGTCAGTTTAATTACGATTGGGGTGGCGATTTTTTCCTTTGCTTCAGCCATCCATGGCTATTTGCACCAAAAGTCACTGACCGTCCACACCGCCGGCCTGCCGCAAGAAATTCAAATGTTAATCCTTGGTTGGTGGCTGCTAGTTTGGTTTTATAGCATCAGGCCTGATAAACAACCGTTAAAAGAGATGGGTCAGGCGATCGTGGAGGCTGGTAGGGGCTGAACCGCCGCAAGATTTGGGGTCGGTGCTAGTGTCGTATTTAGCGGCTTTATTGGTAACACCAGCGTATTCGGTCTTAGCAACCTGGTCTGAGTCGCCATAATCGACTAGCAATTTGTCCTGGTCGCTAATCACACGGTTGCTGACATTATCGGTGCTTTGGCCGTTTAGGATAAAGCTGATTTTGTGGCTTGGATCAGCTATTAACATTTGGTTGCGGCTTTCGATGACTTTAGTATCAACCAACCAGCCAAGATTGAGGAAAAACTGGCCCCAGGTGACAGCGTGATCGTGCACGTGCACCACGTTGTTAACACCGTCGTGCATGTGGGCTCTGTCTTCTGGCGTCATCTGGGCATTTTCAGTGCAGGCCGCACCGGTCGCCTCGTAATAAGTTGGGTCACTAAAGGTCTCACGCTGGCCATTTATAAAAACTTGAAAATTGGCGTGATAGTGGACATGCTCGGGATGATAAGTAAAGAAACGGATGCCTAAAATAAGCACCATCCCGACCATCAAGCCGATGGCGCCGACCCAAACTGCTTGATTAGTTAAGTATTTCCGCAATCTCATAACTTTAATTATAGCAACTGGTGGCACGAAAAAAGTAGTTGCCCAGCACCTACGGCCGATCGACCAAAGTAATCCTGGCCTTCAGTTGTCGTAAGGCTTGCCCGTAATATTTTAATCTTTGTTCTCTCCGCAGAGCGTCATCTTTGGTCGGATAAGCTTCGTAGTAGACTAACTTCCAGGGAACGCCCGGCTTCGTAGCAAAGTTATTGCGTTGATTGTGGGAGTAAAATCGTCTCTCGAGGTCAGGAGTGGTACCAACGTAAAACTCTTTGCTCTTTTGGCTGTACAAAAGATACAGATAGTACATGCAGAGATTTTACTACATCGGACGTAGGTGCTGGGTTGACAGCTAAATTCTAGAGGTGTATAAAGGTACGCATGGTTCAAATGCGCGTCTTTACAGGCACAATTATTCTCGTCAAGACGAGATAATGCTGTAGTACGCGCTTAAGAACCAAATTTAAAGAGAAAAGCAACCAACCGGACTACAGCAAAGAAAGTCCGGTTTTTTTGTTGCCCGATGCCTCACCTTTTCACTACGGGAGGTGAGGCATGGGGTAGCAATCAGGCGAAAGCCAGATTCTCTATTCCAACCTGATCGAATATTTGATCGGGAAAAGGTAAACGCGTCAGCCTACCTTACAAATGACGCAGCGCTCTTCACCACCGGTGAGGGGCAAATTAACAAGGAGGAGACAAGATGTCGCGTCACAACGGCGTGCTTCCGCTCGACTACCAGCAGAAACTCGCGGGCATGACTCCCGAGGCGATTGCTGCCGAGGCAGCCTTGATGCGTGGTTCGGCAAAGCGGCCCGGTACGGCCACTGCCTGCATCCTGCGCTGGGCGCACAATTGCCTGTCGGGGACAGCGGATGATGCCGCCAGGGGCTTTAACAAGCTCTACATCCAGGCTTGGGAGGCCGAGAAACAAGCGCGTGCAGAAGGTCGCTCGCAGCGTCCGAGTCCGGCCGATCGGCCTGTAGTCGGTGGCCGCAGGCTGCGATCGCGCGCTCCACGCCCCAGTTTCGTCCACTAGCTCCCCGCTAGCTTTCAAATACTGTGGGCGCGGGTCCAAAAAACCCGCGCCCACACACATCAACTCTCCTCCTCTTTCAAACTTTGAATTTGCTATGCTCATATGAGTGAAAGAGCATCATGTTATTATTATCCGCGGTTTGGGCGACCATGGCTCGATGCAAGTAGAATGGAATTTTATTATTAAGCTCTGGGGCCACTTTGGGGTAAAAGTGCATGTCTTTACTCCAAGTTGGGCCGACAATGAACCTTTTAGCCTGAAACTTAAGCGTCTGACCGACCAAATAGACTACTTAACCGCTCAAGGATTTTTAGTTTCACTGGTGGGCATTAGCGCCGGAGCTAGTGCCGCCCTCAATGCCTATGTAGTTAAAAAAGATAAAGTCCACAAAGTATTGTTTATTTGCGGCAAAATCCGCTCGCCCGATAAAGTAAATGCCCGTTACTTTATAGAGAATCCGGCTTTTAAGGATTCACTGGATCTGTCGACAGCCAATTCGCAAAAGCTCCAAGCTTCCGACAAGCAAAAGATGCTGTACATGTACGCCCTAAGCGACATGACGGTGCCAGCAAGAGTTAATAAATTAGTCGGTGTTCAAACTAAAGTTGTAATAGCCTTTGGTCACATCTTGGGCATAGCTGTAGCCTTAATTTTTTATAGCCGATATATTTCCAGGTTTTTAAAACACTAAAGGCTTACAATAAGCCTTATGAGCAAAGGCTATATTTATTTGTGTGTCGGTGTTGGTAGTCTAGCCGGGTCTTATCTACCAGTCTTGTTTGGCTCGAGTTTTTTTGGCGGCTGGAGTATTTTAGGCAGTTTGATTGGCGCGATCGCCGGTATCTGGGCAGGAGTAAAATTAAATGGCGGTCTTTGATAAATTTTTTACTGACAGCGCCAAAAGATAGGATATAAAGTCGGGCTAAATGGTATTGCGGAAAGCCAAAAATCTAACAGCTAAAATTCCAAAGTTGTCGCTCCGTAAAAAAGCGGAGCTGACGGCCGAGGATGTCCAGGCCGCCAGGAAATACATTACCAAGTACTGGCCCAAGCTGACGAGCTTTCACCCTAAAGATGAGGATAGTTTAATTGGTCTGCCCAAGCCTTATCTAGTGCCAGCCCATGAAGCCGGCCACGAATTTGATTTCGATGAACTCTATTACTGGGACAGCTATTTTATGGTCCAGGGAATTTTGGATGAGAAGCATAAGTCGCTAGTGGTTGGGATCTTGGAAGATCTCTTCGCCCTGCTGGATCGCTTTGGCATAATTCCCAACGCCTCGCGCACCTATATGACCAGTCGCTCCCACCCGCCCTTTTTAAGCAGTTTTATAATCGATGCCTACAAAGCCTATAAGTTAGATAAAAAATGGTTGGCCGGGGCTATCAAATATGCCCACGAGGAATATGAAACAGTTTGGATGGGTACCAAAAAACCTAATGCCCGCCAAGTTTATAAAGGTCTGAGCCGCTATTATGATCTTAATTATCTTAATGACATTGCCGAAACCGAGAGCGGCTGGGATTATACACCCCGCTTTGGCCGCAAAGCTCTAAACTATCTGCCAATTGACCTTAACTGCCTGCTTTATAAATACGAGACAGATTTTGCTTACGCGGCGCGGCTGTTGGGCAAAGAAAAGGAGGCGACTAAGTGGGACCAGGCGGCCCATCATCGGCGGATGGCTATCAACCGGCTGATGTGGAGCGAGCTGCGGAACTTTTACTACGACTATAATTACGTTAAAGAAAAACGTGGCAGCGTGAATTCTTTGGCGGCTTATTTTACTTTGTGGGCCGGCGTGGCCAGCCCCAAGCAAGCCGCCAAGCTAGTTAGCGCCCTGCGTAGGTTCGAGAAAAAAGGTGGTTTGGCGGCGACTGACGCTACTCAGGTCGGTCAGCTGGTACCCGGTGCGCTGCCTACTCAATGGGCCTACCCCAATGGCTGGGCGCCGCTGCACTTTATCGTTGTAAAAGGCTTGCAACGTTACGGTTACCACACTGATGCCCGCCGTATTGCCCTTAAATGGCTCAGGACTAATCTGGACTGGTTCAATAAGCATGGCGTATTTTTGGAAAAGTATAACGTCGCCCAGCCGGGCAGGCCGCCAGGTAAAGGCGTCTATCCGAGCCAAACTGGCTTTGGTTGGACCAATTCCGTCTTCGAGGCATTCTGCCAGGAGTTTATCGACCATGGATGAGTCGGAAACTTTGCCGTGCGCGGATAAGCTGACATTTGACAGCCAAAAGGAGGCCCTAGACCAGGCGCGAGTTATTAAATGGCAGCGTGACACAGAGCTTAAAGTCTATAGGTGTCGCTATTGTGGGCTTTGGCATCTTTCGAGCAATCCTTAGACTATAATTAGGCCAATGGCTAAACAACAAAGCGCCGGACTACTCCTATATCGTCAAAAAGACGGGAAGCTCGAAGTTTTAATCGCCCACCCAGGCGGCCCGTTTTTTGTTAAGAAAGATAATGGAATTTGGAGTATCCCAAAGGGTTTGTATGAAGATAATGAAGATCCTTTTGACGCCGCGAAGCGGGAATTCGAGGAAGAAATTGGTTTACCTGCTCCCGGCGGTGAATATATTGACCTGGGTGAGATAAAACGTAAAGATGGCAAAATCATCAGAGCATGGGCAGTGGAAGGCAATATCGATGAAGGTAAAGTAAAGAGCAACAGCTTTGAAATGGAATGGCCGCCAAGATCAGGTCAGAAACAAGAATTTCCCGAAATTGACCGAGCTGAATGGTTTGGTTTAACAACTGCCTCCCAAAAACTGCAGATAGCCCAGGTTGAATTCCTAAAAAGACTGGCCGAATATCTAAAAATCAATTTTTCGGCTCATACATCAGATGGTTCTGTGCCAGAGCAATACAAACTGTTTTAAGATACAATTATTTCGATGGGAAAATTCTACATTACCACTTCTATTCCTTATGTAAACAACGAGCCGCACATTGGCTTTGGTATGGAGCTAGTCCAGGCTGACATCCTAGCCCGCTACTGGCGTCAGCAGGGTGCGCAGGTGGTTTTTAGTGCCGGTACCGATGAGCACGGCGGTAAAATCGCCGAAAAAGCTGCTGAGGCCAAAATGACCCCTAAGAAATTTGCCGACCAGGTTAGCCAAAGCTTTCGTGAGGTGCTAAAAGTTTTAAACATCAGTAATGACCGTTTCATCCGCACCACTGACTCAGGCCACGAACAACGGGCCCAACTTATCTGGCAAAAATTGGTCGCGGGTGGCCATATTTATAAAGGCAAGTATAGCGGCTGGTACTGCACCGGCCATGAAGAATATTTTCCGGAGAAGCTGGTGAAGGATAACAAGGGCGTCTGCCCGGACCACAACCGGCCGTATGAAAAACTGGAAGAAGAAAATTATTTTTTCAAAGCCTCGGCGTTCAATAAACAAATCACCGAAGCTATCACCACCGATGCTTTTAGGATCGTGCCCGACAGCCGCAAAAACGAAATCCTATCTGTTCTAAAGGTCGGTCTGGCTGACACTAGTGTCAGCCGGCCTAAAGACAAAATTAGTTGGGGCATCGCTGTGCCCGGCGACGAAGGCCAGGTCATGTACGTCTGGTTTGAAGCCCTGATGAACTACATAACAGTCCTTGGCTATCCGGAACACACTGACTTTAAAACTTTTTGGCCGGCCGATGTGCAAGTTGTCGGCAAGGATATTTTGCGTTTTCACGCCGCCATTTGGCCAGCCATGCTGCTGGCTCTTGGCACGCAGCTGCCAAAATCACTTTACGTGCACGGCTTTGTAAATATAAATCACCAAAAGATCAGCAAAACTCTGGGCAATGTCATTGCGCCGCGCCAAGTGGTCGAAAAGTACGGTACCGATGCTACGCGCTATTTTTTGGCGCGTCATATCCCCAGCTACGGCGACGGTGATTTTACCTGGGAAATGATGGAAGCGGCTTATAATAACGAACTGGCCGACCAGCTGGGCAACGCCGTTTCACGCACTGCTGCCATGATTGCTAAATACCAAAACGGCATCATCGGCGATGTGCCAGCGCCCGAACATGATGTAGCAGCTTACGCCGGCCACATTCAAAACTACCGCTTTGATAAAGCCTTGGACGAAGTCTGGGAGCAAGTTAAAGGCCTTAACCAATACATTGATGAATCAAAACCGTGGGAAATTGCTAAAACCAAGGACGAAGCGCACCTGCGGGAAGTCCTGGCCTACTTGGTCTCCAACCTGCTGGAAATTGCCGCCATGTTAGAGGCGTTTATGCCAGATACAGCTGCCAAAATCCAAACTACTTTTGGCACCGGTGTCTTAAAACCGCTGCCCGGTTCACTCTTCCCCAAACACGAAACTAAACCAGCTAGTACTAACGTCTAACTTCTAATGTCTAACCTTCAATTCGTCGACACCCATTGCCACTTGCAATTTGATAAACTGGCGGCTAATTTAGCCCAAGTACTTAAAGCCGCCCAAGCTGCCAGCGTAACTCGCTTGGTGTGCGTTGGTACAAATGTTAGTGACAGCCAAAAAGCAATTGATATTGCCGCTGATCATGAAAATGTCTGGGCAACTGTCGGTGTCCACCCACACGACGGCAAAGATTTTTTTGAACAAAAAGATGCCGAGCCTCAACTCCAAAATTTATTTAATAAACCAAAGGTTGTAGCTGTCGGCGAAATCGGTCTGGATTTTTACAAAAACTATTCACCCAAGGCCGAGCAGGAAAAATTATTGCGTCTGCAAATTGAACTTGGCGCCGCCACCAAACTGCCGTTTGTTTTTCATGTTCGTGATGCCTGGGCTGATTTTTGGCGGATCTTTGACTCTTGTCCAAATCTGTCCGGCGTAGTTCATAGCTTTAGCGCTACGACAAAAGAATTAGACAAAGCCTTGAGCCGTGGTCTTTACGTAGCCTTAAATGGCATCATGACTTTCACGGATGATCAAGCTCAGTTAACAGCCGCCAAACAAGTTCCTAAAGATCGGCTGTTGTTAGAAACCGACGCGCCGTTCTTGACCCCCAAAGCTGCCCGCGGCCAAGTTTGTCAGCCCAAACACGTCCGCGACATTGCCGAATTTTTAGCCGAACTTAGAAGTGAACCGATTGATGAGATGGCAAGTTATACGACTGCAAACGCCCGGGAGGTATTTGGTATATGAAGCAAATCTATTTAGATTATGCGGCGGCTACACCAATTGAACCTAAGATTATAAAAGCCATGGAACCATATTTTTCGGACAAATTCCACAATCCCTCAGCGATTTACTTGGCCGGCCGGGCGGCTAGGCAGGGACTAGAAGATGCTCGTACCTCAATTGCCCAAAATTTGGGTGTCCGG
>JGI1358J11329_10003918_pt1 | contig 10872 bp, 9 predicted proteins | sample Subgroupgradi54m_FD_11329 | JGI IMG/M metagenome (IMG submission 11329)
ACTCATTCGGGCAAAAAATGCAAACCACACGATGATGATGAACTTTATGGTGTATGGTTTAGGACTTTTTGCTTATTACGTTTGTGGGTTTGCAATTCAAATGGGAGGAGTTGCTCCCGTTGCAAATCTTGGGGGTCTTTATCCATTAAATGCAGAGCATGTTGTAACTCTTTTCGGAAAACCTTGGGGTTTATTTGGAACTAAAGGATTTTTTCTACATGGGACTTCATACGATGTTGGAGTCATGGTCATGTTTTTGTTCCAAATGGTGTTCATGGATACAACGACTACAATCGTTACTGGTTCATGCGCAGAGCGCTGGAAATATTCTGCCTTCTGTGTTTCAACAATCGGTTTGGGAGCGATTATCTATCCACTCTTTGGAAATTGGGCATGGGGAGCCGGATGGTTGTCACAGCTCGGAGTTAATTTTGGTTTAGGACATGGCTACTGTGATTTTGCCGGTTCGGGGGTTGTACACGCAGTTGGCGGTTTAACTGGTTTGGCGTGTGCAATGATCATTGGACCACGCATTGGAAAATTCAATCGCAATGGAAGTCCAAATGCAATTCCTGGTCACGATCTTGTGTTGGTTTTGACAGGTTGTTTTATTCTTGCTTTCGGTTGGTTCGGTTTTAATCCAGGCAGCACCTTAGGAGCTTCAGGCAATGGAGCTCTTCGTATTGGCAGTATTGCCGTCAACACGATGTTGGCCGGTTGCACTGCTTCTCTTTCCGCTCTTCTATACATGTGGATTCGTTATGGGAAACCAGATGCTTCTATGACCGTAAATGGTTTACTTGCAGGTCTTGTTGCGATTACAGCGCCCAGTGGTTTTGTAAATCCGCTTGCCGCTGCCGTAATCGGATGGATTGCAGGTTTTCTCGTTTGTATCGCAGTTGAATTTTTTGATCGGGTTCCAAAAGTTGATGATCCAGTCGGCGCCATATCTGTGCACGGTGTTAATGGTCTATGGGGAGTCATTGCCGTTGGACTCTTTGCAGATGGACGAAGCAATTATGGCGGAAGCTGGAACGGTATTGCCGGCGGAGTGAAAGGTCTTTTTTATGGAGATGCAGGCCAACTCGTTGCTCAACTGATCGGCGTTGCAACGTTAATCGGTATCGTGTTCACAATGTCATTTCTTTGGAACTGGCTGGTAGACGTAGTTGTGGGACAACGCACCAGCGCGAAGGCAGAATTGGCGGGTCTTGACATTCCGGAAATGGGCGCTCTTTGCTATCCTGATTTCCAACTCAAAACTCAAGATTACGGCAGCCATGTGAGCAACAAACCAGAGCCCGTTCCTTCAAATAAACATTAAAGGAGAATTTATGTTTGGAACTCTAATTACATTATTGATATCGACGGCAGTATTTCTCGCGATTGTAACTTACAAGTCTGGAAAAAGTTTATTTGATAAATGATTATTGACGAGATCGGGCGTATCAGCAAAACGGATACGCCCGAATACTTAAACAGAGAGGAAATCACGCAAATGAAGATGGTCACATGCATCATTCGTCCTGAAAAACTTGAGCCGATTACAAATGCTTTAGATAAACTTCATATTGTTGGAATGACCGTTACGGACGTTCGTGGATTTGGACGTCAAAAAGGTCAAGTAGAGCATTACCGGGGCGGTGAATATACCATTCGGTTTATTCCAAAAGTTCGGATCGACGTTGTCGTGCCAGATGAAGATGTGAAAAAAGTACTTGATACTGTGGGTCGTACCGCACGGACGGAAAATGTTGGAGACGGGAAAATATTTGTGACCAACGTTGAAAATGCAATGAGAATTCGCACAGGAGAAGTCGGAACCAGCGCTTTGTGAGGCAGAATCCTTGCTGAGCGAAACGCTCCAAAAAGCTCTTGAGCAATTAAAAGAAGGTTTTTTTGAAAAGGCAATTGAAGAGTTCACACTTTGTATTCTTTCAGAACCCGATGAAGTAAGGGCTTATGAAGGAAGGGCTTTAGCTTATTTCCAAATTAAAAATTGGAATGAAGCGGTTTCAGATTTTAGAAAAGCCAAAGAACTCAATCCTGAGAATCCCGAAAATTGGATCGGCTTAGGGATGAGTTTAGCCATCAGTAATGAAATTTATCCGGCCATCGATGTTCTTGAAGCTCTCCTTTTAAAATTTCCTCAGTATGTTCGCGGGCATATTCAACTAGCCAGACTATATTATCAGCTCGGCATTATTAAAAAAGGACACTGTCAATTAGATACCGCTTTGGCTTCAAGGCCTTCGCTGCCCGAGCGGCGAATGATTGAAAACTTGAAGAAGGAACAGATGGCGCTGGACAAAAAACGTCTCTACCGACCTGATTTTGAAGAATTGCGCCGGAACAATAAAACTTCCGGCAGTTTAATGAAGCAAGCCATTGAATTGGTAAAAAGAAATTGGCTAAAAAAGAAATAAGCAGAAGTCTGAAAGTATGGGCGTTTAGTTTTTCAGTTGCCGGAATTATTTTATTTTTTTATTTCAAAGCCCCCATTATTCCTATCATCCTGGCCGGAATTGGTACTTTAATTCTCGTCCTTCTTCAGAACAAAACTCGCAATTGACTTTCTAAAATAAAAGAGTAGTATCCCACCTTTATATGCCGCCCCGATCTTCCGTTTATTCAATTGTAGGTCGGGACAGTACTGATTTCCGATAAATAGTTGCTAAAGAATTAATGACAATCAGTGCCGAATCTGCTAGCGCAGATCGGGGGACCCATGAACAACAAGGGGCTAATTACCGCCAGGTAAGAGGTTTGATTCTCAACCTTAGCCCGTCAGCTAACCCCGTAGGCGAAGGAGAGGATCTATGAAGTCGAGTCGTGCCGCGTCTGCTTTGCCGCAGTCTTTTCGTTCCAAAATCAAGAAAATTATTTTTGGGCCCGCCAAAAATCTTCGCGATCCTTCCATTGCCAACAAAATTTCTTTAGTTGCATTTCTGGCCTGGGTTGGTTTAGGTGCGGATGGACTTTCATCGTCTGCTTACGGCCCTGAAGAGGCGTTTCGTAATTTAGGGGCGCATACTTATCTTGCCGTGTTTCTTGTTTTAGCAACGGCTGCCACCGTGTTTATTATTTCTTATGCCTACAGCCGGATCATTGAACATTTTCCATCCGGCGGCGGAGGTTACGTCGTTGCCACAGAGCTTCTTGGCAAATCAGCAGGCGTGGTATCAGGATGTGCGCTGATCGTAGACTACATTTTAACGATTACGGTTTCAATTGCCGGCGGCGGAGATGCACTCTTTAGCCTTTTACCCTCTTCGTTTCTTCATTGGAAGTTGTTCGTTGAATTTGCGGCCATTTTGTTTTTGATTGTCATGAATTTGCGCGGCATGAAAGAATCTGTAACCGTCCTTGTCCCCATTTTTCTGACGTTTGTTGCAACCCATGCTTTTCTAATCCTCGGAGGCATTTTTATTCATTTGCCCCAAATTCCTGAAGTGGCAACAGAAGTGCATCAAGGATTTCAGTCTGGGCTTGCTCAACTTGGTGGCTGGGGACTTTTTCTTGTGTTCCTGCACGCCTATTCACTCGGAGGAGGAACGTATACCGGAATTGAAGCCGTCTCAAACGGCGTCGGCATTTTGACTGAGCCTAGAGTAGAAACAGGCAAGCGCACGATGAAATATATGGCAATGTCTCTTGCCTTTACAGCCGGCGGGCTCCTTCTGTGTTACATGTTGCTTAAGGTTCGTCCTGTTGAAGGGCAAACGCTCAACGCGGTATTAGCGAACAGTTTCTTTGGCAGTTTTCATTTCGGCAACTTGAATATTGGAAGTTTGCTCGTTCTCATCACCATTGGTTCAGAAGCGATCCTTTTGCTTGTGGCTGCCCAGACCGGTTTTCTGGACGGTCCTCGTGTGATGGCGAATATGTCCCAAGATTCTTGGCTTCCTCGCCGTTTCGCCGCCTTATCGGATCGTCTAACCAGCCAAAATGGGATTTTACTTTTTGGATTAGCGGCCATGGCGACGCTTGCGTACACGAAAGGCCACATCGGGATTCTGGTTGTGATGTACAGCGTCAATGTGTTTTTGACCTTTTCTTTGTCTGAAATTGGAATGGTCGGTTTTTGGTTTCGGAACCGGAAAACAGAACCGACGTGGAAAAAAGATATTTTGATTCACGGAATCGGATTTATTCTCTGCTTTTCCATTCTTTTGGTGATGGTGATTGAAAAATTCAGAGAAGGCGCGTGGGTCACTGCGCTGATTACGTTTGCCTGCATCAGCCTTTGTTTTTTAATCCGAAAACATTATTACAATGTCCTATTAAAAATAAAAGAAATTGATCGGGCATTTAAAAATTTGCCGCTGACTTCCGATCGGAAAGCGCTCCAGTTTGATCCGGAAAAACCAACCGCCGTAATTTTGGTTGGTGGTTACAGTGGTTTAGGGATCCATATTTTGCTCAATATTTTCAAACACTTTCCGGAAGCCTTTAAGAACGTGATTTTTTTAACCGTTGGAGTCGTCACCTCAGATTTTTTTAAGGGTGGACATCATGTTGAGACCTTAACCAAACAAACGGAAGAAACGCTTGAAAATTACGTTGAGTTTTCAAAAAAAGTGGGCATTCCGGCCATGAGTGAGTACAAGGTTGGAGCTGAAGTCGTTGAAACTGCTTCTGAACTTTGCGTTGAGGTTTCACAAAAGTATCNTCGCTGCGTTTTCTTTGCAGGTGAGTTGGTATTTGAAAAGCCCCAGTGGTACCACCGGATACTGCACAATGAAACTGCCTATGCGATTTTGAGAAGAATCAAATTTGCCGGACTTCCCATGGTGATTTTGCCTATTCGTGTGCATTGACCAGATTGGGGATCTCTGAATTGCTCCTTTAAACCCACTGGTTTGTTTGGTAAAATTCTCTCCAGCGGTCTCGTTTCAAGTCTTTAATGTCTAAATCATCATGCCAAATCTCATGAATCCTAAAAAACCAACGAAAGAAATAAAGGATTACGCTTTCCTCCGGGACCAAATCCGTCAGACGCTGGCGCTGAGTCAGAAACGGATTGAGCAGGAGAAAGTTCAGACTTATTGGAAAATTGGAAAACTCATTTCACAACACATCCTCGCCAATGACGACCGGGCCGAGTACGGCGAAAAAATACTGAGCCGGCTTTCCGGAGACCTTAAGCTTGACGAGACAATCTTAAACAGAACGGTGAAATTCTACAAATCATTCCCAATTCCTGCCGCGCGGCAGGAATTGACTTGGACTCACTACAGGCTTCTCTTGACTGTGGACGATCCAGAAACCCGAAATGCCCTTGCCGAGAAAGCGAAGGCGAATCAGTGGACCACGGATTTGCTTGAGCAAAAAATTCGCGACCAGATTGCTCTTGATTCAAACGGCCGATCAGATCGAACCAAAAAACTAGAACCGCTTCAGCCCAAACGTGGAGCTCTTTACACCTTTCAAATTCTCCAAATTAATTTTCTAAGCGGCAAACCCGAACTCGTCATTGATCTTGGTTTTAAAGTGACCAAGAATCTTTCTTCATCTTCATTCGATGGTGGGAAATTCAAAGCCGGACAAATTGTCGAAGGGGTTGCGCCAAAAAGTTCAGGCGAGGTTTTCCAAATCGCTGCGTCCCAGAGAACCGAAACGGAGCTTTACACGTACCGCGCCCGGGTGGAACGCGTGGTCGATGCCGATACGCTTTTGGTTTGGATCGATCTTGGTTTTGAAATGGGTTTGCGGCAATATCTGAGATTGCGCGGAATCAACATGCCGGAAAAAGATACCAAGCAAGGAAAACATGCTACTGATTTTGTGACCACTCAATTAAAAGATATTTCTGAAATTATTCTTTGCTCTTCCAAGCATGACATCTTTGACCGGTACTTGGCCGATATTTTTATTCCCACACCGGACGGCGAAATTTATCTGAATAATCTTCTTTTAGAAAAAGGTTTCGGCTCCCGCTTTTGATTCAGTGTAACGATACAAAAGGAGAAACAATATGGAAAGACGCTTTCAATTTAGACTACTCATAGGCATGATGTTTTTTACCGTCGTCTTGTCTGGATGGGCTGCCGACGTCTTGGCAACAGCAAATCCGACGAACAAAGTCATTACGTTCACCATTACCTATCCGAAGGACGAATCCAACGACGCGGTGGACTACACACTGGGAATCCCATTTCTCAGAAAAGATCAAATCGACCTCACAAAAACGGCCGGGAAATTTTTTGACAAACTGGTTGATGTAAGAGATGAACGGCCGCGCGGAGGAAACGGGCTGACGCTTTTTTTCGAAAACAAGAACGGCACGCTCTTCAAACCGGGAAGTTCAGACGCGATTACCATTTACGTGCTCAACGCCCCGAAGAGCATTCGGCCCTTTACGGGCACGTCCGTGGTCCGGAAGCAGATGGGAGCGGGAAGAGTTCCGACCAGCGACAATCTTCCGCTGGTGGGGTTTGTTGCAGATCCAGATCCGGAGTACATGATCTTAAATGACCTCGAAGATCCATTTGCATTCGAGATCCGCGATCTTCAATTTCTCTTGAATGTCGCCGAATTTCCGGATACATCACTTTTGCTCGACTTCGACAATTCATATGGATTTGGTTCTTCACAGCCCAGTTTTTTTGTAGATTCAATTGACGAAGGAAGTGAGCTCTTCTTCATTCCGGGGGTGGTTGAAGATTTCAATTGGTTTTACGCTCGCGGCAAACTGTTCATTGATGACGTTGAGGTGAGCCGTTTTCTCCATGGCAATCAACCTCTTCCGGTTGTTATTCCTGAGCCTACGTCCTTGCTTCTTATTGGCTCCGGGCTTTTGGGATTGGCTTTCAGCAAACGACTAAATTTTTGAGGACATATGCAAGATTGGAAAATATTTGCTTTGGGTTCTGCTATTTTTGCGGCTTTGACTGCCATTCTGGCAAAAGTCGGTGTTAAAAATATTCCTTCTAATTTCGCCACATTAATTAGAACGTTTGTCATTATTTTTTTCCTCTGCTTCCTGATCGGAATTCGCAGAGAGTGGCGCAACCCTTTAGAATTGAACAAACAAAGTTTGATTTTCCTCGTTTTATCAGGACTTTCAACCGCCTTGTCCTGGATTTGCTATTACCGGGCGCTTCAAACAGGGCCGGCCTCTTTAGTTTCATCCATCGACAAACTCAGTTTACTTTTTGCGGTTCTTTTGTCCGTACTTTTTCTGGGGGAACGTTTGAATTTTCATGAATGGATCGGCACAGCCCTTATTTTCACAGGCGCGCTGGTAATTGTTTTTAAATAAAACGGAGTCTTAACCGCGTGAACGTCAATCAAGTGTCTTACCGAACCATTTGGGTGAAACCAAACGATCCTTCCGTCATCCAAATCATTGACCAGCGTCATTTGCCGCACGAGTTTGTAATTGAAAATATTTCTAGTTTAGAAGGGATGATTCGCGCGATTAAAGACATGCATGTGCGCGGCGCACCACTCATTGGTGTTGCGGCAGCTTACGGAGTTTACCTCGCGCTTAGAGAAAAACGAAATAATCAGGAATTTGAAAAAGCAATCCAGAAATTGCGCCAGTCTCGTCCGACGGCTGTTAATTTGGAGTGGGCCATCCAGAGACAGTTAAAAGCGATTGCAAATCGTTCCTCCCATGAAGAAAAAATTCAGACTGCTTTTCAAATGGCCAATCAAATGGCAGATGAAGACGTCCAGATTTGCCAACAAATCGGTGAACACGGTCTCACATTAATTGAAAATATCAGCCGCCAGAAAAAAGGAAAGCCGGTTCAGATTCTAACGCATTGTAATGCCGGTTGGCTCGCATGCGTCGATTGGGGAACGGCAACAGCTCCAATTTACAAAGCCTTTAATCAAGGAATTAAAGTTCATGTGTGGGTGAGCGAGACACGGCCCAGAAATCAAGGTGCAAGTCTTACGGCCTGGGAGCTTTTCCAGCAAGGCATTCCGCATACCGTGATTGTGGATAATGCCGCCGGACATTTGATACAGCACGGAATGGTTGATCTGGTGATTGTTGGAACGGACCGGACGACTTCTTATGGAGACGTAGCAAATAAAATCGGAACTTATCTCAAAGCTTTGGCTGCTAAAGAGAACAATATTCCATTTTATGTGGCGGCCCCTTCTAGCTCGATTGATTGGCAAATTAAAGATGGGACAAATGAAATTCCAATTGAAGAAAGAAGTCCTGATGAAGTGAAATATATTGAAGGAAGTTCTGACGGGGCAATCAAAAAAGTTCTGCTGACCCCAAAAGAAAGCGCAGCCAAAAATTATGCTTTTGATGTCACGCCCGCTAAATTCGTCAGTGGTTTGATTACGGAACGTGGGATTTGCCAAACCAATCACGAAAGCATTGCAAGACTTTTCCCCGAGATTGCTTCGGTCGCTGCGCTCCCTCGCAATGACGTCCCAAATAGAAAAGGGGACAGGCATGAAATGCCTGTCCCCTTTTCTCGAGTAAGAGACGAAGGTGTTATTAAATTTAATTGCAAGTGGATTCCAGCAGAACCCCTTTCTTCTGAGACGGTCAAAAAATTAAACGATTGCAGAAATCATTTGTACGATCTCGGATTCATCGGTGTTTACGAAGATGGAATCGGTTTTGGGAATATCAGCATTCGCTCGGGTCAACCATCAAATCAATTCATCATCTCGGGAACCCAAACCGGAAATATTCCAAAGCTTACTGAACATCATTACACGCAAGTGANCGATTNNGATCTNGCAAANAATAGCGTTACGTGCAAAGGCCCGGTGAAAGCCTCTTCTGAATCTCTCACGCATGCGATGTTGTACGATCTTCTGCCGGATATTCAAGCCGTGATTCATGTTCATCACAAAGCGCTGTGGACTCAACTCCTCAATCAAGTGCCAACGACCTCAGAACATATTCCATACGGAACGCCGGAAATGGCTTTGGAAGTGAAAAGATTATGTGAGGTTGCTGATTTGAAGAACCAGAAAATTTTTGTCATGGCCGGCCATGAAGACGGAATTATTACGTTCGGTAAAGATCTGACAGAAGCCACCGCCATCCTTATGATGAATCCATGGAACTCCCCAGACGCCCTGAAGATTTAAGATCAGAACAGGGGAAGACTTTAGCTTTGTCCAGAAGACCTTATTCTCTTCTGGCCAGGCTCCTCTTCTTATTTATGGATGTGTTCTACGGTCGGCCTAAAAATCTTTCCAAATTTAAAGTTCTCGAAGTGATCGCGCGCGTTCCCTATCAGGCCTGGGAACATGTAGCCTATATTGCCATGACTCACACGTATGGCGTTCCGAACTTCGCGCGAAGGATTTTTGAGTTTGTCCAGGAATCGCGTCATCAGCAAGACAATGAACAATGGCATTTGCTGATTCTTGAGGAAATGACGCAAAAGAAAGGAATTCATGAGAACTTTTTTCTGTACCGAATCCTGCCTCAATTCATGGCGTTCTTCTACTACCATGTCAGCTGGATTTTGTATGTGATCAAACCGGCGTGGAGTTACGGTTTGAACGCCGACTTTGAGGATCATGCCGAGCATGAATACATGGAATTCGTGATGTGATCAAACCGGCGTGGAGTTACGGTTTGAACGCCGACTTTGAGGATCATGCCGAGCATGAATACATGGAATTCGTGCGGGACAATCCCTCTTTTGAACAGGAACCCTTTGAAAGCGATTTCAAATCAGATTACGGCAATTTCAAAACTTTGGCGGATTTATTCCGGAATATCGGCTTGGATGAGCGAACTCATAAGGAAGAAAGCTTAAACCGCATTGCGCACGCGCGATTTAATTGAAGCCTTCTTTGGAACCACCCATCTTTGATCTTGCCATTATCGGTGCCGGCGCGGCCGGGCTGACGACGGCGATTGCAGCCGCGCGATTGGCCCGCGATCAGAAAAAAGCGCTCAACATTCTACTCCTTGATTCAAAACCAAAACCCGGCGCAAAAATTTTAATGTCCGGCGGCACAAGGTGCAATGTCACCAACGAATTGGTTCAGCCGGCGGATTTTGAAGGCGGACCGAAACATTTCATCAAGCATGTCTTAGAAGCTTTCACGTCTGAACAAACCATGCAATGGTTTAAAGAACTTGGTATCGAATTGATTTTAGAACCGACCGGTAAATATTTTCCTACCACACATTCGGCGAAAACAGTGCTCGAAGCTTTGCTCAATGAAGTAAACCGGTTGGGGGTCAAGCTCTTAACGGGTACGAGAATCACGGCCGTTCAAAAATCAGGCGAGTTGTTCGAATTAAAAAGCGATGATCCAAATTTTGTTGTTCATTCCCGAACCGTTGTGTTGACCACCGGAGGTTTGTCTCACCCCGGAACGGGAAGCGACGGAACCGGTTACACATTCGCCAAACATTTTGGACACCACATCATTCCCACTTTCCCCGGCCTCACTCCTTTGCTGACTGAAGATCCAGATTGGAAATCACTCAGCGGCGTTTCACTGGAAGCGGAACTTTCATTTTACCTGAATGGAAAAAAGGAACACAGCTCTAAGGGCGCGCTCTTGTTTACTCATTTTGGTTTCAGCGGCCCGGCGGCATTGGATATCAGCCGGCATTTTGCCAGCGCCGAAAAAGAGGAACGGCCTGAAATCAAAGCCAATTTTTTACCTGCCCAAAATGAAGACTCATTTAAAATAAAATGGGATCAGGCCCAAAAGAAAACAGCCGAAAAATTAATTAAAAATTTTCTAGCCCAAGAATTTTCTCTTCCTAGCCGATTTGTCGAGGTGTTCTTAAGAAAAATTGGTCTGGATAGTATGTCTACCATCGGAAGCTGTTCCGGAGAAAAGCGGAAATCGCTCAGCCATTCGCTTTTTTATTATCCTTTGGAAGTAACGGGGGTGTATGGGTATCAAAAAGCT
>JGI1358J11329_10003935_pt1 | contig 10851 bp, 11 predicted proteins | sample Subgroupgradi54m_FD_11329 | JGI IMG/M metagenome (IMG submission 11329)
ACAATTCTTTGTTTCATCCCGCCACTAAGCTCATGTGGAAATTTTTTAAGTACAGAATTATTCAGACCGACCGAAGTTATTATTTCTGCAATTCTTTTATCAAAGTCTCCAATGTAATTATGTTGTTTTAAGATCTCATGAAATTGATGTTCCACCATAAAAACTGGATCTAATGAATTCATGGCTCCCTGAAAGACCATAGAAATCTCTTTCCATCGATAATTCTTTGTAAACTCTGATTCTGACATTTTAATGATGGATTTTCCATCTAATAATATGTCACCAGATACAACTATACCTCCTTGCAGTGCTCGCATTAGGGAAAGTCCAAGGGTGCTTTTCCCACATGCACTTTCACCGGCAATTCCAATAGATTCTCCTTTTTCTAAAAAAAAACTTACGCCATCTACTGCATGAACAATGCCAGCCTGTGTTTTATATTGAGTTTTAAGATCATTTACAGAAATGTAAGACATCAATCATTTTAGAATCATTGATCTAAATGTGGGTTTTGGAGGAAGAAGGGGTTATATTCTAGTAAGTAAAAAAACCGATTTACTTGAGAACGCTAATTTGTAATTTTGATACAATGAATGGTATTTTATATCCAGTGCGAGCGGAATCGAACTTATTATAGAGTTCGGGAGAAAATGATATAGTAACCTATGGATTTCAAAAGAACTCACTACATTGGTCGCCTTGATTCCTCAATGATAGGAAAAAAGATCGTAGTGGGAGGTTGGATAGAGGACATACGAGAACTTGGCAAGCTTACATTTTTGACACTTCGTGATGTTACTGGCGTTGCTCAAATTGTTCTTGTTGGCAATGAAGCCCTAGAACAGGCAAAAGGACTCAACAGACAAAGCGTAGTTAGAATAACGGGTACAGTTCAGCAATCAAAAGCTAGAGATTTTCCATTTGAAATCAAATCTGAGAAAATTGATATCTTAACATTAGCAGTGCATCCGTTACCAATAGATCCTATAGGGAGACTAGAAAGTAATATTGATAACAGACTAAACGCAAGGGCACTTGATCTTCGTAATCAAAAAACTGCCTCAATTTTTAAAATGCGACATCATGTACTTGCTTCAATTAGGAATACACTGACAGAAAATAATTTTATCGAGGTGAACACTCCAAAAATAATTGGTAGTGCAAGTGAAGGAGGCGCAAATCTTTTCTCACTAAAATATTTTGATAAACAAGCGTATCTTGCACAAAGCCCACAACTTTACAAAGAACAACTTACAATTGGTTTAGAACGGGTTTTTGAAATTGCGTCATATTATAGAGCAGAAAAATCACATACAGTAAGACACCTTACAGAATTCACTAGTGTAGATATTGAAGCTGCATTTATGGACTATTCTGACGTGATGGATATTTTGGAATTAGTTGTAGCCAATGTGTTTGAACATACAGAAAAAAATTGTACAGCTGAACAAAAAATACTTGGCATTGAAATCAAAAAACCAGCGGTACCGTTTGAACGTTTGACATACAAAAAAGCAATCGAAGAGTTGTCACATGATGGAATAAAACTTGAGCTCGGTGATGATTTACAAGATTCACATTTACGTATACTGGGAGAACGACATCATGGATTTTACTTTTTAATTGACTGGCCCATGAAACTAAAACCGTTCTACATTCATGAAAAAGACGATGATCCTACATTATCTTGTTCATTTGACCTTCAATATGGTTATCTTGAGCTCTCTTCAGGTGGTACAAGATTGCATGATCCGAAAAAACTAAGATCAAGATTACAAGAACAAGGCCTAAACCCTGAACAATTTGTAGACCATCTTAGAGCATTTGACTGGGGAATGCCACCTCATTCAGGTTGGGGCTTGGGCCTTGATAGGCTAATGTCAGTTCTAACAAAGATAGATAATGTTAGAGAAGTTGTCTTGTATCCGCGTGATCCTGAAAGACTTTCTCCATAAAAGAATAAATCCAAATTCTACTAAAATAACAAGTGCAACAGTGTGATTTTTGCGGTTCGGAATTTGGGGATCGTAGATGTTACTTTTGTGAAAAACGTTGTTGTACATCATGTATGACAGATGATAGGACAAGATGCAAACGTTGTTTTATAACAAAAAGAAAACTTGGATGGAAAATTTTTAAAAGAAATAAAATTCTGCTTGGATTTATCGCGTTTGTATGGGCATACACCGTATTTCCAATACCTTTCATTCCAGGTATTGATCCAATGTTTTATTGGGTTTCGTTGGGTGTGGCTATTATGATAATGATTCCTGTAGGTCTTGCAATCTTTTTCTGGTCAAGAGAACCGCCATCTTCTGATCTTAGATGATGTTGGCAATTACATGCNGAGTAAATTCACTAGTTGTCATGTTGCCACCAATGTCTTTAGTTTTTATTCCATTTTTCACTATACCATAGACAGCTGATTCTATTTTTTTTGCAACAGTAAAACATTTTTGATCTTGATATTTCATTCCTAGCCATTCAAACATCATTTTTGCAGAAAGAATGAAAGACGAGGGATTTGCTGCTTGTTTTCCTGCGATATCAAAAGCTGCACCGTGAACTGGTTCAAATAACGCAAAATCATCTCCAATGTTTGCAGCTGGTGCCATACCAAGGCCGCCCACTACTTGTGCTGCCTCATCAGATAAAATATCGCCAAACAAGTTGGTGGTTACAATTACATCAAATGCTTCTGGTTGCCTTATGAGATTCATCGCACACGCATCTACATACATCTGTTCAAATTGTATATTTTGGAAATCCTTTGCAATTTCACTACAGGAACTTGCAAAAAGACCATCTGTTCTTCTCATGACATTAGATTTGTGAACACAAGTGACCTTTTTTTTCTGGTTACGTTGGGTTGCAATTAAAAATGCATATTTTGCTATTCGTTTTGATGCACTTTCTGAAATTGTACGTATCGCTACTGCCGTATTCCCTACGTCAAATTCCATGCCAGTGTAAAGATCTTCTGTATTTTCCCTCACTATGACCAAATCTATGTTGTCTTTTAGTGCTGGCATGTTAGGATATGACTTTGCGGGTCTGATGTTTGCATAGAGGTTTAAAATTCTTCTTAAAACCACAATTACGTCAGCAGCACTTTCTCCTACTGGAGCTTTCAAACATGCATTTGATTTTTTGATAGATTCTAAGGTTGATTCAGGCAATGCTTTTCCGGTCTTTGCTAGTGCATTGTCACCAGCTTCAAGTTTTTCTATTTTTATTTTTAAATCAAGTTTATCATTTATTGTTTCTAAGACTTTGATAACAGATTCAGATATCTCGGGCCCTATCCCATCTCCTGTTATGAACGCGATTTGATACATTTATTTTCCCAAATTTTTCTGTTTTAGAATCTTCTTGAGCATTATTCTGTTTATGCCATCAATCATTGCCTGCACACTTGTAATTACAATGTCTTCTCCAATTGATTTTGCTGATGCAAGATTGCCATATACGTCCTCTACTTTTATTGTAACTTCACAAAGTGCATCGGAGCCGCCAGCAATTGAATCTAATTTGTAATCCTTGATTCGCACCTTTGCTATTTCGCCAGTTATTTTCTGAATTGCATTAATTGATGCATCTACTGGACCCACTCCATAATCAGTACCGATAAAGTCTTTGCCTTCAATGTTTAATTTGACAAAGGCATATGGCATGTTTCCAATGCCAGTTGACACAGAAAAGCCTGTGAGATGTACTAATCTCTTAAGACCTTGCGTTTGCATGACCTCTCCTGTTATTGAAAGCAATTCAACATCTGTGACATGTTTTCCTTGGTCTCCAAGTTTTTTCACCCTTTCTAAAATTTCCCGAGTCTGTTCTCTTGTTGGCTGAATTCCATATTCCTCTAGCATTGCAGAAACACCATGAGCTCCTGCATGCTTTCCCACTTGGAACCATCTTGTTCTGCCTACAAGTTCAGGACTTATGGGTTCGTAGGTCAAGGGATTACTCAAAACTCCATGGGTGTGTATCCCAGACTCGTGCCCAAAGGCATTTTCGCCAACTATTGCTTTGTTTGGTTGAACGTGGACTCCTACTACACTAGAAACGTACCTTGATGTCTCGTAGAGAAGTTTTGTGTTAATATTTGTCTCATATTTTTTATCAAACTGTAAGCATTGAAGCGCCATTACAAGTTCCTCAAGAGATGCATTGCCAGCTCGCTCACCTATGCCATTTATTGTAACATGAGCACACTGTGCACCTGCTTGGATTGAAGAAATTGCATTTGCAACTGCAAGACCAAAATCATTATGACAATGTACACTTATTGGTAGATGTGATGCTTCGATAGCATCTTTAGTTATTTCTGCAATATACCCTGGCGTGGAATATCCTACTGTGTCTGGTATATCTATTCTGTCCGCACCAGCATTTGCAACTTCTTTGAAAACTTTTTTAAGAAATCCTCTTTCTGTTCTGGTTGCATCTTCTGCAGAGAACTCTACCCGCAAACCAAGTGACTTACCATACTCTACCGCTTCAATTGCCTTTGCTAGTGCTTGATCTTTTGTCATCTTTAGTTTATACTTTAGGTGAATGTCTGATGTTGCGATAAATGTGTGGATATATTTGAGACCTGCTGAAACTGCTGCATCAATATCTTTTTTCTCAGTTCTTGCTAGACCACAAATTTCAGCATTCAAGTTTGCACTAGTTATCAATCTGATTCCTTGCATTTCGCCATCTGAAATTATTGGAAATCCAGCTTCTATGGCATCAACTCCAAGGGCATCAAGTTTTTGTGCAATGCCTAGTTTCTGCTCTGGAGTTAGAGCAACTCCTGGTGTTTGTTCTCCGTCTCTTAATGTTGTGTCAAAAATTCTAATCTTCATTGATTCCGCCTCTTGGAAGCGCACATAATCCAGTTCTTGCAATTTCTAAAATTCCGTATCCACGAACTAGATCTTCAAACGCATTAATTCTATCTGGTGTGGCAGTTATTTCGACCATGATTGATGTCTTTCTCACATCATGAACCTGGCATTTGAAAGCATTGGCAAGGTTCATTATTTCCATGCTGTCTGACGGTTTGCTTACTTTGATCTTCATGAGCACTAGTTCTCTATATACACTCATCTTCTCTTCTAAGTGTTTTACCTCAACTGAGTCGATCATCTTGTCAAGCTGTTTTATTATTTGATTGAGTTGTTTTTCATCAGCCGATGTGGTGATTGTCATTCTAGAAAATTCTGGATTTTCAGTTATCCCTACGGAGATGCTATCGATGTTGTAATTTCTTGATCTGAAAAGATTTGTCACCTTAAACAAGACTCCTGGTTTATTCTCTACTAGCACAGAAATTATAGACCACATTGAAATCCCTATGAGGGTAGGATCATGTCCTTGAGGGGTGTACCTGGCGCTACAAATGGTAAAACGTCCTCTTGTGGGTCAATTGGTACATCAATTACAGTTGCCACATCGCTTTTGAGTGCGGTTTGAACAGCTTTNCCAATCTCATCTATGGATTCTGCTCTAATTCCTTGAGCTCCATATGCTTCTGCTATTTTTACATAATCTGGACAATTTTTGAGATCAATGCCAATCATTCTCCTATCGTAGAATGTTCTCTGCCACTGTGCTACCATTCCAAGTGAAAAGTTATTCATCAACAAAACAATAACAGGCAAATTATCTAAAACTGATACTGCTAGAGAATTTTCTGTCATGTTAAAACTTCCTTCTCCGGCAATGTCTAAGACTGGGACACTTGGTTTTGCAGCCTTTGCACCAATCGCTGCAGGAAATCCCCAGCCCATGGTTCCAAGGCCTGTTGAGCTAAAGAATGTTCCAGGCTGAATGACATCAAAAAATAACGATGCCCACATTTGATGTTGGCCGACTTCTGTTGTAACAATTGATTGATGTGGAAGCACTTCTCTTAGCTTGCGTAAAATTTTAGCTGCACCAAGTGGATGTGGATGAAGCTTCAAATTTTCTCTAAAATATTCTTTGGTTTCATTTACTTTCTTTAGCCAAGGGTTGTCATCACCACGCTTGATTGCTTTTTGAACTAGCATCTTTACCATTATTCTCAACGAAGCCTTGATGTCTCCAACTACAGCAACAGTGGTAGTTTGGTTTTTGCCAATCTCTGCAGGGTCTACATCCATGTGGATTATTTTTAATCTCTTTTCAAATTCCTCAAAGGTTCCTACTGACCTATCTGAAAATCTGGAACCTGCCGCAAGAACACAATCTGCCTCTACCATCATTTTATTTGCCTCTGCATGTCCATGCATTCCAATTGGGCCAAGTGATAAGGGATGATTTTCTGGGAATGATCCTTTTCCCTTGAAAGTTGTCACTACTGGAATCATAAGAAGTTCTGCTATTGATTGTAATTCTGCAAATGCTCCTGAAATTATTACTCCGCCACCTGCAAGAATGATTGGTCTTTCTGATGAAAGGAGCATCTCAATTGCACGTTCGATTTCTCTGATATCGGGGTCTACCCATGGNTGATATCCTCTGATTTTAACTTCATTTGGGAATTGCATTTCAGCTTCATTTTGTTGTACGTCTTTTGGAATGTCTATTAANACTGGTCCGGGCCTGCCTGTGGATGANATGTAAAATGCTTTTTTTACTACCTCTGGAATTTCAGCGGCGTCCATTGGTTGAAAGGCATATTTGACAATTGGATTTGTTATTCCGATTATGTCACTTTCTTGAAATGCATCTCTACCAATCATCTTTGATGGAACTTGCCCAGTAATGGCAATCATTGGAGCCGAATCAGCCTGAGCTGTTGCAATTCCAGTTACGATATTTGTTGCACCAGGGCCAGAGGTTGCAAAACAGACACCCGGTCTCCTGCTCACTCTGCCAAATCCATCTGCCATGTGCGCAGCAGACTGTTCATGTCTTACCAAGATGTGGCGAATATTACTCTTGTATAGCTCATCATAGATTGGCAAGTTTGCACCGCCGGGTAGTCCGAAGACTAGCTCCACGCCCTCCTTTTCTAAGGCAACCATTAATGATCTAGCACCTGACATTTTTTCCATAATTTTTTCACCAGAAACTTGGCTGTATTTTTACAGCATAAGGTCGACTAGCAACAGAATACTAGAAATGCTCGCCGATCCTCCTAACTTCATTTCAGTCTATAGTTTTGCAACAAGAATAATTTATAAATATTACTAGAAAATTCGTCTAAATTTGTCAAAATCACCCTAGGCATATCATAATTATTTCATTATCTCTTAGTCTCATGTGACAAACAATAACGATTTTAGCATGGTTTTCCAAAAACTTAAACGAGAAGCTTCTCAAGCAAGATTGATTTTGTCTGACAGAGAAAAAATACTAGAAATAATTAAGATTTTTTTTGATGCTGGAAAAACAAAAAACCTAGCACCACTTGCAGCAATACAACTTGACGATATAAGATTTTCAAGTTACAGTGACATACCACCATTTGATCTCAAAGATTATGCAACGACAGTTGCACTACAAGAATTAAGATTTGTTAGCATATCTGATTATGAATATGAAATAATAAATCCAAGAATAGATCTTTTTGAAAACAGTGCTGTTATCACATTTCAATTAAAGCAGACAGGAATGATAGTTGATAACTATAGCTTCCGAGGACAACACATTTCTATGTTAAGCAGGGCAACATTTGTCATGATAAAATCTACTAAATGGAAAATAGTACACGTTCATCTTTCCAAGATTTCAGAATAATGTTATTTTGCTGTCTTTTTTGATTTTGTCGATTTAGTTTTGGCTTTTATTGGGTGGATGGGATTTGTTATGGGTGTAGGTTTTGGGGCTTTTTCAATTTCTTTATTTTTGGTAAATATTTCATGTGCTTCTTTGACAGTAACACGTTGATGTACAATGGCACGGACTGCTTTTATCATTGGCACCGGATAATCCGACTGCCAGATGTTTCTTCCCATATCTACTCCGGCTGCACCTGCCTGTAGTGCATCATAAGTTAATTGTAATGCATCAAGCTCAGTAGATAACTTTGGTCCGCCCGCTATTATTACAGGTACAGGACAGCTGTTCACAACTTTTCCAAAGTTTTCGCAATAGTATGTCTTAACAAGGTGGGCGCCAAATTCAGCTGCAATTCTACAGGAAAGCGCAAGATATCTTGCATCGCGCTTTTCAAGCTCTTTTCCAACTGCTGTTACTGCAAGGACTGGTATGCCGTATTCTTCACCTTCATCTACAAGTTTTCCTAGATTTACAAGTGAATCGTGTTCATATGGTGCGCCAACAAAGATTGAGAGTGCAAGCGCAGTTGCGTTGAGTCTGATTGCTTCTTTTACTGACGTGGTTATTTTTTCATTTGAGAGATCTTTCCCAATGATACTGGCACCTCCTGATACCCTGAGGACTACAGGAATAGGGTATGTTTCATCAACCGACGTTCTTAAAACACCACGTGTTAACATTAGGGAATCTGCATAAGGTAATAGCGGTTGGATTGTCTTTCGTGGTACTTCTAGACGTTCTGTTGGGCCTAAGAAATACCCATGATCTACTGCTAACATAACTCCACGACCGCTATGCGGTTTAATTATACGTGCAAGTCTATTTTGTAATCCCCAATCCATGTCTTAGTGTTCCAAAAAAAGCCTTAGTTAAGCGTTTCTGAATTTGTAATGATTATTTTCATAGCGTCATTTCCTTGATGTGCGTATTCTAATGCCTTTTTTGACTCCGTCAGATCAAACCTATGTGTTATCAGCTTTTTCACCTCAACTTTGTTTTCTTGAATTAATTTGAACGCTACCATGGTATCAATCTCTGACGCTGCATAGCTTGGAACAATTGTTATTTCTTTTGAATAGACCTTGCTTACATCAAGTTGCATCTTGGCATCTTTGGATGGAACCCCAAACAAAACAACTGTTCCACCTTTTCTTACGAATTCAATAGCTTGAGTTATAGCACTGAGGTTTCCTGTAGCGACAATTGCTATATCTATTCCTCGATTTTGAGTTTTTGCAAGAATTTTTTCATGTGCCATTGAATCTGTTGATTTTATAGATTCCGTTATCTGAAATTTTTTAGCAAAACTCAATCTAAAATCGTTTACATCAAAACAAAAAATTTCACTCAATCCGTAAACTTTGCTTAGCATTACGTGCATCATGCCAGTAGGTCCAGCACCAAAAATTGCAACTGAATCGCCCTTTTTTATCTTGATTTTATTCCATGCCCTGACACAACATGCAAGTGGTTCAATCATTGCCGCCTCATCAAAGCTCATTGTATCAGGTATTTTTATGACTCCTCCATGCGATACGTTCCATTCAGGTACAACAAATTCTTCAGCAAGACCACATGGAGAAAGATTTGTTTCAGAATATTTTTGACACATGGTCTCATTTCCATGTAAACAAAAATGGCAAGAATAACACGGGACATGGTGATGAACAAATACTCTATCCCCTCTCTTGAAATCTTTGACATTTTCTCCTACTTGTGATATGGTGCCAGATGGCTCATGGCCAAGCCGCATAGAAGGCTGGCTATACTGACCATAGATTTTTTCCAAGTCTGACCCGCATACGCCACATGCATGCATCTTAACTGATATCTCTCCTCTTCCCACAGTTGGTTTTTCTATAGTTCTAATTTCAACATCGGCAGGATCTCTTACGTATGCTGCTTTCATATTAGATCTATAAAACACATGTCTTAATTTTTGTTTGTGCTATGTTATATTGCAAAATGGTATTAAACAAGGTGTGAAAATGATATTTGTGCAAGAAGAAGATGTAGCACCTGACTTTGAACTGCAGGCTAATGATGGTAGTGTAGTTAAACTCAGCTATTATAGAGGCAAAAATGTGATTTTATGTTTTTATCCTAAAAACCATTTATTTGCATGTCCTTCAAAAAAAATCTTCAAAATGGCTCAAACGATAGTTTTGGCGTATCCAGAGATTATTGCCTTGGATGCTGTTTTGTTTGCCATATCAGTAGATACTGTTGAGGATCAAAAGAAATTCGTTGAAGAATATAAAATTCCATATTTGCATCTGAGTGACCCAAAAAAAGAAGCCTGTAAAGCTTATGCTGGCCTTAATATTGCTGGTTTAGCTAAACGTTCTACCTTTATTATTAATAAAGAAAGGAAAATTGCAAAAATTTTTCGAGATATCGATGTTGAAACTCACGGTAAAGAGATTATCGAAGCTCTAAAATCTTTAAAATAATTTTTAAACTTGTAATTCCATAAATATTTAAAGATCAGTTAAATAGAATTGAATCGTGTTAGATCTAGTCGCAAAAAAACTATTCCTTACTAGAGGTAAGGGAGTTCACCAGGATCAGCTTACAAGTTTTGAGTACGCGTTGCGAGATGCTGGTATTGCCGGTACAAACTTGGTTTTAATATCTAGTATTTTTCCACCAGGTGCAAAGCTAATCTCTCGTGCAGAGGGATTAAAATTGATACGCCCAGGAAGCGTTCAATTTGTAATTTATGCTAGACAACAAAGTAACGAGCCACATAGACTAATGGCAGCTTCTGTTGGCATTGCTGAACCAGCTGACAAAACTAAATATGGCTATCTTTCAGAATATCATTCATTTGGTGAAACAGAAAAAGAAGCTGGAGATTATGCTGAGGATATTGCTGCCCAAATGCTTGCGTCCTCGCTTGGAATAAAATTTGATATAGATAAGAGCTGGGACGAAAAAAGGAAACAATGGAAAATATCCGGAGAAATTTACAAAACAAGGAACATTACACAGAGTGCCGTTGGAGATCCAAAAGGACACTGGACGACTGTTTTTGCAGCAGCCGTTTTAATTTTATAGCAACTATCTCTTTCTAAGAAATATGTATAT
>JGI1358J11329_10003936_pt1 | contig 10846 bp, 7 predicted proteins | sample Subgroupgradi54m_FD_11329 | JGI IMG/M metagenome (IMG submission 11329)
GTTGCGGTCACTGCACAAGTACCACTAACACTGATCACAGTGAGAGTACTGCCTGATACTGAACATCCTGTAGAAGCTCCGACACTAAATGTCACAGCTCCCGTGCCACTTCCTCCAGAGGTGCTGAGCGTCGGTGTGGTGCCGTATGTAACTGGTGAAGGATTAACAACCGTGAGAGCTGCCTGATTTATTTTGGAAATCACGAGGTTGCCAGCGGCCTGACTTACAATGGTGTTGTAGTTTGTGGTGTCGGTTGGAACGAAGTTAGCCGTGACTGCATAGGTGCCGGCGTTAGTCTGGGTTGCAGCCCCGCCGGTGAGAATGTTAGCGACTGCGCCGGGAGTTGAAGGGAAGGTGGCGCTAACCGTTGCAGAATGAGTACCAGCGTCGTAGGTGATTGGTGAATTAGAGACAGCAAGCGTTACCGTTGGCGTGGCTTTGGTGATATCAAAAGAAGAACTGATTGCGGAAGTTAAACTTGTCGCGGCCGCAGTCAATTGTTTTCCAACGCCAACCTGATTAACCTGTAAACCTGAATAAGCTACAGTACCATTCCCTACACCTGTTCCAATATCAAGTACTGCCGTACCGAGCAATGAACCAGTTCCTGAAGTTAAAGTAAGGGTTACGTTTTTGTTAGCGCCAAGACCTGCAGTTGAATTGTTTCCGAATTGATCTTGTGTTTTAACTATCGGTTGAGTACTAAGATTGGAACCATACACAGTAGTAGCTCCTGGTTGTGTTGTGAAAGCAAGTTTAGTTACAGTACCTGCAACTGTAGAAAGTGTCCCGAAATTAGTTGTTCCATTAACACCAGCAATTACACCTGCTGTCATTGTCATATTTCCGATAGCTCCAGAAACTGTTCCCGTTGGTCTAACTTGAACATTGCTGAAGTTAAGTGATGACCCTCCCGTAGTTGAAACAGTAGTTACATTAAATACGAAAGTGGTTACTGATGGAGTTATGCTGTTGTTTCCAAGTACTACTTGCCCAGAACCTCCAGTACTATTAGTGATAGGTTGCGCAGTATTAAATTCCCATCCCGCCGGCAAAGTTATAGTATGGGTGCCCAAAGCAATATCTCCAAATGCAGATTCGGTAATTACCGGTCCAGTGAGTATGGTCCAAGTCCCTGTTCCGCCAGTTGCAGAAGTCTTATCAATAGAAATAGATGTTCCATTTGTTGCTGGAGTAACAGATACTGCTGCCAATGCTGGCGAAGCAGCAACAAAAAAACCGCTAACTAAAATAGCTGCGGCAACTAACAAAACAGATTCTTTAAGAACCCTTGAATACTTTTTCCCGAACAGGGATGTATTCGCATATGAGTTGTTTTTCATATTTATTATCATTTAATTATTATTTAATTTACTTAAAGGCAATGACCGTTGCCTAATTTTATTTAGGTGTTTTAGAGTATACTACAAACCGATATATCTGTCAAATGATATAACATAATTAGTATATTCGTCATTAGTATATTCGTCAAGTTGCTGGTTGAAAGCAAAAAACTCGCCGCCAGCGATAATCCTTTCGGACTACCCATACCCTTTCGGATATGACCTACCACAGGTGCTCTGACGACGAGCTTTTTATCCTGTGGTAGGTTTTTATGCCGTACCTCGCAGATCAACTGTGAGGGTTAGGCGATTAAATTGTTGCCGCTATACTATCATATATTTCTTAAAAATGATAATATCATAGGATATAAAATATGTCAAATGCCAACAAATATCATCATAATTTCAAAAGCATCAGGACGCACAGTGATTTATTATAACCTAATCCTTCGGAAAATAAAAAGGTAGAATTGTGCATAAGGTGTTGAAAAAGTTAAATGAATTTAAGTCAAAAATTCTACAATATCGGCTCTTTTTTATTTAATAATTCTGAAACCTCAATCAGTTTTATTTCTAAACCTTCTTTTTTTATCCGTGCCGCTTCTTCATACGCTCCCTTACTGAAACTAAATGCCACAATATAGCCCTTGTTATATTTAGCTCTTTTAAGTGCCGTCTCAAAATTATCTACCACATTTCGTCCCACGCCATCGCTTTGCTTAACCTGCACTCCCGCCTCATCGTGCCATAAATCTTTTTCAAAATAGCCGTCCAGTCCCATATCGCCAACCTTTCTTTCGCTGTGTTTTGCATCTAATTCATCAATAACCCAATTCTGAAACTCAAAAGGTTTAAACGCTTTTAAGTCGGCATCAGTTGTTGGAGTATTTATGGTTGTATAAGTCTCGTCTTTTCTTGCGCCTAATTTCTTCAGTCTTTTTTCAACCAACTTTATAGCTGTCGGAGATATATCTATGCCAACCCAGTGCCTGCCCAGTCTTTGTGCTACTGCTAAAGAAGTGCCGCATCCGCAAAAACTATCTAATACTACATCGTCTTTATTTGACGAGGCTTTTATAATTTTTTCTAAAAGTAGCTCTGGTTTTTGAGTGGGGTATCCCAACCGCTCTTTTGAAACATTTATTACTGCGGGTATTTCCCAAACATCTACGGGCAATACATCGGCATACCACCTACCTTGCTCATCTTGCTTCGGACTAAAAAAAGGCTTGTTATAATAAACTCGTTCTTTCTCTAAATTAAAATTATATTCGTCTGTTTTGGTATAGAAGTAGATATTGTCGTGTTTTCTACTCCACCGCCTTTGCGTTGCCCCGCCAGTTCTATAAGCCCATATAATTTCGTTTTGAAAATGTTTGGCACCAAATACTTCGTCTAACATAACTCGCAAATGGTGCGAGGCGTGCCAATCGCAATGTAGATAAAAACTACCAGCTGGCTTCAATACTCGGTGAAGTTCTTTTACCCTATCTTTCATCCAGTCAACATAAACATTTACCCCACCTTCCCATCTGTCCTCAAAACTCCTAATCTCTGCTTCATCGCCAAAAACAACTTCGTAATTTCTGTTGCTGAAAAACGGCGGGTCTATATAAATTAAATCTGCACTATCATTTTTTAGGGTTTTCAAAATCTCCAAGTTATCGCCCAAGATTAGCCTGTCTTTTATTTCATTTTTAGTTGTCATAACCTGAACAGTTTTGTTATACCTACTGGCTTTGAAACATAAAGCTCGCCGCCAGCGATAATCCTTGCGGACTACCCATATCCCTTTCGGGATATGACTGTTCAGGTGCTCTGACGACGAGCTTAATAGCCTGAACAGTTTTTTACGCCATATCTCGCAGATCAACTGCGAGGGTTAGGCAATTTAATTTGTATTGTTTTTTACTTTACCAAAAAGATTATAAAATGTAAAGCATCAACATTACGGCAGACTTGAAAAAAGGACTTAAATCTGATAGATTAATCGCAATATTAAATGATAATTACCCTAAATTACAATGGCAAGCGCTGACCAAAAAATACCCGTTATCCGAGAGCAAACGCTTGAACATATAGCGCGGTATCTTGGAGACCTCACTACAGGATGGAAAATTGTTCTATTGCTTAAAAGTTTGGGTGTGCCCGAAACTCTCACCAACTACTCGGGCTCAAAATGGTGGATGGTCTTATCAGTATTGAAACATTATGCATATTCAACGGAAGAGAAAGATAAAGAAATGCTTTTCAAAATCATATGCGAGACACTTCACCCGCTTATGTACAATGGAGATGAGCAAGCCGCAAAAACAGCCGCCGATGATTTTAATAAGTATCTTCAGTATGATGATTTAGCAGTTGGTTATGATGACGATGAAAAAATATACCTTATAGGACCATTCAGAGAACCTACTGAGGCAGAAAAACAAGACATCTTACAGGAATTTGGTGATGAGCTTTTTGAAAAAGAACAAAATGAACTGCAATTTTTTCGTCTTCCCGAAAATAGGGAAAAAATCTCTACTTTTCGCAAAGCATATCAAGTTTTTATGAACATAACAGAGGTATTTTGTGATAACCCCTCAAGACCATCACAAGAACTGAATGATGTCTATGTAAAAACAAAGAAGCTGATAATTGGCATCGTAAACAACCTTTACCTTAATGTGAGCAGTGTAGATGGTGTACAAAGAATGCATAATCTGACGCATTTTTGTATCCCGTTCAATAATCTCTTTACTGCTGAAAAAGAATATACGCCTGACTCTTTTGATATTGACCTAACGGGTAAAAAATTAAATTGGGATTATATACGACCAAGAATGAATGCCACCTACGGCGATATTGACGAACTTTATCGTAAGGTTGAAGGGAGCGATATACTCTCCAAGCCGGATGTTCAGCAAACACTCAACGATGTGTCCTTACTTCTCTCAAAGACAAAGGAGGATAATAAAAAGCGGACCGAAGCAAAACAGAAGGCATCCGAACCACAAATACCAGTGCAGAAGATTGAAATTACAGCTATGCCCGAGTTGCAGATTAGAAACGCAGAAGATAACACTTTTACAAAAGGCAAAAAACGAATACATCTGCCGAAGTTTAAGCCGACGGATTGGGCAAAAATAACTATCCGCTTCTTGGATGAACGAAATATACTTATCACATCTGACAAAAAAGAACTCACCCCTGCTGATTATGAGACGCTTGGTTTTGCAGATGAGAAACGTGGTAAGCCAAATCTGGCGTGGAAATTCTTTTATGGATTAGCACAAAATAATGGCGAGACAAACACATTGCCAACACCTATTCCTGATAACATCAAACAACAAAAGAGACAGCTCTCGGACCGCTTAAAAACAATTTTCAAGAACGATACAGACCCATTCCACGACCCAACAGAAACACACATCTATAGGATAAAAATCAATCTCATTTCATCGCAAACTGATGAGGAGCCGGATAAATATGGCACACGCGAATATCTGAAAAAAACAATGACAGAGGAATACGAGGAAAAATACAATGAATGATGCGGTGATTTCACCCTAAATCATTAATAAATAAAAAATGGCATAAACGCTTGGCAAATAAGCCAAGTGTTTTTTGTTTGGTGATTTTTCACCCTACGCCAGTAGTAGGACGCTAATTATTAAAACATAAATGATTATGAACAAAAATTTTTCAACTTTTGATTTGGGGCTTGCGGCAGTTTTGGTAACGATGGAATACGAATTGCTCAAATTAGATAAAACTAATCCCAAAAAAGTGCGGTTTGTATTCCGGCAAGAAAAAAGCATTGAACAAGCGATGCTTGATTACTACAAAGACGAAATTAAATTACCAGCCCAAACTTTATTCAATAATCAAAAAATGCTTAAAAACCGCATCTACTCGGCTGAGTAGATTTTATTATGTTACCAAAAGAAGCCATAGAAGAATTTAAGAAACTTTACAAGAATCGCTTTGGCATTGAGTTGAGCGATGAAGAAGCATCACGCCGGGCAAACAACCTTGTAAATCTCTACAAGGCCGTCTACAGCGAGCCTTCTTTTGGTCAACTAAAGGATCCGGAAAAGGAAAAAGAATAACCTTTGAAACTTTTGCTTGGAGTATTCCTCTAAATTTAGGGACAACAAAATTAACTTAGTAAGACAACAATGAATACTCCAAACAAAACAAAAATAACAGATTATATGCTTGATACGATAGTGCTAAAACTTAAATACCCGGAATTTAAGGTTGAAAAACCCCATCTTTTTCATCCCGCTTTTTTAATTGACGATAAGCAAATAAATCCCGACTTTGATTTTGGAAGAAATAACTACAAAGAATACAAACAAAATCCCACTTCGCAAAACAAGCAGGAAGGCATTTATATGCCCCGTCTTACCGGCTATAAACGCTTTAAGGAATACAAACCAACCTATGACCTGAACATTGAATTTTCAATACCGAAGATGCTTTTTGGCCAAAGCATTCAAGAAATAGATGCTGGTGATTTACCAAAAATAATTGAACTTCTGCGGCAAAAACTTTGGATGATGGGCGTTGAGGTGTCTGAAACTGCTTTACGCAACGCTGCTGTAATAAGAGCCCACTTTTGCAAGAACATTCCATTATCGCATCCGTCAACCGCTCAAGATGCGATGATTGAACTATCCAAAGCTAATTTGGGCAAGGGTAAAGACATAACCATTAGGCAATATGGAAACGGTGGGCAAGCATTGTATTTTTACGCTTCTTCGGTGAATATGATTTTTTACGATAAATTGCGAGACATATCAGCGCCAAAAAATAAAGCCACCGATAAAGACAGGTTCAAACGTGAGAAATTATTACTGCAGCAATTAGATTCTAACGATCAACTACCAGAAATTTTAAGATTTGAAGTCCGGCTCACTAACCAGCAAACCCTAAATTCATTTCTCTCAAAAGCAACCGGACAACAGGTTAAGAATATGACTTTTGAAAATATATTTAATAAAGAACTTTGCCAAAGAGCGTTATTGGCAAGTTGGGAAGAAATAACGGGCAATCCGGCAAGCCAGTTGGCATTGAAGATGGAAAAATCCTTTGATGAGATTTTTGATGTGGTGATCAAGGAACTAAACCCGGATCAAAGAAAAAAAGCCCATTCACTTAACAAAACACTGGCAAGCTTTGCGCTTTTTATGCTAATAAACCACTGCGGTGTCAGAAAAATAAGAAATAAAATTGAAAGCAATTGGACAGGTAAAAGTTGGATGCGCTTGTCGGATATAATCAAAGAATCAGCCACAACACTGAAAGAAGTGCCGCCATTAAAAATTATTAGCGATATACAATTAGCATTAGAAAAATTTGAAAGATATGACGCCTTGCTTAATACAACAGAAGCGTTATAATTAAGATGTTGCCTATGGTTCACAAATTCTCCGAAGTTTTTTATTGCCACATTGCCTTAAAGGGGCAGTCTGCTAATGTGGCTACTCTTCGGAGCAAGTGAATTAGGCAACCAGACTGTCCCTTTAAGATTTTATGAAAGAAACAACAACAAAAATTAAATACTTCCTTTACGCCAGAAAATCATCCGAATCGGAAGACCGGCAAGTGGCATCAATTGAATCGCAGATTGATGAAATGACAAAGATTATAGAACGGGAAGGATTAAAAGTAGCAGAAACTATAACCGAAGCTCATAGCGCTAAAATACCCGGCAAGCGGCCAATGTTTGAAAGGATGCTCAAAGATATTGAATCGGGTAAGGCTCAGGGCATCATTGTTTGGAATCCGAATAGATTATCCCGGAACTCCGTTGATACCGGACAGCTGATTTATATGTTTGATTTGGGAAAGTTGGTTGAAGTCGTAACGCCAAGCCAAGTATTCCGCAATACTCCGAATGACAAATTTTTATTCAGTCTTTTGTGCAGTCAGGCCAAATTAGAAAATGATAACCGGGGCATTGATGTGAAGCGAGGCTTGCAAAAGAGAACCAGAGCAGGCGTCTACCCTGCCCCGGCGCCTTTGGGTTATATGAATGACAAATACGCCGAACAGGGCAATAAAACCATTCTGCCAGATCCGGAACGCTTTGATACCGTTAGAAGAATGTTTGACCTGATGCTTACCGGAACTTACACGGTGCTTCAAATTCTTAGAATCATAAACGAAGAATGGAAATTCAAAACTAAAAAAGGAACTAAATTGGGGCGAAGTTCAATTTATAGTTTATTTAGCAAGTCTTTTTATTACGGAATGTTTGAATATCCCATTGGCAGCAGCAATTGGATCAAGGGAATCCATAAGCCAATGATTACCGAGGAAGAATACGATAAAATTCAAATTTTGCTTGGCAGGAAAGGCAAGCCACGCCCCAAAAGTCATATCTTTGAATTCACTGGTATGATGCGGTGTGGCGAATGTAATGGAATGATCACCGCTGAAGATAAAATCAAAAGACAAAAAAACGGCAACATCCATCGTTATATCTACTACCACTGCACCAAAAGAAAAACCCCTAATTGCAGTCAAGGTGTGGTTGAGGTTGGCGAATTAAAAATGCAAATTAAAGGAACGCTGGAAGAACTGAAAATAATACCTTTGGAATTTCACGAATATGCTATGAAATGGTTTAGAAAACAAAACGAAAAAGAATCTTCCAGCAGAAACGCTGTTTTATCCACTCAACAAAGAGCTTACACGCTTTGCGTGAAAAAGTTAGACAATTTAATAGATATGCGAGCTGCCGGTGAGATCACCGAGTCAGAATTTGCCCAAAAGAAATCTGTTTTGACTAAAGACAAGATGCGACTTGAAGAATTGCTTGCCGATACGGGAGAAAGAGTCAATCAGTGGCTTCAAACAGCCGATGATATGTTCACCTTTGTCCGGGATGCTATTAAAAAGTTCAATACCGGCAGCATAGAGGTTAAAAGGCAGATACTTTCAGCCCTCGGTCAGAACCTCATCCTAAAAGACAAAAAACTGGATATTGACTTAGAAAAATCGCTATTCCCGGTAAAAACAATAGCAAAAGAAGTAAAAGCGATTCATAAACGGTTAGAACCTGCTAAAAAGCCGATAGATAAGGCAAAATTAGAGCTTGCCTACGCACGAAATCCACGATTGCAGGGGCACCTGGATTCGAACCAGGGTCCTTCGTTTTGGAGACGAAGATTCTGCCGCTGAACTATGCCCCCTCGTTAGCATGTGGCTTATGGCCAATAGCTTATAGCTCTATTTTAGCGAATTTCTGAATGATTGAATACGCTTTACTAAAATCTCAGATTTATTATATATTTCTTTTAAAATATCTGTGGAAATATACCCAACTCTATTGGCAATTGTAAGTAAACTTATCGTTTCAAATAAAGATTTTATAGCAATATTTAAAAAATTCCTAAAATCTTTATTTGAATCACTGCCGCTACCTTCTGCAATATTAGCTGAAATAGATACTGATGCGCGTCTAAGTTGATCACTTAAAGCGAATAATTCCTCTCTCGGAAATTTCTTAACAATTTTATAAATTTCCTCAGAAAAATCGATGGAATCTTTCCAAATATCCAAGTGTTCAAATCTATACGCCATATGCTATAAGCTATATGCCATAAGCTATTTTGTTTCTTTATGAACCACATGCTTGCGGCACCATTTACAAAATTTCTTGAATTCAAGTTTTCTTTCCACCACTTTCCTATTTTTTTGAGTGTAGTAATTTGTCCGCTTACACACCGAACATTGAAGTTTTGTTACTTTTTCTTGCGCTTTCATAAATTTTTTTATTATTTACCGGAGCCAGCGGTCGGATTTGAACCGACGACCTACTGTTTACAAAACAGTTGCTCTGCCGCTGAGCTACGCTGGCAGATTAAAATTACCTTAAAATAGTATCATAATTTGTGGATTTTCGCAAATTATAAACCCCGATTACTCGGGGTAAAAATATTTCTTAATTAAAGTAAAATATCTTATTCTTTTAAATCGGATGGCTTTTATAATATTCAATAAGCGGCGCAAGCACTACCAAAGATATGCGATTGCCTTCCATAATTGATTCTTGAATATCTCCTTTATCAAATGAAACCGTTGTAAGCGTTGGCGGCAAGAATTCTGGTTCAATGACAAACAAGTTAATTCCATTTTCATATTCTCGTCTTACTCTTTCTATCTCATCTTTTTCTTCCAAGTTATGTTTAAGTTCAAGACCGTATGCGACAGCATGAGCCCAGTCGCGTGGGTATTTGCCTCTTGTTTTATCGGATCGACAGCGAATAGCAATGACCGTGTCATAGCCGTCTCTCAACGTTTTAATCAAAGGCATCGGCCTTTTAAAGACGCCGTCTATATATTCACCCCACTTGCCTTTATAAAAAATCGGAATAGCGGGAAATCCACTGGGAAACGCGCATGAGGCAAGAATTGCAAGCGACATAACAATTGGTCGAGCAATAATTTCCGGATCTTTATTTGAAAAGTAGACAACTTTTCCCGAGGGGACGTTAGTTGTGGTAGCAACAAATTCTCTTTCTTGAGCTACCAGCTCATCTGCATCTATCATTGCAACCAGCTTTATTAGGGGTTCAATTTTATAAATTGATTCGGGCATACCAAGAGTTGCGATAAAGTATAAAGCATTTTGATATTCAAAAATTTGCGATGGCTTTCTAAAAGAAAGCCAGGCTTGTCTTAATTCTTTAGACGAGCCATTGCGACTAACTATACTCCCACCATTAATTGCCCCTACCGATGAGCCATATACCTTATCAAAAGGCAGCCGGTTTTCTTCGATTGGTGCGAAAGCTCCAACTTCAAACCCTCCCACCAGCCCGCCGCTCCCAAAAACAATGGCTATTTTCTTAGGTGGAACATTCAGCGTATTCAACGGCAAAAGCTGTTTTCCCATTTGAACCTCCGCTTGACATTTCTGATTGTGAAGAAACTATTGATTTTATTATACTATATAAAAATAGCCCCGCAACTGCAGGGCTATTTTTGTTTTGTGCGTCGGGGAGGATTCGAACCTCCGTAGGCCGAAGCCAGCAGATTTACAGTCTGCCCTCGTTGGCCGCTTGAGTACCGACGCATAGCGCTCATTTTATAACAAAACATTTACATATTCAAGGAATTGATGTACGGTATTCTAAAGCTTTTCAAAGTTGTAATTGTTGTGACGGAGGAAGCGCAATGGAATCGAGTGATGACGAAAAACAGTTGTTACGCGATTTAGAAGACGCTAACGCCGTAGCTTACACCACAAAAATTACGACTTTGAATCGCCTCACGCTGTTAAGACAGAAAAAAATTCCGCGCCAATTGCCGCTTTTTGAAAAGATAGAAAATAATTGCGAAGGTCATTTTCTGCTTGCTTCGGGCCGGCACACAAACGTTTTTATCCAAACTGCCCTTGGCCTACGTTATGTGCATATCAGTCATAGTATTGGCTTCAGGTTGTACAAACTTCTGAAAGAAAGAGATTTGCTTGATAATGTTGATGTTATGATCGGCCCGCCAAT
>JGI1358J11329_10003937_pt1 | contig 10846 bp, 12 predicted proteins | sample Subgroupgradi54m_FD_11329 | JGI IMG/M metagenome (IMG submission 11329)
CATCGGCGTCAATTCCCGCCATAACTTTTTTGACAGCTCCCTTTGGATTTCCAAAAAGAATCCTCGAGTCTGAATAAGGACTATTAAGCGATTCCTTGTCAAAAAACTTTTTCTTTTTTTCTGGAAGTTCTTCATACTGCTTTTTTGCGCGGGCAAGGAATTTTTTAACCCCGTCTTCTCCCCTTGGGTCTGCTTTTATCCCAAGACTTAAAGCCAAATCATAAATTTCTTGAAGTGTCATGATGGAAATTATATAATATAGAAGCGCAAAACGCAAAGCCGGGGTGATGGAATGGCAGACATGCGGGTCTCAAAAACCCGTGGGCTTTAAACCCATGAGAGTTCGAGTCTCTCCTCCGGCACAATCTGCTCACAATAATTCATGAAAGAATTCGGTCGAAGAGAATTTTTAAGATTAAGTACTGGAGCTATAGTTGGAACAGTGGTTGGCAATATTACTCCCCATATAGCAAGAGATATTGATCGCTCAGTTCAAAGAGTAACTGGTATTCGTGCGGGAAACGCTGGAGGTTTTCAATGGCAAGAGCAATGCAGCAACAATCCCAGTCTTGAAGAATGTAATTCAAGCCCACCTATGGCTGCTGAAGTAATAATAACTTCCCTCAATTCCCTAATAGAAGAATTAACGTTCAGAACTTTACCCTCAGTTTTATTATCTGGTACTGAAAACGCTGAAAATCCTCTTGCGGAAACAGCATTTGGAACAGGAGGTTTCGGAATGACAAAGAAAGAACTTTTAGTAGGCGCAGGAACTTCTATAGCGTTTGGCGCTGGCCATAATTTTGTGCGTGGGGGCTTTGATAGAAAAACAATTCCCGCAGCTCAGACTTTTTTTGGAGCAATGATGTGGTATCTGCAAAGGAAGTTTGGAGTTGTGTCAAACACAGCTGCTCACACCTGGCACAATTTAAGAGCTTAAATATGCTGTGAGGGTTCGGCTCCCTCTTTGCCCACCAAAAAGACAGTAGGACGAAAAATCCGACTGTCTTTTTAATTTTAAGTTATCAAACTTAAACTGCTCCTTGTCCTCCTGGCTGCCCGCCGGTAGGATTTTCACTTGGCACAACTGGCGGTACTCCTACTCCTGGCTGTGGTTCCGGCATGGTCGCTGGCGCTGGAACTTCTGGTTCAGGCTGTACCGGAGGCATTTGTCCACCAACCGGCGGAGTTGTTCCTCCTGGCATACCTGGCATTGTTGGTTCAGTTGGTGTTTGAGTTGGAACTCCTCCTGGTTGTCCTGGTACTCCTGGGTTTTGATTTGATTGATCGTCCATTATTTATTTTCACCTCCTTCTTCTCTTTTCTTCTCTACATTGTAAAATCTTATCCTATCTCCTCTAAAAAGTAAATCAATTTCCCCTGTGGGGCCATTTCTATGTTTTGCAATTAAAAGTTTTGTCGCAATTGTAGGACCCAATTCGTCTTCCGGTCTATATATGAACATAACTACATCCGCATCCTGCTCAATTGCTCCGCTTTCTCTCAAATCTGCAAGCTGTGGTTTTCGCTCCCCTCTATGTTCTACCGCACGGGAAAGCTGGGAAACCGCAACAACCGGAATTTTTAGCTCCCTGGCCAAATTTTTTAGAGCTTGGGAAACGGCGGATACTTCCTGAACTCTATTTTCATAGCGCCTACCGGAATCAACAAGTTGTAAGTAATCAATGATTATGAGCTTAATCTTGTGCTCCGATTGAAGCCTTCTTGCTCTGGTTCTAATTTCCGATATTGAAATTCCCGGCGTGTCATCAATAAATATTTGCGCCTCGGCCAACTGCCCCATAGCTTCTGACAATTTGGCAAAATCTGTTTCTGATAGTCTTCCGGTTTTAAGTCTCCATGCATCAACATCTGCCTGCCCAACCAAAAGTCTGTCTACCAATTCCTCCTGACTCATTTCCAGAGAAAAAATTCCAACTGGCAACTTGTCATTTACGGACACGAACTGAGCAATGTTAACCATAAGCGCAGTCTTTCCCTGCCCTGGCCTTGCGGCTAGAACCAAAAGATTTGATTCCTGCATTCCTGACAAAATATTATCGAGCGCAAAAAATCCTGTTCTTACACCACGCAAACCCTCTCCTCTTTTATGAAGCTCATCAATTCTGTCGAAGCTGTCCGCTAGCGCTTGCTTGATTGGAATAAATCCGCGCAAATTGTGTCCCTGGGATATTGCAAACACAAAAGCCTCCGCCCTATTTACAAGCTCCCCAACTTCTTTATCCTCCATAAAACCCATTTCGGCAATTTGCCCGCCAATTGCAATTAGCGCGCGTTTTGTAGAAGCTTCTTTAACAAGATTTGCATAGTCTTCAAGGTTAGCAGCCGTTGGAACAATATCTACGAGTTCCGACAGATAGGAGCTTTCAATTTTATCAAGAACTTTTTGTTTTTTAAGCTTTGCCGTTAGAGTCAGAATATCAATTGGTTTTCTCTCTTCATAAAGCGAGATCATTGCGTTAAAAATCATCCCGTTAATGTCATAATAAAAATCCTCAGGTACAATCATTTGCGAGGCAACGCTTATTGCGTCTTTATCTATAAGGATTGCGCCAAGCACAGATTGCTCGGCTTCTTCATTATTTGGGGGAACTTTCAAATTTGCCATAAAATTTTAAAATCCTAAATTATAATTTCTAAATCCTAAACGTTTTGAATTTAAAACTTTGAGTTCTGAACCTGTTTAGAATTTAGTGCTTAGATATTAGTGCTTAAGGTCTACCCGAGCACTATTACTTCCATCTCTTGTGGTAGTTTTTCAAAAGTTACTGCGAATTTACTGACCGGTGCGGCTGCTTGTTCTTTTAAGTTTTTTGCCGCCTCTACTGCTTTTTCACCATACAAGACCACAACGCTTGGCTGCATCGCAGTTATTGTCTTATCACTTGGGATTTCATCTGCGTTAATGATCACAACGTGAGCAGGCGTTGCGCTTTCTATTTTTGAAAGAGTAGACGCTTTGGCAAGTGCTACTTCCATTCTATCCACTGATAATTTATAGACAATTCCCTCTCCACTTTTGACTGAGGATATTTTTACACCTTTAACTTCATACTCTCCAGGACCTGAAATTACAACTCTAAATTCTGAGATTTGGGATGTGTCAACCTTGTCATCTTCAAGGCACATTACAGCGTCTGCTTCTGTTTTTCCAATGGCAACTGTGGGGTCAACTATAAAACTTGCAAGCTTTGAGCGGATTTTTATTGACGCTTCAGACAAAAGTGCTATTTCCATGTCAACATCCTACCACAAGGGAGAATTTCTTGACAAGGGGTTCTTTTTATCATATCATTCAAACTCGCAAAGCATGAAAAAAGAGAAAATAGTTTTAGCCTTTATAGCCGCCCTTATTGGACTTTTGGTAGCAGGAATTCTTTTCTATATTTATGAGTCAACCAAAACCGTTTCCTCTTCAAAACCTCAAGTTGTTTCAACNACNCAGCAAGGACAAGTAGCTCCAGTCAAAATTTTTCTAAATATTTCAAAACCTACAGATGAATCAGTTGTAGATACTAAAGTTGTTGAGATAACCGGCAAAACTAAACCCGACGCAACAATAATAATTTTAACTTCACTAGATGAAAAGGTAGTTGCTCCGTCAGCGGATGGGAATTTTTCAACCACAATAAATATTGACGATGGTCAAAACTTAATAGAAGTGACTAGCATTGCCAAAACGGGCGAGGAAATAAAAGTTATAAAAACAGTAACGTTTTCAACTGAGAAATTCTGAATCTTATGACAAAAAAACTTACAATATTTACTTGCTTACTTATGATCGCTTTCTTTTTTTTCAAAGTAAGCACTTATGCCGCAACGCCAATCCCGTCAACTGACTTACAACAAAAGGCGCAAAAACTTTTGGAACTTGTTGCATCTGATACAGCAAAACTAAATCTAACTGAAAAAAGAGGAATCATAGGAACCGTTACAGATTCTTCAAATACGCAAATCACAGTTAACGACGCACAAGGAAATACTAGGTTTATAGACGTTGACGAACTGACTAAATTTTCAAATCCCGTGGCAAAAGGTTCTTTTGGAATATCCGATATTCAAAAAGGTTCAACCGTTGGAGTTTTGGGTCTATACAATAAAAGTTCAAGAAGAATTTTAGCAAGATTTGTCAATGTCATGATCCTTCCCCAGTTTATTCATGGAGCTGTGTCAACAGTCGACAGTAAGAATTTTAATTTCACTATTATAACGGACGAAAATAAAAACATGTCAATAGATGTGGAAACTGTTACAAAAACCTCTTCTTACACACTTTCCGATGGACTTACAAGGTCCGGTTTTTCAAAAATAACAACAGGAGAAAACATCGTTATTATAGGCTACCCTAACAAAAAAGATACAACTAAAATCTTGCCTTCCTTTATTATTCTCTTGCCTGAGATTCCTAAAAACCCGGCAATAAATATGCCAGGCTCTACTTCCTCCGGAGAAGTTGCACCCTCTCCTGCCGGAACAACAACCTCAACAGGCAGCGGGAAATCACTAACTCCAATTACACGATGAGTCCCCGATTATCAAAAGCTAGGGCATTTCTTAAAGGAGGCATTGATGCCATCCTCGTTTCTTCGGTTCCGAACATTATCTATTTAACAGAGTTCTCAAATTTTTCAAAAGATGAAAGAGAAGCATTTCTGCTTTTTACCAAAAATTCGAGCTACATATTAACCGACGGAAGATACTCCGAGGCAGTGAGAAAATCAGTAAAGAAATTTAAACTAATAGAAATATCCCCTACCCTTTCATTAAAAGAAGCGTTTTTAGAAATTAAGAATAAGCATAAGATTTTAAAAGTTGGAATTGAAGAAAATAATTTGACAGTTGCCGAATACAAGAAGTTTGGAAAGATTTTTAAGCTTACGAGCTCAGACTTAAATGAAGTTCGAACAGTTAAAGACCCAAGTGAAATTTCAAAGATTAAAAAGGCATGTGAAATTGGCGACCTAGCTTATTCTCATATTCTTAAGAAATTGAGAATAGGAGTTACAGAAAATGAAATAGCTCTCAAAATAGAATCATTCATAAAAAGCAAGGGGGCTACGTTGTCGTTCGATTCAATAGTTGCTTTTGGTGCTAACTCCTCAGTTCCCCACCATCAAACCGGAAAAACTAAATTGAAGAAAGGTGATATTGTACTTTTGGATTTTGGAGTTAAGCTTGAAAACTATTACTCTGACATGACAAGGACTGTCTTTTTTGGAAAGGCAACAGACAAACAAAAAAAGATTTACCAAACAGTTCTGGAAGCTCAAACCTCAGCAATCAAAGCATTGCATGATATATCGATATATGATCCATCGAAAGAGAGAGCTTCGAAGATAGACAAAATAGCTCGGGACTATATTATTTCAAAAGGTTACCCAACAATTCCGCATTCTCTAGGACACGGGATTGGTCTTGAAGTTCATGAAGATCCCCACCTTTCACCAAGATCAAAAGGTGTTTTAAAAGAAGGTATGGTTTTTTCAATTGAACCTGGGATTTATATTAAAAACTTCGGCGGCGTAAGAATTGAGGATTTGGTTGTATTAACAACAAAAGGTGCAAAACTACTCACCCATTCCCCAAGAACTATCCTGCAGCTTGCAAAAAACTAATATGCAAAATTGGCGCTGTCCCCTTAAGATAAATCATCTCCGGCTTGTAAGCATCGCTCTCCAACGAAATATCAACATTTAGCGTTTGCAGAAAATGAATTGTCCTTTCCAGTTCAAGTTTATTAGCTGTTCTGCCGCGCCCTCTATTAAACACTTCGTCATTTAGCTCCCCTTCCCTAAACAATCTATCGATAAAAACATCCGCATCCTTATCTACTAAAGCAAAAGGGTAAGCACCAATAAAAAATGCTCTTCTTCCCTTTGTACCAACCCTATAATCAGCAGGCAAAAGACCTATGGGCTGTTCCCTTTTCCCAACCTTTAGCATTTCTAAGTCTCTTTTGAATGTCATTAAACGTCCTATTCTTGTTGGTCCTATTCCTTGGGTATAGCGAAGGGTTCTATCATCCAGCCCGAAAACTTGAGGCCATGAATGGTAACCGCGCAGATAAAAAGCCTGAGCTAAATCAACAATAGGATGGATCTGATTCCGAACATCCTCTCCTCCTAGATACAAACGCCTCTCCCCTTCGTGACTAGCCATAAGTCTCATAGTATAACAGTTTTTTCTTATATTGCAACTTCTACATTTGCTTAAAAGCCTCAAAAAATATATCATATAAGCATGAAAGTACAGACTTTGAAAGGTTTTAGGGATTTTTTGCCCTTGGAAGCTAGAAAACGCCAATACGTAATCGACAAGATACGCGGGGTGTTTGAGTCCTATGGTTTTGAACCTCTTGAAACTCCGGCTTTGGAGTTTAAAGAAATTCTCATGGGAAAATATGGAGAGGAAGAAAAATTAATTTACGATTTTAAGACCCGCGGCGGTGATGAAGTTGCGCTACGATATGATCAAACAGTCCCCCTGGCCCGCGTTATTGCGCAATATCAAAACGTGCTTCCTCTGCCGTTTAAAAGATACCAAATTCAAAATGTCTGGCGCGGTGAAAATACACAAAAAGGACGTTACCGCGAATTTTTGCAGTGTGATGCAGACATTGTTGACTCCCCGTCTTTGGTTGCGGATGCGGAGATAATAAAACTTGTGCTTTCCATTTATGAAGCCTTAGGGCTGGATGTAAAAATTAAAATAAATGACAGGAAAAATTTTGAGAACCTGGACAAAAAAATAGTCTCTGCAATTGACAAGCTTGAGAAAATTGGAGAAAGCTCTGTTTTGTCCGAGATGATTGAAAAAGGAATGAACCAGGCGGAGGCGGAAAAAGTTTTGTCTGTGCTTGCAGGAAAACCCCAAACGCAAAACATTAAAACAGTTTTTGGATTTCTTAAAGATATGGGCGTTGACACTGCAAATGTCATTTATGAACCCTCTCTTGCAAGAGGCCTTGATTACTACACAGGAATTATTTTTGAGACAGTAATAGAAGGCTCCACGGGTTCTATTTGCAGCGGCGGCAGGTATGATAATTTGATTGAAAATTTTACAGGAAGGCCTGTTCCGGCTGTTGGTTTTGGTTTGGGACTTGATAGGACAATTGAAGTTTTGGAAGCAAAAAATCTACTCCCTACATTTGACTCAAACGCAAAAGTTTTAGTAAGTATTTTTTCTACTGAACTTGGAAAAGAATCAATTAAGGTAGCTTCCGAGTTTAGAAAAAAGGGAATTAATACAGAACTTTGGTTCGACGCAGCAGACAAGCTGGATAGACAATTAAAATACGCAAGTCTTAAAAATATTCCTTACGTTGCAATTATTGGTCCTGAGGAAGCCAAGAATAATACAGTTACGTTAAAAGACTTGAAAACCGGAGAGCAAAAGACCGCAACCCTGGACGAGACTGTCAAAACCCTTGTTTGATTTTTGAACCCATTTTTCGTATAATACACTTATGAAAGCAGCAATTCACCCACAATTTTTTGAAGCACAGGTTATTTGTGCATGCGGAAACAAATTCACCGTTGGTTCAACGCGTGAAGTAATTCACGTGGAACTTTGCAACAAGTGTCACCCATTCTACACAGGTGAGCAAAAATTTGTTGATAGTGCATCAAGAATTCAAAAATTCGAAGCCAAGCAAAAAGTTGCTTCACTTTTTGTTGTTAAAAAGGCAAAGAAAATTGAAGAGAGAAAAGCCCAGGATAATGCCCCAAAGACTCTTCGAGAAATGTTAATGGCAGCCAAGTAGATACGGAGTACCAACTTCATGGACGATTATAGGAAAGTACAACTTTTTGAGTTTGAGAAAAAAATAGAAGAAGCAAAAACGCTTTTGTCCGATCCTCTTTTGGGAAAACTTGCACAGGAAGAAATTGACGAACTTGAAATACAAAAGAAAAAATTGGAGGAGGAATTGGCCGCATCGACAAAGCCGGTTGAAGATTCCCTGGACGAGAGAGATGTACTTTTGGATATAAAAGGTGCTGCCGGCGGAGAAGAGGCAAAACAATGGGCAGATGAACTTCTGCGCATGTATACGCGCTATGCACAAAGCATTGGGCTTAATGTTGAGCAGGCTGATGAGAGCGTTATTAAAATTTCAGGACCAAAAGCTAGAAATCCTTTTGGAATTTTCAAATATGAGGCGGGTGTCCACCGAGTACAAAGGGTTCCGTTGACAGAAAAAAGAGGAAGAGTTCATACCTCTACTGCAACCGTTTCAATTTTGCCCCAACTTGATGATATTGATTTACATATTGCCCCCGAAGATATAGAATTTGCAGCGTACAGAGCTGGCGGACACGGTGGGCAAAACGTAAACAAAGTTTCTACTGCGGTCAGACTTGTGCACAAACCATCAGGAATTGTAGTAACCGCCCAAACAGAAAGGCATCAAGCCCAAAATAGAGAAAATGCGATGAAACTATTACGTGCAAAGCTTTGGGAAATAGAAATTGAGAAAAAAGCGTCTCAACTTGCCTCTCTAAAATCAACCCAGGTGGGACGCGGAATGAGGTCTGAGAAAATAAGAACCTACAACTTTCCTCAAGACAGACTTACGGACCACCGAATTAATAAAAGCTGGCATAACTTGCCGGTTTTAATGAGTGGAGAAATTGACGAGGTAATTAAAGACGTCCACGCTTCTTACAATTAATCTATATATTCCTTATCTTTTTTTCTAAGAGTTTCAAAAGCATCCTCCCCTAATCTTCCTTTTCTTATAATTTCTGCAACGTGCATTCCACCTGCTAAATGCGGCAACACTACATAATCTGCTCCCGCTTTATACAAAATTTTTGCGTCCGTTATATCAAGCGCCATAACAACAACTTTGGCAGACTTGTTCATGCGGGAAAGTTCTTTTATTAGAAAACGATTGTCATCCATGTCTGGGATTGTTGAAATTACAAGACGCGCCTTATCAAGATTTGCCCGATGTTGAATATCCAAATCCGATATATCTCCAAATAGCCCTATTCTTTCTTTATTTTTTTCTTTAATTTTGCGCAGAATCTTTGGATCAAAATCTATTACAATTACGTCCTTATCTGCTTCTTCCAGCGCATCAAGAATGCTTTCCCCCATTTGATCTGCTCCTATCAAAATTACATGATTGCTAAGCGTCTCAAGACCTTCTGATGAAAAACTCTCCTCTCTACCCGCGTGGAGCTTATCAAAAATAAAAAGTGCGGGACGAAAAATTTTGAATAATTTTTTGCTATACAAAATCATATAAGACGAGGTTGCAAAAGTAATTATTCCAACTAGTGCAACTAGCGTTACTGCCTCATTTGTCACGTGTCCCAACTTATTTCCCAGGAACAAAAGAATCAAAGAAAACTCAGAAACCTGCCCCAGACTTGTTCCGCTTAAAAACGCTGTCCTTTTCCTGTAACCTAAAAGGCCAATGATTATCATAAGCACCAATGGCTTAACTATAAGAACAAAAAGGGATAGAGCAAGCGCCGGAATAATTATAGAAGAGATATTTGTAAAAGCAATCTGCAGTCCTAAAACTACAAAAAATAAAACAATAAAAAAGTCGCGCAAGATTTTGGCTTTTGCAATTATTTGATAATTTGCAATTGAATTTGCAAGTGCAAGACCGGCTAAAAACCCGCCAATTTCAATTGAAAATCCTATGAATGGAGATGAAACCAGTGCGGCAAGTGCAAAAACCCACGCAATGCTTACAAGAAAAAGAGTTTCTGATGAACGCGCCAAAACTTCAACAACTTTTGGAATCACACTTCTGCTCAAATACCACACACCACCGAATAGTACTATCCCCTTTACGGCAATTAACATGAAGTCTGTTACTCCGGAGGCAGTCCCCGTTTTAAGATTAAAGCCGGAGAGAAAAATAAGCACAAGAATTGCAATTAAATCCTGGATAAGCAAAACACCAACTGAAATTTTTCCGTGAAGGCTTTGCAGCTCATGCTTGTCCGAGATAAGTTTGACAACAATAATTGTGCTTGAAAACGTTAGCGCGGCAGCAATATATAAAGCGGTCAAGGGCGGAAAATGAAAAAGCATGGCAACAAAATATCCCAGTACAGAATAAATAATTATTTGAAAAACCGCTGTTAAAAGAGAAACTCTTCCAATTACCGGAAGCTCGTCTATTCTAATTTCAAGACCTAGCAAGAATAGAAGAAGTGTAATTCCAATCTCGGCAAGACTTTTAAGCAAGTCCTGATTGGCAATTGTCAAAATACCAAGAGGTCCAATTATTACACCCGTCAAGATATATGCCAGAATTAAAGGTTGCTTAAAAAATCTAAAAACTATAGACAAGAGTGCTGCCAGAGTTATGATGATTGTAATTTCAAAGAAAATATTTCCCATAATGCCCTTTGTGTAGTATATTAGAAATATGACCCGTTCGACAAGCTCAGGGTCATAGTGAGTGCAATCGAACTATGAAAATTGAGCTAGTGGAAAAAAAGAAAGAAACCAAAGACGTTACTTCTTTTATTTTTGAAAGCCGCGTTCCGATTGAGTGGATTGCCGGACAATTTTTATTTTACACTTTCCCCCACCCAAATCCTGATGAGCGGGGAATAACCCGCTACTTTACTATTTCTGCTGTACCTTTTGAGAAACATATAATGCTTACAACAAGATTCGCCGGCAAGAAATCTAGTAGTTTTAAGCAAAAACTTTTCGCAACTCCAATTGGAACAGAAGTTGAGATAACAGATCCGGATGGAGACTTCATAGTTGAAGATCTAGGCAAGAAAATTATTTTTATTGCGGGCGGAATCGGAATCACTCCATACCGATCGATTCTTTTAGATCT
>JGI1358J11329_10003942_pt1 | contig 10840 bp, 12 predicted proteins | sample Subgroupgradi54m_FD_11329 | JGI IMG/M metagenome (IMG submission 11329)
TATCCTATAAAGGATTTCCCCGTAGTTCACTTTTGAAAGTTAAACAGTTCACTTTTCAAGTGTTCCTAACAGCTATAGGATCTTGTGAGCGGGGTACGAGAATCGAACTCGCTTCTCTACCTTGGGAAGGTAGCATACTACCGGTGTACTAACCCCGCATTTGCACATTTAGTATACTACTATCTTGGTATTTTTAAAACATTTCCGGAAAATATTAAGTCTGGATTTTTTAAACTATTTGCCTGTGCGATTCTTGTCCAAGAAAATCCGTCTCCATAAGCTCTTACAGCTATGTCCCAAAGATTGTCCCCTTTCTCAATAGTATAAGAATTTCCTGCGATAGATTTATTTGTTTCTTGTTCTTGCTGAAAAGATACAGTAATAGCTTTGGCTTCAACCTTAGGAATTGTAAGTTTGTTACCGGTAAAAATCATTCCCGGATTTTCAAGATTGTTTGCTTTTGCTATATCTACCCAATTGTATCCGGATTTGTAGAAATTTTCCGATATGCTCCAAAGATTGTCTCCGGATTTTATTGTATAAGTTTTCTCAGAATTTTTATTACTGCCGTTTACCGTTTTATCCTCCTGAGTTTGAAGCGAAGGATTAAATTGTGTCGAGCTTGTCTGGGTAATCTTTTGAGATCTTGCGAAAAATATTCCCAATCCTGCAATTACTATAACCACGATAAGCCCAGTTAAAAGACTAATATATGATTCGCCCCATTTAATTTGAGAAAAGAAAGTCTTTTTTTTAATTTCCCTTTTGGCTGTTGTTTTTTTACTTCTTGGCATATATCCTCCCTTCCGGGCAGAAGATTTTGAGGTTTAGGCATGTATTTTCTGCGGGCTCGACCGGATTCGAACCGGCGATCTTCTCTCTTACCCGCTTAATTTTGGCGGGGTGAACGGGACTCGAACCCGCGACCTCTTCCGTGACAGGGAAGCGCTCTAACCAACTGAGCTACCACCCCAAAGCAAAAGTAATCCTAACAAATAATTGAATTATAGTCAATGCTCTGATATTATTGCCTTAAATGAGTAACGAGCAAATTGCAAAACTTCTGCGAAACATTGCTGTAGCCTACACGATTAAAAACGAAAAAAAATTTCGATTTCAGATAATTGCATATCAGAGAGCTGCGGATTTCATAAAGAACAGCTCAATAGAACTACAGGACTACTATAAAGACGATAAATTACAAGATATTCCAGGGATAGGCACTTCTATTAAGGGACATTTGGAAGAGTTATTTAAAACTGGAAAATCCAAGCAATTTAATTGGGCTCTCAAAGGAATACCCGAACCGGTTTTTGCACTAATCGATATACCAACGTTTGGTCCTAAAAAATCTTATAGGTTAGTAAACGAATTTGAATTATCTAATTCAAAAAACGTTATTCTAGACTTAGAGAAAATTGCAAAGAAAGGGCTCATTGCGCAGCTTAAGGGTTTTGGGGAAAAGTCGCAGCGAGATATTTTACGAGCAATAAAAGAGTTTAAAGAAGGAAAAGGTAAGACATCGCGAATGATACTTCCCTTTGCATCTGAAATTTCAGACAAAATCATAGATTATTTACGTAAGTCTCCGCATGTGAGAAGTGCCTACGTTCTTGGCAGTCTAAGACGTCAATTGCCAACTGTTGGAGATATCGATATTGCGGTAGCCTCAAATGACCCTAAAAAAGTAATAGATCATTTTATATCATATCCATACATAGAAAGAATGATCGAAAAAGGTAAGGAAACAGCTTCCATGCTTGTTTCGGGTGGGAAACAGATTGATCTAATGGTTCAACCACCCCAAGCTTTTGGGGCATTACTACAACATTTTACTGGTAGCAAGAATCATAATATTGCATTGCGGGAATTCGCTCTCAAAAAAAGTATGTCTTTATCAGAGCATGGAATTAAGTATTTAAAAAATAAAAAATCAAGTATTCAGCAAATCAATTCGGAAAAAAAATTCTATAAAACTCTAGGCCTTGCCTGGATTCCTCCAGAAATACGAGATAATACTGGGGAAATTGAATTGGCTGCAAAAAATGCATTACCAAAACTTATCGAGATAAAAGATATAAAAGGAGATTTTCATTTGCACTCAAATTTTTCAATTGAACCAAGTCACGACTTAGGGAAAAATTCCATCAAGGAAATGATAAATAAAGCGGTGTCCCTTAACTATAGTTATGTCGGTTTTTCGGAACATAATCCAAGTATTTCTAAACATACGAAAGAACAAATTTATAATTTAATTAAATCAAGAAACAATGAGATTGATCACATTTTATCTGGTACAAAAAGTATTCGAGTATTAAAACTACTCGAAGTTGATATTTTACCCAGCGGGGACTTGGCAATTAATGATAAATCCTTAAGTCTTTTGGACTTTGCAATTGTTTCGATTCACAGCGTTTTTTCTATGGACAAAGCTAACATGACCCAACGTGTTATAAAGGGACTCTCCCATCCAAAGGCAAAAGTTCTTGCTCATCCAACAGGCAGACTTTTAAACCAGCGGCCCGGATACGAACTTGATTGGGAAAAAATTTTTAAATTTTGCAAGGACAATAATAAAGCACTCGAGATTAATTCATGGCCGACAAGATTAGATCTGTCTGATCAAATAATAAGACAAGCTGTCAATCTAAGAGTCAAAATGCTTATAGATACAGACAGCCATGCTTCTTATCAAATGGATAATATGAAATACGGCGTCGCAATGGCAAGAAGGGGCTGGGCAAAAAAAGATGACATCTTAAACACTTTAGAGTATAATGAACTCATTCAGTGGCTTAGGAGGTGAATTGAATTGTTAATTCCTTTAATTATTATCGGCATCGTAATTTTATTTGTGCTGTTTATATATAACAGCTTAATTACGACAAAGATGAGAGTTAGCGAAGCTTTGTCACAAATCGATGTACAGCTTAAAAGAAGAGCAGATCTAATTCCGAACTTAGTTGAAACTGTAAAAGGATATGCAACGCACGAGAAGGAGCTATTCGAAAAAGTTACAAAAGAGAGAACTGCACTGATTTCTGCAAAAGGAACTGGGGAAAAAGCGGCCGCAAACAACCAACTTACTCAAACATTAAAATCCATTTTTGCTGTTGCAGAAAACTATCCGGATCTTAAGGCAAGTCAAAATTTTCTTGAACTTTCGGAAGAATTGTCAGATACCGAAAACAAAATTGCATACGCGAGGCAATTTTATAACAGTAGCGTTTTAGATTTTAATACTAAGATAAAAACGTTTCCTAACGCATTATTTTCAGGACTGTTGAACTTTAAAGAAGCTGAGTTCTTCGAAACATCCGCAGAGGAGAAACAACCTGTTAAGGTAAAGTTCTAAATATGAAAATCTATTCTTCTATATCTTCAAATAAATTGAAGACATGGCTGATAATGTTTTTGTTTGTCATTTTTATTTCTACTGTTGTTTACGTATTCAGTAAAGCTTTGGGATATGGTCCTTCTTTAGTTGGTTTTGCTCTTATTATATCCGGGATAATGAGTATTGGAAGCTATTACTATTCTGATAAGTTGGTTTTAGCAATATCGGGGGCCAAAAAAATAGAAAAAAAAGATAATCCTGAACTTTTTAATACCGTAGAAAATTTGTGCATAGGAGCGGGGCTTCCAAAACCTAATATTTATATCATAGACGATCCATCACCAAATGCTTTTGCAACGGGCAGAAATCCTAATCATGCGGTAGTCTGCGTTACGACAGGTTTACTTCAGACCCTTAATAAATCCGAGCTGGAAGGAGTAACAGCTCATGAACTTTCTCACGTTAAAAACTATGACACGAGACTAATGGGTATCGTATCTATTCTGGTTGGATTTGTTGCGATAATTTCAAATATTTTTTTTCGATCACTTTGGTTTGGGGGGGGAAGAGACAGCGATAGGGAGAGCTCGAATGCGCAATCAATATTTCTAATTGTTGGGATTGTTTTTGCTGTTTTATCTCCAATTGCCGCAACGCTGATTCAACTTGCAGTTTCAAGGAAAAGAGAATTTTTAGCTGATGCATCCGGAGCGCTTCTTACGAGATATCCGCAAGGGCTTGCAAGTGCACTCGAAAAAATTTCTAAATACCCTAAACCGCTTAAAACCGCCAGCAATGCAACCGCCCACTTGTTTATTATTAACCCCTTTAAGGGAAAAGATACCAAGCAATGGTTTTCAAGCCTTTTTGACACTCATCCTCCGGTTGAGGAAAGAATAAAAATTCTTCGGTCGATGTGATTTTGTTCAAAATTAGTATAATCATTCTATGAATCTCTTTCTGATACTTTTTGGCAAAATATTTATTTTTTTAAGCAGTTTTTTGAATCTCGGATCGGGCTCGACTTGGCCAGGGCATATTGCTCTTAGCATTAATGAGAATTTTTTAAAGGATACTCTCGCAAAAAGAAAATTTAAAATTATTCTTGTTGCAGGCACAAATGGCAAAACTACAACGAGTAAGTTAATTAAAGATATATTAGAAAAATCTGGGAAAAGAGTATTTAAGAATGAATCGGGCGCAAATCTTATAAACGGGGTGGCATCTTCTATTATTAACAATTCGGATATGCTTGAAAAATTAAACTATGATTTTGCAATCTTTGAAATAGATGAAAATACTCTTCCTATTCTACTGCAATCAGTATCTGCGGATTTTATAATTTGCCTAAACTTGTTTAGAGACCAACTCGATAGATACGGGGAGGTAAATACCATTTCAGAAAAGTGGAAGAAAGCTTTTTGGAAATTGCCTAAAAAAACAAAATTAATTTTTAATGCCGATGATCCTCAAATTGCCGCTTTAGGAAGAGATGTCAAATTAAACGCTTACTATTTTGGTTTAGACGAAAAACCCCACTACAAAAATCTTCAACACGCTTCGGATTCAATATACTGCCCCCTATGTAACTCAAGACTCAGTTACGAAACAATTTATTTTTCTCATCTTGGAAAATGGAAGTGTGAAAGTTGTGAATATTCAAGGCCAGACCTTTACATAAGTAAATTAGGGAAGTACCCATTGCCCGGCACATATAACAAATACAATGCGTTGGGAGCAGTGCTTGTGGCAAGGCTTTTGAAAATCGATGCAAAACAAATAAACATAGCTCTAAAAGAATTTACTCCTGCATTTGGAAGGCAGGAAATTGTTGAATATAAAAATAAAAAAATACAAATTTTCCTATCTAAAAATCCCGCAAGCTTTAATCAGTCACTGAGCGCAATAAATGAATTGAAAGCCAAACATCTTCTCTTGGTATTAAACGATAGAATTCCGGACGGAAGGGATATTTCTTGGATTTGGGATGTGGATTTCGAAGATAATCTCAAAAATTTTAAAAGAATCTCAGTATCAGGAGACAGAGTCTACGATATGGCACTCAGAATAAAATATTCAGAAAATGGCAAATGGCAAATGGCAAATGGTAAATCAGAAATTAAAATCTATGAGAATTTGAAAGAGGCTGTAGAAAAAGTAATCTCAAATATATCCAAAGATGAAATTTTATACGTGCTCCCGACTTATTCGGCGATGCTAGACTTGCGAAAAATTCTAACAGGGAAATCAATTTTATGAAAAATAAAAACTATACGCTATCCCCTATTCTCTATTCACTAAATATTGGCTGGCTTTATCCTGATCTTATGAGTACCTATGGCGATAGAGGTAATATCATGGTGCTTTCGAAAAGATGCGAATGGAGAGGGATCGATGTTAAAATTCGAAACTTAAATGAAGGATTTGACGAAAAACTTCTAAAAGGTATCGACATTTTATTTATGGGAGGAGCACAGGATATACAACAACAGATCGTCTCAAGAGATTTTTCTTCAAAAAAAATCGCTAGCCTTAAAAGAAAGATTGAAGATGGAACGCCGGGACTCTATGTATGCGGCGCTTATCAATTTCTGGGAAAATATTATAAAGAAGTAAACGGGACTAAAATAAAAGGACTTGGAATTCTTGATCTTTTCACTGAAAACCCCGGAGAAGGAAATGAAAGGTTTATTGGAAATGTTATCATTCAAGCAAATGGCTTATGGCAAATGGCAAACAGTAAAAAAACTATAAGCAATACGCCATACGCCAAAAGATATGTCGTGGGATTTGAGAATCATGGTGGAAGAACCTATCTTGGAAAAAATTTAAAACCTTTCGGACAGGTTGTAAGAGGTTTTGGAAATAATGATATGGATAAAACAGAAGGTGCCATCTACAAAAATTCTATCGGAACTTATCTTCACGGCCCAATTCTTCCCAAAAATCCTGAAATAGCAGATTTTCTTATAAAAAGAGCTTTAGAAATTAAATATGGAGAAAAAATAAAACTTGAGAAACTCGACGATTCCCTTTCCCAAAAAACAAGAAAATCTGTACTCCAAAAAATTATTTCTTTTTAAGTTCCGTCATTGCGAAAATTACTAAAGCCGAATATAATTGAAGCATGAAAATTAATGTAAAGCACATTGCAAAACTTGCAAATCTTCCTTTATCGCAAGTAGAAGAAAAAAAATTCGAAAAACAACTCGCTTCAATTCTTGAGTATGTCGAGCAATTAAATTCCGTAGATACAAAAGGGGTAGAAATTACTAGTCAGGTTACAAACCTTGAAAATGTAACCCGAGAAGATAAGACGGAAATATCTCTAAAACAAGAAGATGCCTTATTAAACACAAAATCTATACATAAAGGATTCTTTAAAGTAGGAAAGGTTTTAAGCAGTGAGTAAGCTTAATAATTTATCCTTAAAAGAAGCAGTAAAAGGCTTGGAAGGCAAAAAGTTTTCCTCTGTAGAGCTTACAAAAGACTGTCTTGAGCAAATAGAAAAGGCAGATAAACAAATAAACGCCTTCATAACTCTTGATAAAACCGCACTTGTTCAAGCAAAAGAAGCAGATAAAAAAAGAGCTAGTGGAGATAAAAACCCTCTCCTAGGAGTACCTATTGCTTTTAAAGATTTATTTCTTACAAAAGGTTTAAGAACTACTGCAGCATCAAAAATTCTTGATAATTACATTCCGGTTTATGACGCAACAGTTGTGGAGAAATTAAAAAAAGCAGGGATCGTTATTCTTGGTAAATTAAATCATGACGCCTGGGGACATGGAGCAAGCGGAGAAAACACCAATTTTGGATCGACCAAAAACCCATGGAATACAGACTATGTTCCAGGAGGATCAAGCAGCGGCTCTGCAGCTTCAGTTGCATCGAATATGTGTATTGCAGCTACTGGAACTGATACGGGCGGTTCGAGCAGGCTCCCTGCTGCTTTTTGTAATGTTGTTGGACTTAAGCCAACTTACGGAAGAGTAAGCCGGTACGGAATTATAGCAATGTCTTCATCTCTTGATTCAATAGGGCATTTAACTAAAACCGTAGAAGATTCCGCAATTCTTCTTCAGGTAACTGCAGGAAAAGATTCTTTGGATCCCACAACTTCCAATATTCCGGTTCCTGATTACAGTAAAACACTAGGAACATCCCTGAAAGGATTAAAAATCGGAATTCCTAAAGAATATGTAGAGCGAGGAAATGACCAAGAAATTCATGATTTATTTTATGAAGCTCAAAATCAATTTTCGTATTTAGGAGCAGAAGTTCATGAGATATCTTTACCTCATACAAATTATGCTAATGCGTGTTACTACGTAATTCAACCGGCTGAAATTTCATCAAATCTTGCAAGATACGATGGCATTAGATATGGTTCTACAAGGCAGAATTTCGGAGAAGAGGCAAAACGAAGAATAATGCTTGGAACTTTTACACTTTCTGCTGGGTATTATGATGCTTACTACAAAAAGGCAATGCAGGTTCGAACACTCATAAAAAATGATTTTGAAAAAGCATTTAATGAAGTTGACGCAATTATTACTCCTGTCTCTCCAACCCCACCCTGGAAAATTGGAGAAAAAATTGATGATCCACTTAAGATGTACTTATCAGATATCTTTACTGTCACGGCAAATCTTGCAGGGATTCCCGGACTTTCTGTTCCGTCAGGGTTCACTAAGAACAACTTGCCTACCGGAATTCAAATACTTGGTCCTCAGTTCTCTGAAGAGCTATTATTTCAGGTAGGCCATGCATATGAAAAAGTGACAAAATTTTACGAAAGAAAACCGGACATTTAGATATGACTCATGCAGAATCAGTAGAACTAACTAATTTAGAACACGGCAAACTATCCGAAGAACAAATCCGCCGTATTTTTCGATATGCACGGATAATGCTAAATATTTTCAGATTACCACAAAATGCACATGGTGCTATAAAAGACTTGGAGCAGGAGTTAGAGGATACAAATTTGGATTTTGATGAAGAGGGGTTTATGGTAACGAGAGCGGCTTTATGTTTTCTAGTTAGAGCTTCTGAGAGAAGCCAGTTTTACGTGACAGAAGAATATGATCTGGGAATAAGTCATGAACAAGGGTTTAGATTTGTTATTGATGGTAACACCGCTTTGGAAAGAAAAGCTGAATATGCATCAGGATTAGCTGTAGATGTTTGCTTCATACCTGGATTCAGAAATTCTAATTTAGTAAATTTTGATCGACCCATAACACTTAGCAAGCAAGAAGAGTTTATTATTAAAACTCGCATAGAAGAAGAATTGAATGGGGAACAGATAAAGATATTTACAGAGCCTATATGAGACACGAACCTGTAATTGGACTTGAAGTTCATGTAGAGTTAAAAACTAAATCAAAAATGTTCTGCGGTTGTTCTGCGGATTATTTCGGCAAAAAACCAAATACTCATACTTGCTCAGTTTGTCTTGGCCTCCCTGGAGCGCTCCCGGTCCCGAATAAAAAAGCAATTGAATGGTGTGTAATGTTGGGTATGGCGTTAGGCTGTGATATTCCCCAATTTTCAAAGTTTGACAGGAAAAATTATTTTTACCCGGATCTTCCAAAAGGTTATCAGATAAGCCAATATGATGAGCCATTCTGTTTAGAAGGCTCAGTAAAACTCGATAGCGGTAAGACGATTGGAATAACAAGAGTTCACATGGAAGAAGATACCGGAAAGCTTATTCACGAAAGCGTGAATGGAGAAGACGTAACTCTCATAGATTTTAACCGGTCGGGAGTTTCTTTGGTTGAAATAGTTACCGAACCGGATTTTGACAATACAAAAGATGTTATAGATTATCTTAAAAAACTTCAACAGATCGCAAGATATCTTGATATTTCAAACGCAGACATGGAAAAAGGGGATATGAGACTTGAGCCGAACATCTCAATTTCTACAGATGGCAAGCTCCCCGATTACAAAGTAGAAGTTAAAAATATAAATTCTTTTAGGTTTGTAGAAAAATCTATTGATTATGAGATAAAAAGACAAACTGATTTTTTAAGAGAGGGTAAAAAACCGACGCAGGAAACAAGAGGATGGGATGAAGCAAAGCAAAAGACCGTAACACAGAGAGTAAAAGAAGAAGCAAGCGACTACAGATATTTTCCTGAACCGGATATGCCACCAATCAGCTGGACAAAATCTCAAATCTCAAACCTCAAATCTCAAATAGGAGAACTACCAGAAGAAAAGTTCAAGAGATTTAAGAAGGCTTATAAATTATCAGATTACGACGCTGAAATTCTCACAAGAGAAAGAATTCTGGCGGATTACTTTGAAGAAACTATTATTTTAGGCAAAAAGCATGGAGTAACCCCAAAACAAATCGCCAACTTCATTATTAATCGAAAGATTGATATTGAAAAAATCCTGCCTGCAAAACTTATTGAACAAGTCATATCAGCTAGTAAAACAGACGAGATTAGCGATGAAACCTTGCGGAAAATTATCAAAAAGGTATTAAATGATAATCCAAAGATTGCAGAAGATTACGGAAAAGGCAAAGATTCAGTTATTCAATTTGCCATAGGTCAAGTAATGTATATAATAAGAAAGAAAATAGATACGGAAATTTTAAGAAAAATAATTTTGGAGGAGCTAAAATAATGGCAGAAAATTCGACAGCTGTAGAAAGAGATACAACGCAAAGCAATCGTCCCACAAAAGAAACGTTTAGGCATTTAAGACATCAAATAAAAGAAAGAGTGCCTCAAGCAAAAAGAATCTTTGACAAAAGCGGAACAACCCCTACAGACAGAGAACTTATTAACTCAGCTGGGGAGCAATTGCGCAGAGAAATGGAGTCTGATTATGATGTGATGACTGGATTATTGAACGTAAGAGGATATGATAAGCAAAGAGTAGCAGCGATAAAAAGGGCTGTAGAGCAAAATCTACCCGTAGCAGTTGCGGTTATCGATCTGGATGATTTAAAAAAAATTAACGATGCTTATTGGTCACGAAGCTGGAGATAAATATATTCGAATAGCAGCCGATGTGTTAAAAATGGTATCAAGAGAAACAGATTTAGCAGCTAGGGTCGGAGGAGACGAATTTCAGGTATTTTTAGTAAATACAACTTTCGAGCTGGCTGATGAATGGAAAAAAAGAGCAGTTGCCGAAATGAAAGTTAAGAACGTAAACGCTAGTATCGGTTTATCACCTGTTAATTTGGAAAACGTAACGGAGTCTATAGAAACAGCTGATAGGCAAATGTATGTTGAAAAAAGGGCCAAAAGAGACTTGCAAGAAAATAAACCGCCTACGATTCTAAGATTCTTAAGAAACATAAGAAAACGAGCAGCATAATATGACGGATTTCGTACATCTTCACAACCATAGCGAATATTCCTTATTGGACGGATTATCCAAAATTTCTGAAATGGTTAAAAGGACTAAGGAATTGGATATGAAATCAATTGCTATAACAGACCATGGAAACATGTATGGAACGATTAAATT
>JGI1358J11329_10003943_pt1 | contig 10838 bp, 10 predicted proteins | sample Subgroupgradi54m_FD_11329 | JGI IMG/M metagenome (IMG submission 11329)
GGTCTTTTCTCCCTTAATGGCTTCAATTGCCACCCTGGCTTTAAATGCCGGAGGATGGACCCTTTTTAGACTTTTGTTTTCCATCAATTATGTTCTTTATATACTGTCTAAATTATTGGGTCCAGTATAAGCTGCAGCAAAAACAGATCAAATAATCCGCGGTTATTTTGTGGAAATGTATCCACTTATGCAAAGTGGTTTTGGTATTACGCGCTTTGGAAGGTTAAAAGGAATTGAAAAATTAGGAAGGGAAATTACAAGGTCATCAATTAGTTTAGATATCCTGCATTCTATTTTTCCCAGACTGACTCCTGATTTTGTAATGGACGTAAAAAGGAGAGGCTTGATTAAATTTCAACAAAGAGGCCACCAAAGACCAATTGTTAAGTGGCTGGATATAATAGCCTTAAGATATATCCAAGAATATGGAGAAAATTTAACTGCAGAATCTGTTCCACAATTGAAGGAAACAATTGTACGACTAGCCACTGAATACAGCGGCTCCAACAGAATAACCAGACGTCACATGATAATCGAATAATATTATGACAGCAGAGAAACATCCAGAAAAACTTAGAATTAAATTAGAAACTCGTGTTCAAAACGCGAGAAATTATGTGGAGCATTTAGCAGAACCTGGCTGGGTTGAAGAACATCTGGCAAAAAGGGGACCGGAGTTTGCTGGAAGACTTCCTGATTTAAAATTAGAAGGAGTAGATCCAATAACATATTTTGAAAGGTTAACAGGCCGCATTAAAAGAGTTCAGGAAAGGCTACTGAACAAAACGCTACCTTATCTTACAAGAAAAATAGAGGATAGTCAGTCTGATTCTAAAGAATTTGCATACATGGAGTCTGAAGATTATTTAGGTTGGCTAGATTTTGAGGATAATTTTAAAAGGAGAGATCCAAAACCTTTGAAAAAACCATATAAATTTAGGCGGCAAAGCTATACACAGGTTAATGCAAATCTAGAAGAAGCTGACAAAAATCCTGTAGATAAAGAGTCTATGTTGCCTGATTATATGGTTGATCCAAAAGCTGAACCCCTACGGGATTACTCTAAATTAATAACTCATCCCCAAATGCAAGTATTTTTAGATAGAATAAATAATCCTGTTTCAAGAACTCTTTTTGAGAGATTTTTGCAAAGTGAGGATTCAGTTACTATTCTTAATTCTATTGTCAAATTTTATGAGCAGCTTGAAGAATTAAGAGATAACGATTTTTTCGAAAAAGCATTAGCTGGTGCCATGTTTGCACAATTAGGATATTTATACCTGGCTCCTTTATATGAAAAACAAAACCGCACACTGCTTTCACCAAATGAAACCTTCACTTTATTCAGAAATGCCAAACGAAAAGCTGAAGTTTTAGATGACACTGGTTTTGGACTAAATCGCAGCTTAATGGGACAAACTTTACCAAATGGAGTTATAATCACAACAAGTAATAATGGTTCAGGCATTAAACTTATAGTGGATTATAGGCTTGGCGGAATTTCCGAAACTAATCCACGAGTTGTACGGCAACTGAAAGCATATAGCTATCTATTAATGTCAAAGAATTTAGAATTGGATAGGGAAGTTAGTTTAGAATATTTAGCTGATTTAATAAACTTAATGAGACTTGGCACTGTTAATAAACCTTTAACTGTTGATCCTAAAGTAGAATTATCATTTATACTCCCTAACACTAAAAAATCTGGATTAGAAAATATACCTATTGAAACATATGATCTTTACTTATTTAGACTGGCTTTAGCTAAAATACTAAAAGAACAACCAGCGAACGTGGAGGTAATATGAGCACAGAAAGATTATTAGAAAAAAGACAAACGTTAAAAGAGCAAATGAGCAGATATCAAGAATATTCTGTTAATTTAGTAATCCCTGGTTGGGTAGAAAAACATCTAGAAACAAGAGGGCCGCAGTTTACAAATAGACTGCCTAACTTAAAGTTGGAAGGGGTAGATCCGATAACATACTTTGACAGATTAACAGGACCTGTAAGGAAATTGCAGGAAAGGTTCCAAAGACGATATGTTAGAATAGGAGAGAGGCTTAGTAAACTGGAGGATGAAATTAAGGCAAGTATTGCTCCAAAAAATGCTCACTTGGTAGTCAGGGGTGAAATGGGGATAACTGTTGAATCTCTCCGCATTGCCAATCGTATTTTAGAGCTTATTCCTGCTTCCAGTTTCTCAAAATGGAAAGTAACAGGTGAATTAAACCCTGCTACCTTACAAAAGCAAGCTTTAAGCTTTGCACAATATGCAATAGAAGTAAAGATGGGGAAAGTAAAACCTGTATCTTTTTCTGACATTGTAACAGCTCCCGCAAACAGAAAAGCAGAGGTTGCAAAAATAAGAATCAGACAAGCTTTAGCTCCCTTAATATTAACAGACTCCTCTGCAGGATTGGAAAAGTCAGAAAGAAGATGGGCCATAGAATTAAGAGCATTACTTGATTTTTTAGGAAAAGACGGCAATGAGCATCTTGCACAGGCAATTGATGAATTGCCAGAAGTTGAAAACGCCATAGTTTTAAGTATTATCTCAATTGAAACGTCACAAAAATTAGGATTTATTGATCTTGATCAATGTGGAGAAGAAAGGGTGGTTACATATATTCGCAATACATGCCGCGGATCTATTGCTGCACGAGATGATAATTTAGGGACAATAATAGAAACAGCCGTAGAACGTGGTAGTAATGGGACTATAGACCTTTCACAACTGGCAAAGATACTCTCAGAAGTTCCTGAAATTGAATATCTTTTTAAAGACCTTTTAGAAAGTGCCAAACTTTCAGGATTTAGAGATTATTTAAGAGAGATTTTCTCAAGCCACACAGAGTCCTATTATTTAGCAAAAAAAGTAGAGGATTCACTTTTTGCAGATGATGAAGAAGAATTCTTACCTCAATACCGTATATCAGAAAGCATTGAACCAACCAGAAGGGCGAAGATATGGCAGAGCGAAGTTTAATCCCAAATGAGGGTAAATTAATACCCTATGCAACAGTTAAGCAGCCTCCTTTGTCTCCCTTGCAAGCGGGACAGGTTTTAAATGTAGCTAGATTATACTTATCAGAAAGAAAAATTCCTATAGATGAAAATACCTTAACCCTGGCAATTAGTGTTGCAGGTGATGCGCTCCAAAGACAGCTTATACATGAAGGAAGAGTTATCTTTACTCCAAAAGAAAGATTACCTTCACGAATTAGAGATGGTTTTCTACTGCGAGAATATCTTAGAAAAGAAGCGATAGATGCGGTTAATCTGACCACAGGAAATCCAACTACAGATAAAGAAATTACCGGCCCTTTTGCTGTTCCATCAATAGTAGTTACATCAGCACAAACTGAGCTGAGAAGATTTGCTTTAGTCCCAAACCCAGAGTTTTGTGAGCAAATTGTAGATCTTACTAAACAAAGATTACCTTTGGTACAAAAATTAGCTTCCTTTAGTTTACAAGCTTTACCGGAGGAGTTTGAGGGAATAAGTTTGGATAGTTTTCCCGAAATCTCCAGAAGGTCAAGACTTATCCGCAATATGATTGCCTCCTTTATTTTTCGGGGTAATCTCTCTCCCTTTATCTCAAGTTGGGAATTAAAATCTTTTGTACAAATGAATGAAGGATTAGATTTAGATCAAGTAAGAAAAAACTTGATTAGTCTAATAGGAGAAGATAATGATTCACAAATCCGCTTTTTAGAAAATTTATTTACTCAAGTAATTACTTCTTTTTCTAAAATACAACTTCCAACTGGAAATGATCCAAGAATAACTGATCTTTTTTACAGACAATTTTCTAGAGACCTTTTAGTTCTTGACCCAATATCTGAGGAGCAAACAATTATAACTGTACCCCAGAGAATTAAAGAGGGCCAACCTCATTTATGGGAAGATGGAGTAAGAATAGGAAATCTAATAATTCCATCAGTTGATAAATTAGCGCAAGCAGCAAGACAAGCTGAAATTAGGGGTGATGTTAATCGGAATGATTGGCTCCGTTCAGGTATTAGAAATTGGCAATGGGTTCAGGAAGAGGAACTAAAACGCAATACAAGAGTAGCACATCTAGAACAGCAACTTAATGAAAGGGAAGAATTATTAAAACAAGTTGATAATCCTGATTCCCCTTTACCAAAAGACGCCTATATTGTGATTTATGAAACTCAAGCCAGGGCTCAAGCTGAGATGAGAACAACCAGAAGATTAAAAGGAAGAGTTGAAAGCACAATTGAAGCCAATACAGCCTTACAACAGGAGATGAAACAATATCGGGAAGGATTAGATGAGCAGTATGGAGAAAACTGGCCAGGGGTTATTCCTATGCCAAGAAGAGTATTTGTAGAAAGATTAAAAACAAGAGTAGACAATTTAAACGGACAGCAAACAGCCATCTCACGCAAATTAGGAGCAATTGAAAATCTACTATATTTAGATTTTTTCTGGAGACAGCAACAGTTTCTTGGATTTGGATTTTTACAAAGAGATAATGCAGATGGATGGGTCAGGACAGAGTTAAAAACAACCCAGATATTAAGAGAAAATCCTGCATCATCTATACACAACTTCAGTGAGGGAGAAGTTTCCAGGATACTAAGACATCTTGAACCGTATTTTGGCTATGTCCAAAAAAATAAATCTCTTTTTGTTCCTTCTGAAATTCTTCCATATTATCGATTTTGGCAAGATGTATATGCATCATCTGTAAGGAAATTATCTCTTTCAAATACAAAACCTGAACTAAAAGCAGATACATTATCAAAAGCAATTGAACAAAGAATTAATTTATTAAAATTTGCAGCTTCATCCTTAAGCGACAGGAAACAAGTATCAAGAGTGTGCGGAGAATTAACCCAACAAATAGCAAAGTATGTATCTGATCCGACATTGGCTTTACCGGAAGATGCTACGTGGTCTGCTTACAAGGCCAGAAGTTATCTAGATCGGTTAGATTTATTAAAATTACCAGATGCTGATAGGCAGGATACTCAAACTTTAATAGAAACCTCTTATAAGATGCGAAGGCTTCTTTCTAGACTCACCCAATCATATCTGCCTGAATACATCCCTGATAGAAATACATTTAAAGTCTGGCTTGAAAATAGCATAGATACTGCCAGAGAAGAAATTGTACAAACAACAGGTGATGGAAAAAGAGGCATTTTACAGCGCCAAAAAAGAATAAGTATCCAACAAGAGTTATTGAGCTTTTTGGATGATCCCCTAACACCTATATCTGATGAGCAACTATTATCTGCCCGGCAATTTATAGCAGTTTGGGCAAAAAAGGTAAATTTGATTTATACAGCTTATTCTCATGAAATATTAGAGGAAGAAAGCGCTGATGCAGAAAAAGTTTATCAGCAGATTATGAGAGAAACCTTCCAAGAAAGATTAAGAGATGAGATAGAATCAAGAAAAAGAGTCTTAGAAAGAGAGAAAAGAAGCGACCTTACAGCTAAATTTGTAGGAAAAATGCAAGGAGCAAACCTGGTGCTTGAGGAAAATTTGCCTGCCTGATATACTTACACCCATGCTAAAAATAAGACTAATGAGAATAGGAACAAATAAAAAACCCTTTTACCGGGTAGTTGTGGTTGATGAAAGAAGTAAAAGAACCGGAGCTTATATTGAGCTTTTAGGTACTTATAATCCGCTAACAGAACCCAAAGAGATTAAATTAAAACAAGATAGAATTGATCATTGGATAAAAATGGGTGCCCAAATGAGTACAGGATTTTTAAGAATTATTGGCAAAGCACCTCAAAGACTTCCTAGAAAACCGAAAAAGGAGAAAAAAGAGTCTTCAGTCGTCAGTCCTCAGTCATCAGACAAAATAGAGGAAACAGAAAATTCAGGAAAGTCAGAATCTGAAGAAAAAACTTCGGAAGAGCCAAAAACAGAAGAAGCTAAAATAGAAGAAAAGGGGGAAACTGATGAAAGACCTGCTTAATTTTATTGTCACAAACCTTGTTACCAAACCGAAAGCTGTTTCCATTGATGAGCAAATTGAGGAAGGGAATGTCAACCTTAACTTAACTGTAGACCCTGCTGATATGGGTTTAATAATTGGTAAAAGTGGTCAGACAATAAGAGCAATCAGAAAGTTACTAACAGTAAGGGCAATCGCTGAAAATGTGAGAGTGAATCTTCAGTTATCAGAACCCATCGGCAATGACAAGAGTATAGAGACTTGACTCCAGACTCTAGCGACTAGACTCTACTATGAAAATTTCTATCATCACCCTATTTCCTGAAGTTTTTAAACCTATCTTAAATAGCAGTATTTTAAAAAGAGCTCAAAACAAGGGTAAAGTTTCTTTTGAGCTGATTAATTTAAGAGATTTTGGAGAGGGAAAACATCAAATTGTGGATGATCGTCCATATGGAGGGGGGACAGGGATGATTTTAAAAGCTGATATACTTACCAAAGCTCTCAATTCTGTAACAAAGCTTAAACGATCGTCCAACAAATGTTTCGTTGTGATGACCTCTGCATCTGGAAAACCTTACAAACAATCAAAAGCAAAAGAGTTTTCTAGCCTTGATCATTTAATCATAGTCTGTGGTCACTATGAAGGAGTTGATCAAAGATTCATTGAAAATTACGTTGATGAAGAAATATGTATTGGTGATTATGTTTTAACAGGAGGAGAAATCCCCGCTATGGCAATTATTGATTCTATAGTCAGATTACTTCCTAAAGTCTTAAAAAAAGAGGATGCAACAATTGATGAATCTTTTACTGATCCTACGCTTTTAGAATACGCTCATTATACAAGACCAGATGAGTTTGAAGGAAAAAAAATTCCTCCGGTTTTATTATCCGGAAATCACGCGGAAATTGCCAAATGGCGCCAAAAACAAGCTTTGGAAAAAACTAAAAAAATACGACCAGATCTAATTACTCAAAAGGATTAACCTTGCCTCTTGGGACAGAAGTTGTAGTTGTACTGGAAATATTCGAAATGGTTCCATTACCTGCAAGACGGGTAATTAACTCCTCATCTTTCTGACTAAGTTTGGGTATTGGAGAATCTATCGAACCAAAATCTTTAGGAGGCAGAGAATATAAAACTGCCAGTGATAAACTAACATCCATCACAGAAGAAGTATTATTAGATGAAGTCTCTATAGCAATAACCCTCATAAGTCGGGAAGAGTTTTCTAAATTACTTAAAAGAGTTGGAAATAATGCTCTGCTTCCTTTAACCTCAAGCTTTACTCCAAAGCTTAGGGAACCCTGCTCAGTAGCACTATTGCCAACTGAAAATGAAACAATATTAAATCCTGATTTGACAATCAGCTGCTGCAGCGTACCTATTACATTACCTAAATCCTTCTCAACAGGATATGATGCCAGAGCAAATTCAACTTTGCGGGATAAATCCTCTCCGCTATAGCTCTCCAGAGCCTGGACCTTATCAACTAAAAATTTTGATTTCGTAAGCAAATTTCCTTCTACTTTCTGACTGGTTATAAATTTAGACATTTGAGGATAGATTGCAAAAACAACCAAAAATAAACAGGATAAAGTAACGATACCTGGAAATATATAAAGCTTATACAAAGAATAAAATTTAATTATTGTCTCTTTTTTCATAATATTATCTTGGTTTAATCTTAAGACTGATTCTATAAACTCCATCTTTACCCCGGCTTAGACTATCTATTGAGATCTGACTTATCTTATTTTCATTTTTCTCTTTTGTCGTAAGACTTTCAATCAGCGTTTCCAAGGCTACGGAATCGGGAATCAAACCTACAATTGAAACATCTCCTGTGCGGTCTATTGAAAGCGCATTAATAGATATTGCCGTTCCAACTAATTGATCAATTAATGCATAGGCGAAAGTCTGTTTTGAAGGTGTACCTAGATATTGGCCGATAACTCCCAATCGGTTTTTTAGAAGCAGGAGCGAGGCTTGAGTACCTTTTAGATCTGAAACTTTCTGCTCCTGCGCATTAACACTTAATTGAACCTGGGAAATATTATGACTTTGTAAAATTCGCAAAGCAATAGACATAGAGGTCAGAAAAGCCATGAGAAAGATAATCATCACACCCATTACTTGAATTTTGTAAAATTTTTTTTGCTTTAATTCTTCCTGTCTAAATTCAGGGGGAAGTAAATTAATTGAAATCTTATCCATAACTGCTTTCTGGTTACTCTTCTTCTCTGAGTGCCAAACCCACGGCTACTGAATATGAAGAGGCATTTTGAGACAATTTTCCTACCAGAGCCTTATCCTTGGCTATGGAATACCATGGATCAGCTTCCTGAACTTCCAATCCTAAAGTATTTGCAAGATATATTACCAGCCCGGGCATTTTTGCTCCACCCCCTGATAAAACTACTCTTTTTATCGGATTTTGCGGGTATTTTGCTTCAAAAGCCTGTATGACCCTTCTTGATTCAGCAGCAATAATATCTACAACAGGCTTTAGTGCCTCAAATACTTTCCCTTCCAGCTGATCTTCCCTTAATCCGTAAACCTTTTTATATTCTTCTGCCTGACTCATTTCAAAATTAAAATGCTGGGCTAGAGAGCGGGTTAGTGCCATCCCACCAGTTGAAATTGACCTGGTAAGCCAAATAAGTCCTTTAGATACTGTTGCAAGATCTGTTGTTATTGCCCCAAGTTGAATAATCAAGGTATCAGGAGAAAAAGGATTATTACCTACTAAAGATCTTGTAACAGCTATTATTTCAGTTTCTAAAATCTTTGGTTTAATTCCAGCCATAGTCAGCACTTTTATATATTTTGTGACTGCATTTTTAGGAGATGCAATTACCAAAGCTACTGTTTTAGCATTTTTAATTTTTGGATCAGAGCGGAGCAAAATTTGCCAATTTAAATTTACATCTGTTAAAGGCATCGGGATAAATTCTTCTGCTGCATAGCGAATTGCTGAGGAAAGTTCATTATCTGTTAAATACGGAAGATCATCAACAACTCTGGTAAAAACCTTTGACTCAGGCAAAGCCACGATTACCTCCTTCTGATCAATCCTGGCTGCATCCAAGAGTTTTTTTATAGCATTTCCTAAATTTTCCAAATCAACATCATTATCTGATACCATTCCTGGTTGGGGAGTGGGTATAGAGGCTAAAGAAACCAATTTGAATTGATCTTTATCTGAAGATAAAGATACAACTTTAATTGATGAAAAACCAATATCTAAACCAACAGTAATTTTGGACATTAAAATAATTTTAGAACAAACTATACCCTAAACGCTATACCCTAAACCCTCACTTGACCTGGTAAGTTCCTTTAACCAGTGAAAAAGAACCTGAAGGTCCGGAGGAAAAAATAGTTGAAGCAAAACCAGTATCATAGTTTAAAACAGCGCTATTCCCAAGAGTAATTTCCCAAGCTGTAATTTCTTTAAATGAAGCACCATTGGCAAGATTTACTATACCTTTGGGAGTATATAGTATTCCGGAAATTGACGAGTTGCCGGTGTCAACTGCTGCTTGCCCGCTTTGTGAACCACCTGCACACCCATTTGATCCACCACTTAGAGTTGAATCATAATTAGAAAAAAGCATTAAATAGCTCCCCTGAGTTCCTGATCCTTTTAGATCTGAACCATTACCTAAAGTTGTTGTCCCTTCAACTATTATTGGTCCTGATGTTCCCCCAAATGAAGAATCCAAAACAAATTTGGTAGTGTTTCCTCCTGATATATTTCCTGTAACCCAAAGAGGTGTTTTAACAGTAACTATGCATCCGTTACCTAAAGTAATATTACCATTAATTTTCTTAGGTCCAAGTGTCATAGTACAACTATTGCCTCCAGTAACACTTCCGCTTGTTCCTCCTGCTAAAGCCGCATTTTCCCAATCAGCTACATTAGCATCAGAAACCGGAAAAACTGTTGGCGGGGAATCAGGGGAATTAGGGTATTTTGTTCCCTGAACTGTTATAGATGAATCAAGAATTTGATAATAAGCGTCTTTTTTTATAATCACACCGCTTCCACCAGTTATAGTATTTGCATGTACGCTTCCATTTACAACAGAACCATTACTCAAGCTAATAGAGTTTATAACCCCTCCCATATAAGTCTTAAATCCTAAGTCTCCTGTAATAGAAGTCCATGTCGGAGTACTTGCTTGCCAGTTAGAAGACCATTTAGGTTGTCCTTGAGTATAACTTTGAGCAAGATCACTTGACCAATACCAATAATTTGAATTATCAAGCGAGTTTGCATGTATCATAATCCAGTATGGCGTATTACCGGTCAAATTTGGGCTTGAATCAAAAGTAACATCTATAAAACCATACTGAGTTGAAACTAAATTTGCGCTGAGGATACCTGTTGCTAAAACTCCATTCTTGTTAGGCATCCCATTGCTATCACTCATAATCCTAACAGTCAAGTTTGCAGGTGAACCTGTCTTTTTGAGCTTTAAGGAAATTTTGTTTAAAACTTTTGTCTGAGATGGTTTAAAACCTTGAGCAACATCCTGACGGCTTTCTGAGGAGATAACTTTTCCAAATATATAATCCTGGCAATTTACTCCTATACAATCAGACTGTTGATCAGCAGCAATTTGAGTTCCACCCGCAACATAAACATCTCCTGTAATCATTGTACTATTACCACCAGAAATATTACCATTAGAATAAACAGACCCATTTAACGTTGCCCCATTACCCATACATATACCTCCTTCACCAATTTGTAAACCATAATTAAAAGCAATACCCAAACCATTGGTGACTTGAATTTTAATTGTTCTTTTTACCTTAGGATTTGCTTTGCCGGGAATATATCCTGTGACTTCTAAAACTTTATTTGCCCCACTTTGA
>JGI1358J11329_10003945_pt1 | contig 10835 bp, 13 predicted proteins | sample Subgroupgradi54m_FD_11329 | JGI IMG/M metagenome (IMG submission 11329)
AGGTCTTTCAGGTGGCGGAGGAGCCGGCCGCAGTTGGTAGAAACGAAGGGATGAAAAAATGACACCGCAATTATTTACTGAGAAACTAAAAGAGGTCTGCGGCCCACGCCTGAAATCGGTGATCCTGCATGGTTCCGCGGCGGCTGGAGACCATACCGGGCGCAGATCCGATTACAACGTGCTGGTTGTGCTGGAATCCCTGGGGATGCAGGAGTTGAAGGCACTGGCGCCTGTCATGAAAAGCTGGGTGAAGGCCGGGAATCCGGCGCCGCACCTCTTTACACCTAAGGAGCTGCTCGCAGCGGCAGATGTTTTCCCTCTGGAGATTGCCGATATCAAAAGGAGCCATCAGGTTCTTTTCGGGCAGGACCTGGTGAGTGATCTGCCTGTCAGCCGCGAAAATCTGCGCATCCAATTGGAGCACGAGCTCAAAGGCAAACGGATGCAGCTTCGGCAGCATTATTTCCTAGTGGAGGGAAATCCCCGCCGGATCATGGAGTTGATGGTCCGCTCTCTCTCGACCTTTCTGGTTCTCTTCCGGGGTGTTCTCCTGTTTTATCAGAAGGGTGTTCCGGCGAAGAAGATGGAAGCGGTCCGGGAGCTTGCCAAACATCTGCCGATCCAATCCCGCGTCTTTGAGGTGATCGAACAGATCAAGAGAGGCACAAAAATTCCAGGTCTGGTTGCGGAGGAGCTTTTTGCAGAGTACCTGCAGGTGATAGAATCCGCCGTGAGCGCTTTGGATAATTTCTGGGAGGGGAAGGGTCATGTCTAAAACCGGATGGATCGTTTTGGGTGTTGGCTTGTTGGTTGTCTTTGGAATCGTCGGCAGCAGCACAGGGACGTACAATCAGCTCGTGCAGCGGCAGGAATCCATTCATGAAAGCTGGGCGCAGGTGGAAACCGTTTTGCAGCGGCGTTACGACCTGATCCCGAACCTGGTGAATACGGTCAAAGGGTATGCGGCTCATGAGCGGAATGTTTTGGAAGAGGTCACGCGGCTGAGGAGCCAATGGGGGGCGGCAAAGACAGTGGATCAGAAAGTTCAAGCCTCCGATCAACTGGAGGGTGCTTTGAGCCGCCTGATGGTTGTTGTGGAAAAATATCCGGATTTGAAGGCCAACCAGAATTTTCTTGCGCTGCAGGATGAGCTGGCCGGCACCGAGAACCGGATTTCGGTGGAACGGCGCCGCTACAACGAGGTGGTCAGGAACTACAACGTTCTTGTGCGGAGTTTCCCGGCAGGCCTGGTGGCTCAGTTCACCGGTTTTCAGCCGAGCAATGCTTATTTTCAAGCAGATGCTGGGGCCGGGAAAGCCCCGAAAGTCGAGTTTTGAAACTTTCTCTACAAGTGTTGTTTGAGGATCGGGATTTGTTGGTGGTGTTTAAGCCGTCGGATGTGCTGGTGGTCTCCAGCCCCTGGACGCCGGCGAGCGAGACCATCGTCGGGATGGCGCGGGCCTATGCCGGCGAGCGGATCTGGCCGGTGCATCGGTTGGACCGGGACACGAGCGGGCCGGTGCTGTTGGCCAAGAGCCAAGAGGCCTGCCGGTCGTTCCACCATCAGTTTGAATCACACTCGATCGGGAAGGTGTATGAGTGCATCGTGGAAGGAAAACTCCTGCCCCAGCATGGGATGATCGATCTGCCGATTGCCAAGGGCAAACGCTGGAGTGAAGCGCAGGTGGGACGGGGTGGGAAGGCGGCCCGGACGGAGTATTGGGTGAAGGAGCATTGCGGGCAGGTGACCTGGGTGAAGGTGCGGCCGATGACCGGGCGGTTCCATCAGATCCGAGCGCATCTGGCGGCGAAGGGGCACCCGTTGGCGCACGACCCGATCTATCACAAGAACAGCCCATGGGGTTGGCTGCGGCGCGTGCCGCTTCACTGCGCCAGCATCTCGTTCGATCATCCGAGGACCGGCCAGCGGATGACGATCGACTCTCCCTGGCCGCCGGACCTGCAGGAAGCGCTCAGCCGTTTCCGGCGGATGTGAGGACTACTCTTCCGGCGGGGCGAAGCCGTGGCGGAGGGTGTTCTCGGTGATGACGCGCGATTGGAGAAACTGCAGGAGGTAGTCCGGCCCGCCGGCCTTGTGGCCGATGCCGGAGAAGCGCAGCCCGCCGAACGGCTGCCGGCCGACCACGGCGCCGGTGATCTTCCGGTTGATGTAAAGATTTCCCACCAGAAAATCCCGCTTGGCCTGCTCGATGTGGCTTGGTGAACGGGAGTAAATCCCACCGGTCAGGGCGTAGGGGATGCTGTTGGCCAGCGCAAGCGCCTCTTCGAACGTTTTGGCGGTGAGGATCGCGAGCACCGGGCCGAAGATCTCTTCCTGTACCAGCGGACTTTCCAGCTTGACCTGATCGAAAATCGCCGGGGCCGCGAAAAGGCCGTTCAGGCCTGCTGGCACCGTTCCATTAAGAACGAGCCGCGCTTCCCGCGTGCCCTGGTCAATGTATTTCCGGACTCGCTGGACGGCCTCTTCATCAATCAACGGGCCGATGATGGTTCCCGGATCTTCCGCCGGGCCGATCGGGAGCGACCGGGTGGTTTCGACAAGACGATCCAGGAAGCGTTTCGCGATTGATTCCAGCACGATGACGCGGGAGCAGGCGGAACATTTCTGCCCCTGATAACCGAAGGCGGAGGCGGCCACCCCGAGCACCGCTTCATCCAGGTCGGCATCGTGATCAACGATGATCGCATTCTTGCCGCCCATCTCAGCGATCACCCGCTTGACCCAGGTTTGGCCCGGCGGGATTTCGGAGGCGGCCCGGAGGATCTGGAAGCCGACCGTCTTCGAGCCGGTAAAAGCGATCCAGTGGATTCGCGGAGAGCGAACGAGGTAAGCGCCGACCTCTTCGCCGAGCCCAGGAAGGAAATTGACCACGCCGGACGGCACGCCGGCTTCAAGCAGAAGTTCCACCAGGTGGAATGCGAGGATCGAGGATTGCTCCGCCGGTTTTAAGATCGTGGTGTTGCCGGTGATGAGGGCGGCGGCGGTCATGCCGGTCAAGATCGCCAGCGGGAAGTTCCAGGGGGCGATGACAACACCGGGCCCGAGCGGTTCGTGGCGGTAGAGGTTCTGCTCGCCCGGAACCTGTCCGACGGAGATCTGCTCGGTCCAGCGGGTCATCTCCTCGGCGTAAAAATTCAGGTAGTCGATCGCCTCGGCGACGTCGGCATCCGCCTCAGCCCACGGTTTTCCCACCTCGAAAACTTCCCAGGCCGCCAGCTCGAATCGCCGTTTCTGCATCAGCGTGGCTGCCTGTTTCAAGATGGCGGCTCTGGCTTCGAGCGGAGGGGCGCGCCATTTCTGAAACGCCGCCTCTGCCTGCGCAAGCGCGAGATCCGCGTGCGAGGTTTCGGCGAAAGCCACGTGGCCGACGATCTCTTCCAGGTGGGAGGGGTTCTGCCGGGCCACCTTGCGGGAGGTCATGATTCGCTGGGTGCCGATGATCAGGGGGTATTCTTTCCCGAGGGAGGATTTCACTCGGCGCAGCGCCTCTTTGAAGGCGGCCCGGTTGGACTCCTGCGAGAAGTCCGTGAACGGTTCGTTAAGAAAGGGAGGCAATGAAGGAGACATGCGAGCTGTTTTCCAAGATCCGGCGGACGAGGTAGGCCATGCCGGGGATCAGCTCCCCGACCGGCGTGTAGATTCGGACCGGAATTCCCCTGTGATGGAGATCTTGCTGGATCGCTTCCCCCATTCCGTAGAGGACCTGGCATTCCCAGTGGGATTGCGGGACCTGCAGCTGCCGGGCCGTGGCGATCGCGTGGTCGATGGAATGAAGATTATGCGTGGCGACGGCGGCCCGGACAGTCTCGTGATGTTCCAGCAGGAGAGTGGTGAGCCGATCAAATGCGGCGTCGGTTTCGGCCTTTGCAGTATAGACCGGGCAGGGCCATCGCTGCTGCCGTGCCAGGATCACCTCGGAATCCCAGTAAGCGCCGCGCACCAGGCGAATGGTGATCGGGGCGCCGCGGCCTTTGGCCCAGGCCAGCAGGCGTTGCGTGACCTCCTCGGAATCTTTCAGGTAGGCCTGGATCACCACCCCGACGGCTGTTTCCTGCGGGAACTGATCATCGAGCAGCCGCTGTATAAGGAAGAGAGTGAGGTTCCGCAGATGGTACTGCTCCATGTCCACATTCACGAATCCCCCCTGCGCAGAGGCGGCTTCCAAAATGGCGGCAAGGCGCGGGCGAATCCGGCGATAGATGCCCTCTGGGTCGACCGGATCGAACGGGAAGGCGAGCGAGGAGAGCTTCAGCGAGACGTGCGGGGTGGAGCGCAGGTGCGATCGCCATTTCCGGATCAGCTCAAGATACCGCTGCATGTATTGATCCGCCTCGGCCTGGCTGGTCGTCGCTTCTCCAAGCAGATCCACACTGACCTGGAATCCGTGCGCTTCGAGTCGGGCGATCGTGGCGAAGGCCTCCTCCGCTGAGGCGCCGGCAAGGAACATCTTGGCGACGGCGCTGACGGTGGAACGGGTGGCTGTGGCCACGGCCCCCGTAGTCAAGAGGCTCGGTCGAGCGGCGGCCAGCCCCACGCGCAGGGGCAGCGGCAGCCGCGCATTCCGCTGAGGGAAATATTCCCGCAGATGCGAAACGACGTCGCGGGGATCGGTCAAGGCCGGCAGGCAGTCAATGAAGCGCAGGATCTGCGTTCGCAGGGAGGGATCTTTCATGCACCAGCGTAGGATTTGGTTTTCCCAGCTCTTCGACATCCTTGGATTTTCCCTGGTGCTATAATACACGAAATATGAATTTACTGAGATGGATTGTTCGGCTCATCACGCTCCTCTTTTTGGTGTTGGTTGTCGGTGTCGGTTTGCTGATAACGCCGATCGGGGCGCATCAGGTGTCGGCTTGGGTGACGGCGCGCGTTGCGCAGCAGGTGCCCGGCACCGAGGTGGCGATCGGATCATTGGTGCCGCTCTGGCCGCTGGGGGTGGAGGCGCGGGCGGTTCGATGGGGCAAGGCCGGCGCTGGCGCCGGGGCCGCGCCGATTCTCACATCGGATTGGGTGCTGATTCATCTGGACCCTGCCGAGTTGGTTCATGGAACGCTGGATTGGTCGGCGGAGGGGCAGGTGAACCGGCTGGATCTGGCGGCGCTGGGGCAGGTGGTCGGCCAAGGTGATTTGGGAATGCAAGGAGTGATGGCCGGGCCGGTGAAGGCGGCTGGCGTTGGGCCGCAGATCAGCCGGCTGGACCTGAAACTGCAGGCCCTGCCGCCGGGCGGATCGATCAAGAGCAGTCTCTTTAAAAACTTAATTAGCGGGAAGTTGGCGCAGGCGCTTGAAGGGCAAAAGGTAGTTCATTTCACGACCGGAAAGGTGGAGCTGGTGACGGAAGAGAACCAGTACCGCTTGACGGCTTTTTTTGATGGGGATCATCTGTTGGACTTCACGATTTATTTTCCGAGGAACGGCCTCAAACTTTTGTGGGGATTGCTTAAAGGAGGACATCAGGAGTGAGACAAATTAGATTTCGTTGGATTGGTTTTGCGATGGTGGTTGGGAGCGTGGGATTGCTGGGGATCACCGCCTGCCGGGCGACGGTAGCGGGGGATCCGAACAAGCCGATCAAGATCGAGGCGCACATCACGCTGGACATCCGGGAGGTGAAGCAGACGGCCAGCTCCATCGAGGACATGGTGAGCGGCAAAACGGCCGCGCCGCTACCCAAGCAGAGCTTCCGGTGGAACGAGTGGATGGATTCTGTCGCCTGGGCTGATGCGCCGCAGATCAAGACGATGACGCCGGAGGTTCAGCAGGCCCTTGAGGGGCGCAAGGGGCGCTACGGCACCTTAAAGAGCTACAAGACGCAGGGACTGGTCGGCGAAGACAACCAGGGGCATGTCGCAGCGCTCGGCGGCGGAGCTGAAGTGAAAAGTTTGGTCGATGCGGAGAACGCCGACCGCGAGACGATCTACAAGGCGATCCTTCAGCAGAACAAGCTGCCCCCCAGCGCCCTCGAAACGATCCGGGCTGGTTTTGCGCTGGAACAGCGGGATCGAGCCGACGCCGGCGAAAAGATCCAGCTCCCCTCCGGCGAGTGGAAAACAAAATAATCACCATCACCCCGAAAGGGGAGCGATGGCATAAGACCGGCCATCCCTGGGTCTACCAGGATGATCTGGTCTCCGGCGACGCCGCGCTGTCCGGCCAGGTGGTGCAGGTCAAAGCGCCCAACGGCCGCCTGCTGGGACAGGCCTTCTACAACGGCGGCTCGAAGATCGCCCTGCGCTGGCTCACCGACGATCTCCAACAGAAGGTGGACCGCGCTTTTTGGATCGCCCGCCTGAAAGCCGCCCTCGATTACCGCCAGCGGGTCGTCCGCAACAGCAGCGCCTACCGCTTGATCTTCTCCGAGGCCGACGCCATCCCCGGCCTCATCGTCGACCGGTACGACTCGGTCCTGGTCCTGCAGAGTTTGTCGCTCGGCGTCGAGCGGATCCTTCCGACGATCGTCGAGGGATTGAAGGAGCTGGTCCAGCCGATGGCGATCCTGGCCTTCAACGATTCTTCGGTCCGAACGTTGGAAGGCCTGCCCAAGGAGCGCCGGGTTCTTTTCGGGAAGCAGCCGGAGCGGCTGGTGGTTCAGGAAGGGGACCGCCGGTATTACGTGGATGTGGCCAAGGGGCAGAAGACCGGCCTCTACCTGGATCAGCGGGAGAACCGCCTGCGGGCGCGGGATTTTGCCCGAGGGCGGGTGCTGGACGGCTTCGCTTATCAAGGGGCGTTCAGCATTCAGGTGGCCGACAAGGCAGAGGAGGTCTTGGCGATCGAGGACTCCGAGTGGGCGGTGCAGATGATCAAGGAGAACCTGGAGCTGAATCAAATCGGCAATGTCCGGGCGGAACGGGGCAACGCCTTCGACCGGCTCCGGACGCTCGAGCAGGAAAAGCAGAAATTCGACCTGGTGATCCTGGATCCGCCGGCCTTTGCCAAGAACAAACAAGAGGTGGAAGGGGCCTGGCGCGGCTACCGGGAGATCAACCTGCGGGCCATGCAGGTTTTAAAACCGGGCGGCACGCTGATCACCTGCTCCTGCTCGTACAGCATCACCGATGAAATCTTCCTCGAGATCCTGCGCGAGGCCAGCAGCGGGGCCCGCCGGGCAGTCCGCTTGATTGAAACCCGCACGCAGTCGCTGGATCACCCAATCCTCCTCACGCACCCCGAGTCGAAATACCTCAAGTGCCTCCTCCTCGAGGTAGCTTAATACCGTCATTGCGAGGCCACCGAAGGTGGCCGAAGCAATCTCGTCTTTAATGCCGGCTTGGCTCTGGATGGCGCTCCTGTGCGCTTTTGTGACCGGGACCTCTGACGCGCTCGTCAAACATCTGCTGGTCCGCTCCGACGAGCGGGTGGTCGGCTGGGCCAAACTGCTTTTTTCTCTGCCGTGGCTGTTTCTTTTCCCGATGGTGGCCGGCTGGCCGAAGGTCAGCCCCCTCTTCTGGGAAGTGGTGGCGATCATGGTGCCGCTGGAGATTATCTCCTACCTGTTCTCCTTGCGCTCTCTTCGCCTGGCGCCGCTTTCGCTTACCATGCCGTTTCAAGCCATCACTCCTCTGCTGACCATCGTGACCGGCTTTCTCATCATGGGAGAGCGGGTGAGCTTGCAGGGATTTATGGGGATCCTCGGCGTGACGGTCGGGATTTACGTGATGCAGATCGAACTGGCGGCAGAGGGATGGTTTCAGCCGATCAAAGCGATGTTCACCAACAGAGGAATCCGGCTGATGCTGGCGGCCGCGGCGATTTACAGCATCACCTCCACCTTAAGCAAACGGGCCGTCCAGCTTTCCAGCCCGCTGGCCTTTCCGTTCCTCTACTTGGGCGTGGACACCCTGTTCCTCACCCCGATGGCGCACCAGAGCGCCCGGCGCTCCAAAGGGGGCCTCGGCCTCCTGCCGGAGGTCCGGACCCAGCTTCCTTTATATCTGCTCAGCGGCCTGCTTACCGCCGGCTCCTTTCTCACGCACTGCATCGCCATCCAATCCGCGCCGGTCGCCTACTTCATCTCCATCAAGCGGCTGAGTCTGCTGGTCAGCGTCCTCTACGGCGGGCTCGTGTTCCGCGAGGCCTCCTTCCGCCAGCGGGTCCTGGGCACCGTCCTGATGCTCCTCGGCGCCCTCCTCATCACCCTCACTTCCTCGTGAGTTTTCTCCGTGTAATATCCCCTTGACGTCGGCAAGCGGGTCGTGTACCATATAACTGTGGGTTATAAGCTCACCGGACAACTTGATGCCTATTCCTCAGTTTAATGCGTACGGGTTATTATCTTCGGGTTTTTATCCGGCCACCCTGGCGGAGCTAAAACGGAGGTTTGGATTTAGTCCCAAAAGACTTTCTTTGATTGAAGATGGGTTGGAATTGGTGGCCAAGGAGTTGATTGAGATGGGAGTCGAAGATCTTTACGTTGATGGAAGCTTTGTGACCCAAAGACTTTCGCCGGGTGACATCGATGGGTATGTTCTTACTAAATCAACTTCGGATGTATATCGGGAGATCGCTGAGCGACAGGAGTTATGGTTGGTGCAATATCGAATGGATATCTGGCCGGCAGCAACGGATGTAGAAGGAGAGGGTTCTCAGGCTTATTTCGAGCATTTGTTTGGCCATACAGAGGAAGATCCACCTCGGGTGAAGGGTATTGTGAAGCTGAATTTAAGGGGGTGATGGCCATGTTCCTAATCAAGAGCGATGATCAGCGTCAGAAGACTATGAAAAAGCTGGAAGGGATTCAGGGCCAGATCGAAAAAGTCCGAAAGAGCCATGGGCCTGAAAAAGCGGCGGCTTTTGCCAAAGTCATGCAGCGGCATTTGGCTGACTTAAAAGAGCAAATCCGCAGCTATGATGAATTAAAAGAAAAAGGCTTAGAACCTTTTCGACCTCACCATCTCTCCGAAGTGGGCCCTTATCTCGTCAAAGCGAGAATTGTCTCTGGTTTGACTCAGACCGAGTTAGCTAAGAAGCTGGGTGTCTCTCAGCCCATGGCATTTAAATATGAGAACTCAGAATATCAGGGAGTTACCTTAGAAATACTCTCCCGCGTTGCCAAGGCTTTTGGCGTTTCTCTCAATCTGGAAACATTCCAACAGCAGGGAAGCAGGACCTATGATCCAAAACGTCAAGAAGCGGCTATTCTCTATTTTGCCCAACATATCAGCAACACCTATTTGGGCAGAACAAAACTGATGAAACTGTTGTATTACACCGATTACGAATGGCTGCAGAGGCGAGGCATTTCTATCACGGGCGATGCCTACGTTGCCATGCCGTATGGTCCAGTCCCGAAACATGCTCAACAGGTATTGGATCACCTTAAAAAAACAGGAGCTCTTCGGATTGAAAAGGTGAAATTAGGTAACTATGATCAAGATCGGTGCACGGGATTGAAAGAGCCGGACATGTCTCTTTTTACCTCTGAGGAAGTTGCCCATTTGAATAGTGTTGCCAGGCGCTTTGAATCTTGGACGGCCAAACAGATGAGCGACCTCACTCACGAAGACTGGCCGTGGCAATCCACCGAGCTTGGCCACGAAATCGCCCTTTATCGCTTGACCGAAATAGATGCCAAACTAGACCGATAAACCCGGCACTTTTAGAAATGGTACCAGATGGGATTACAACAAAACAGGTTCTACCCTCGGTCTTTCTTATATTACGCGTAATATAAGAAAAGTCGTAACCCATTCTAATCAAACAGGTTGTTATATTACTCTTATAATTAGGGGTCTCCGCAGCATCCTCAGGACCCCCTCCCCATAGTTCTTATTGGAATTTTGCTGATCCTAGACTATACACTAATAATAGTGTAAGATCTCACTTGTGAAAGGTGTGCGGAAGTTTCAAGATTATCTCAAAGAGCAGCTTAAAGATGACGAGTTCCGCAAGGGCTACGAGGAGGAAGGGGTCTATGCCCAGGTGGCCATCCAGATTGCCCGTTTGAGAACTCGACGGAAGATTTCCCAAAAGAAGCTGGCCCAGCTTTTGCATACCAGCCAGCAGACCGTTTCCCGCCTGGAAGATCCCCACAACGCCAGTTATTCTTTGCGGACACTCATCAAGCTGGCCCACGCCCTGGGGAAGGAACTCAAGGTCCAGTTTGTCTGAACGCCTTCGATTACTTTGTTTCGGCGTAGGGGACCTGGGCGAAGCGAATGCCCAGGGCGCGAATTGCCTCTTTGCCGCGAATCGTCAAATCCGTAAGAAATAGAAACTGCTCGCGGCTTTCGTTCACATAAGCCTTCAGGCGGTAATGCGTGGCCCAGGGCTTCTCGAGCACGATCACGGTCACAGGGGAATTCGGCTGGCGGAAAGTGCTGATTTCGGCGATTTCCTTGAGGCGACGGCTCGCAGCAAGCGCGTCATGGTCCGGGTGCAGATAGAAATCAGCGACACACAATAAACTGCGCTTGCCGCTGGTGGCATTGAAGATGCTGGACGTCCACAGGCGCAGGTGGGGAATGATCACCTCGGTATCGTCAGGAGTCACGATCCGCACGGCCCGCGCTTCGATGGATTTTACTTCTCCGTAAGCGCCGTCTACCTCGATCCAATCTCCCGGCTGGTAAGTATTCTCCAGCACCGTTGCCAGTCCCGCCAGCAGGCTGCTGACATAATCCTTGAGCGCGAAGGCCAATGCCAGGCCGATGCTCACCATCAGCGCCACAATATCCTGGAATGTCGGCTCTACCACGATCGGTACGATGATCACAACGGCGATGATCCCGATTGACCTTCCCCCCTAAAACCGGGCCAATTGCGAGTTAAGTCTCCGGGTGGTACAAGAGAGGCAAGGAGGGCGCGATGGGTC
>JGI1358J11329_10003949_pt1 | contig 10830 bp, 12 predicted proteins | sample Subgroupgradi54m_FD_11329 | JGI IMG/M metagenome (IMG submission 11329)
TCTCTGTTTACGGCACGCACGAGACTGCAGTCGAATTTTATCCTGGAAGAAAATATGCGTTTTGCCGTGACACGCATCGCCTCCCGCATCCGCGCGGCAGATGATATTTCTGCTCCGGCCGTGGCGACTACGAGCAGCTCTCTCGTCCTCACCATGAGCAGTTCTACGGAGAACCCAACCACCATTACCTTGACGAGCGGGACCATCACCATCAGCAAGGGAGTCGGGGCCGCCGTTTCGCTCACCTCGCAAGAGATTCAGGTGACCTCGCTTATTTTTACGCGTCTGACGGCAACGCCGCCACAGGTACGGATTGCGGCGGTCGGCAGAATACGTCAAAATACCGTTTTGCAAACACCCATCACCTTTACGCAGACCGTAACCATTCCCCGTTGATCATATGCTCTTTTTCAAGAAATGGTTTCCTCAACGAGCCCGTTCCGGGTCAGCCTTGCTCCTGACGGTTTTGGTTTTGTCCGTAATCCTCCTACGCCTGGTCGTCGCAAGTAGCACAGCCTTCATACAGATTGAGCAGCGGTCAATCGCTTCGCGAAACAAGAAAGTGGCGGAAGCCGGCGCTGCCGCTTGCATGGAACATGCGATGAATGCACTCGGAAGAAATTCGAGTTATGCAGGGGGAGAGGTCTATGCGGGAGCGGTCACACCTTGCACGGTTCATCCGGTTGAGGTTGGGGCCGGAACATGGGTGTTAAAAAGCGAGGCGACGGTTGGTACGCAGACCGTGCGCCTGCAGGTCACTCTTTCGGCTTTGGTTCCACCGCACATTGTGTCTTGGCAAGAAGTGGCGAGTTTCCCATAAAGAAAAGACAAAAAAACGCTCTTGTAGTATCATTCATACCTGTGGATAAACTTATTTTTTAATTATTTTTTTCTCTATGAAGACAAAGATTCTCCGCCGGGTTTACGCTTATTGAGCTTTTAATCGTGATCGCCATCATTGCCATTTTGGCAGCGGCAGTGATCGTGGCCCTTAATCCGGCTCGTCAATTTTCCCAAGCGAGGAATTCCACCCGTTCCACGCATGTGGCTACCATCTTGAGCGCCATTCAACAGAATGCCGCTGATAATTCCGGAACATTCACCTGTGCCGCAGGCGCGGTTCCTACCACCTCAACGGCCATGAAGGCTACCGGTGGCTATGACATTTGTGGTTGTATTGTGCCTACGTTTCTGTCCTCGTTGCCATTTGATCCATCGGCAGCCGGCGCAAAGTATACCAGCTGTACGGATTATAATACGGGGTATCAAATCATTCGTGATACTACGAGTAGCCGTATCACCGTTTCCGCTTCTTCGGCAGAATTAGGCAAGGTGATCAGTGCGTCGGAATAAAGCAAAGGTTCATCAAAACCCCGTTCCGAGGTTTATCGGAGCGGGGTTTTTGTATGGAGGAGGGTTGACCGATCGCTCGAATTTTTTTATCATCTCTTCACTTCTCAGTTAATCACTTGCGACGGTAGCTCAGCTGGTAGAGCAGGGGCCTCTTAAGCCCAAGGTCCTGGGTTCGACTCCCAGCCGTCGCACCACGTAAAAATCCCGCGAAAGTAGGGATTTTTACGTGCCCCGTGCCCCGATGGACATCGGGGTTTACGGGGCTCCCCTCAGTTTCGCTTTCGCTGGATTCACGTGGCGCGGCCATCATTTTGATAACTAAATTTTTTTATAGTCTTTTATTTGACGACTTTGTGATTTTTTTCCATGCTATGCATTGAGGAGGTGAGCCATGGCCCGATTCCTGGAAGTAGGCGATGGGTACGATCGGGCCGCTCACGAGGCTCGAACGGTGATCGAAGGGACAGATCCTTTGACGGTTGTGTTCGATGAGGTGGATAAACAGTTGGGCTTCGTGGGAGTAGTTCTTCAGAAGAGCCGTACGAATGGTGACGGTGAGGATGGAGAAGAAAGAACGGTGGGTCGACCTGCGACGGCCACGCACTGTGTTTGCTGCCAGGCCAAGTTGGGTTCGTACCATCGGCCGATCGCTCCCAGAGGAGGCATCAGGTACAAGCGCGATCGTTGCGCCGCGTGTCAGCGACATCGTGATGGACACTGCTCTTTCAGACTCTCTTCGTCTGGATTCCCCCGGTAGGTTCTCTACCGGTTTTTTAAATCTTTCCTGTTTTTGTGTTTTTATGTTTTAATGTCAGCCATGCGTTATTCCCAATCATTTGCCAAAGCATCCAAGACCGCGCCCCATGACACCGAGTCCGTCAACGCGCGATTTTTGACGCAGGGCGGTTTTGTCCACCAAGAAATGGCAGGGGTGTATTCGTGGCTGCCGTTGGGGTTGCGCGTTTTACGCAAGGTCGAGACGATTATCCGCGAAGAGATGAACGCGCTCGGCGCGCAAGAAATTTTGATGCCGGCTCTGCAACCAAAAGAAAATTGGTTGAAAACCGGGCGCTGGGATTCGGTGGATGTATTGTTCAAAGTTCCAAGCCAGACAAAAAAAGAATATGCTCTGGGGCCGAGCGCCGAGGAAATCGTCACTCCGCTCGTTCAGCAGTTCGTGACATCCTACAAAGATTTGCCGACGTCGGCGTATCAAATGAACTGGAAGTACCGAGATGAGCTTCGGGCAAAAAGCGGCGTGATGCGTGGACGAGAATTCGAGATGAAAGATCTGTATTCGTTCCATACGGCGCAAGAGGATCTCGACGCCTTTTACGCGAAAGTGATCGAGTCGTACTTCCGGATTTACACGCGCTGTGGCGTTGAGGCAAAAATCGTCCAGGCTTCCGGCGGCGTGTTCAGCGAAAAATTTTCTCATGAGTTTCATGTAGAAACTCAAGCCGGTGAAGATTATCTCTTGATCTGCTCTTCGTGCACGTTTGCTCAAAATATTGAAGTTGCGACGGTCAAAGAAAGCGACCCCTGTCCTGAATGTGGAGGCAAGCTTCGCGCGACTAAAGGAGTTGAGGTCGGGAATATTTACGATTGTGGAAAAAAATATTCAGCGGCATTTAATTTTAATGTCTCATTGGAGAATGGAACTCGGGAAACGGTATTGACCGGATGTTATGGAATTGGAGTGACACGTCTTGTCGGCGCTATTGTCGAAGCTTCGCATGATGAGCGGGGGATCATCTGGCCAAAGTCTGTTGCGCCGTATCACGCGCATCTCATTTCTTTGGGATCAAAAGATAAAGAAGTGCAGGAACGCATCCAGTCAGCCACGCTTGAAATGTATGAAGCGCTCATCGGTCAAAATGTAGAAGTTTTGTGGGATGATCGCGTAGACGCATCCGCCGGGGAAAAATTTGCGGATGCTGATCTTATCGGTTTACCGTTGCGGCTCGTCATTTCAGAAAAAACTTTGAAAGAAGAATCCGTGGAATGGAAGTTGCGCACACAAAAAGAAACACGACTGGTTAAAGTCGCGGATCTCATAGAAGAGGTGAAAGAATTTTTGAAAGATTAGACCGTTGTTGCTGGCGTTGCTGCAGCAGCTCCCGGTGACGTTTTTTTCAGGGCATCTTTGAGTCCCTTGCCTGCTTTAAATTTTGGGACGGTGACCGCCGGAATTTGAATTTTTTGCGTGGGGTTTTGAGGATTGACGCCGGCACGAGGTGCGCGTGTTTTGGCGGAAAATGCGCCAAAACCCGCGAGGACAACCTCACCACCTCCGACGAGCGTCGATGTGACAATGCTCTCGAAAGCTTCAATCATATCCTCGGCCTGTTTTTTAGTGACCTGCGTCCGATCAGCAATTTGAGTGATGAGTTCTGCTTTGTTCATAGGGAGGAATCAGGAATTAAGAATCACGAATTAAGAATAGTGAATGCAGATAGGATAGCTTTTTTATTTGAGTTGGGCAATGGATTGGGTTATCCTGTCAAGGATATGAGAATTCTTGGCATTGATTATGGTCGCGTGCGGATCGGTATTGCTTTGGGTGATACGGAGACGAAGATTGCCAGTCCGTGGCGCGTCATTGTAAATGAAGATGTGGATGATGTATTGCATCGTCTTGGCGAGATCATCAAACAGGAACGGGTTGAACGTCTCGTGATTGGTATCCCACGCCCGTTGCACGATCAAACTCGCGAGACAGATCAAGCGCGAGAGATCCGAGATTTTGCAAAGCAATTATCTGTTTTAGGTTTACCGGTCGAAGAAGAAAATGAAACATGGACAACCGCGCTCGCGGCGACACAGGCTAAAGAAATGGGGGAGCGCGGCAAGCGCGATGATTTGGCGGCGGCAGCAATTTTACAAAGTTATCTCGATAGGCAGGTAGGTTCGTAGGATGTAGGATGTAGCTTTCCGACCTACGCCCTACATCCTACTTGCCTACTTGCCTACTTGCCTACTCGCCTAATATGTATCTCCGTGACACCGCGATCATCCTTAAATCTGAACCGTTTCGTGAGCATGATGTGCGCGTGACCATGTATGGCGCGAGACATGGAAAGTTGGCGGCGGTGGCGCGTGCGGGAAAACGATTTGGAGCGAGGGCCCTTGGTCACCTCGAACCATTTTCCGAAGTTGAGGTGATGATTGCCAAGGGCAGCTCGTTCGACAAATTGGCTGTGGCGACCCTCGTGCGTCCTCGTTTGATGTTGCGTGAACGGTTAAGCACACTCGCGATCGCCGGCGCGTTTGTTCATCTGATTGATTTGCTCACGCATCTTGAAGCGGGTGACATCGCCATCTTTCATCTTCTTAAAGAAACCGTAGATTTGGCAGAGGCTTCTGCCGAAGAACCATCTTCCGAACGAAGTCGTTTGCTCCTGGCCGGCGCCAGTCTTAAATTATTGGACGTGTTGGGATATGCGCCGCAATTTGATCCGTCGATTCATCCGCTGACCTTGCGCGTGCTGCGTTTTTTACGCGCGCGTCCTCTGAAAGAAATTTTAGGTTTAACCGCGTCGCTCGAATTATTTCAAACCGTAAGCTCGACGATTGAGGCAGCGCTCGAACACACGCCATTATCAGCTGAACCGCATGGGGTTGCGACCGTGATGGCTTTGGTGGGATAAAAAAACACCCCAACGCGGTTGCGGTAGGGGTTGGGGTGAGTAGGGAAGGGGCGGGCGGGAAGGATCAGGCGACGGCGTTGGGATGACCGACCGGCGCCACGTACACGTAGTCGGTGAGGATCGGGATGTCTTGCATGAGCATCAGAGTGGCGTACCTCCATGTTGCGGTATCGACCACTCCGTCTTCGCGTAGCTTTTTTCCGCTCGGAGCAGTGCGCGTGTTCATTCGCTTCTGGAATTCGATGGTGGTCGCGATCATGATCGGACCCATCATCTCGGCGAGGTTGAGAAAATCGCCAGCGCCATGAGCCTTGAGGATCGCGCCCCACACGCACTCGAGCGCGCCGCGGGTGAGTCCGCGTGGTTGAAACACCTTCCGTGCACGTACGCGCCTCTTGGCCATGGTTACCTCCGGGTACAGGTTGAACGACGAGGCATAGTTAAAAGAAAATTTGATTTTTTGTCAAGAACAGGATAGTTTAATCAACTATGTAGGGGCGACCCTTGTGATCGCCCTCCGATCCGAGGGCAGGCACAAGGCCTGCCCCTACGCGATATGATTACACTCATCAAAAATTTCCCCTCTCTCGTCGGTCAAACCGTGACCATCAAAGGCTGGGCCTACAACGTCCGATCAAGCGGTTCCATCGCGTTTTTGCAGTTGCGTGACGGGTCAGGATTTACGCAGGCGGTGGTAGTCAAATCAGGTGTTGATGACGGCTCTTGGCAGGCGGCTTCGTCAGCGACGATTGAGTCATCCGTGATTGTGACGGGCACGGTCAGTAAACATCCGAAACAAGAGAACGTGTATGAGTTGCAGGCGACGACCGTCGAGCTTGTTCAAAAAGCCGAGGAGTATCCGATTGGGAAAAAAGAACATGGTCCGGACTTTTTGCTCGACAACCGTCATCTGTGGTTGCGTGCGCCGAGCCAGTGGGCGATTCAAAAAGTGCGCAACGAAATTATTTACGCGATTTACGATTGGATGCGCGATCACGACTTCATAAAAATTGACGCACCGATTTTAACGCCGAACGCGTGCGAGGGTACGACGGAACTTTTTGAAATGGATTATTTTGAAGAGCGCAAAGCGTATCTTTCGCAATCCGGTCAGCTTTATCTCGAAGCAGCCATCGCTTCTTTCGGCCGCGTGTTTGATTTTGGGCCGGTGTTTCGCGCGGAAAAATCCAAAACGCGACGTCATCTCACGGAATTTTGGATGATGGATGCGGAAGCGGCGTTTGTGGATCATGAAGGCAACATGGAAATTCAGGAACAATTGATCTCATTCATCGTCAGCCGCGTGCTCGAACGGTGTCAGACGGAATTAAAAATTTTAGAGCGCGATCAAACGCCTCTGCAAAATATCAAACCACCATTTTATCGCATCACGCACGCCGAGGCGATCAAAAAATTGCAGGAGATGGGAAGCGACATCAAAGCCGGAGATGATCTTGGCGCGGATGATGAGACGCTGCTCACTAAGCAATACGACAAACCGATTTTTGTGGAAAAATATCCGGCCGCGGTCAAGGCGTTTTATATGAAAGCTGCAGGCGGCGTGACGGTCAAAGAAGATCCGAATGATCCGGAGCGCGTTCTCTGTTCGGATTTGCTCGCGCCCGAAGGGTATGGAGAGGTGAGCGGGGGATCGCAGCGTGAGGATGACTATGACCGCCTGCTCGCGCGCATTCGCGAACACAAATTGCCGGAAGCGGCGTTCCAATGGTATTTGGATCTGCGAAAATACGGTTCTGTTCCGCACTCCGGTTTTGGCGTGGGCCTCGAACGCCTCGTCGCATGGATCTGCGGGTTGCATCACGTACGCGAGACGATTCCGTTTCCAAGATTGATGAATCGGTTGGAGCCGTAGGTTACGTTCTCCATCCGAAGAGACCTCACCTAGCCTCTCCTTCGTAAGGAGAGGGATAAGAACGAAGGAAATGGGTTCGGTTTTATCTCCCTCCTTGCGAAGGAGGGATAAAGGGAGGTCTCCCCTCGGGATATGTGATATGACAGAAATTTTTAATCAAGTACATCATCTGGAAACACGCCGTTTATTGCGCCAGCGTTCGACGCAGGCAGAAAAGCTTTTTTGGAAGCAGGTTCGTTCCGGACAGTTAGGGATACGCATCAAACGACAAGTCGGAATCGGGGAGTACATTGTTGACTTTTATGCTCCAAAAATTCTTTTGGTGATAGAACTTGATGGAGGAAGTCATTTTGAGGTCGGTGCGGCGCAAAGGGATGCGGATCGTCAGAAAAATATTGAAGCACTCGGAATTAAGGTCGTTCGATTTACCGATAATGAAATTTTACAAAGTATGGATGATGTTATTTCCATTTTGCGGACTGTGATTGACGAACGGAAATTGATTTTTACCGCCGAAAATTTTACGTAACCCTTCTTTCAAAGACCTCACCTAACCTCTCCTTCGCAAGGAGAGGGATCGGATTTTTATCCTGTTTGATCTCCCTCCTTGCGAAGGCGAAGCTCAGCTTAGCTGTGAGGGATTAAGGGAGGTCTCGGTTCGCAAGGAGAGAGATGGGCTCAAAAGAGGGGAGATTAAAAAAAATCCCCGGCGCGGTTGCGTCAGGGACAGGTCAGGAGAACGAACTTCGGGTGGCTAGGCCGCGTTGGCCGTGACCCACTCGGGCTTGGACTCGAGCACCTGCGAGTAGGTGGTGCTCCCGCCTTCGATTCCGGGGATCTCGCCGTCCAGGAACATGACGACGAAGAGCTGGCACTTGCGGCCCGGCGGCAGGTTCTTCCCGATCACCTGCCGACAGAGATCGATGGCCTCGGCGAGCGCGCGGAGGAATGTCCCGGATGTGCGGTTTGCGCGGGAGACACCGGAGATGGTGAAGTGCACGCCCCAGTTGTCGTCCTTTCCCACGATGATGCGGTCCGGCTCCTGCACCATGTACTCGGCCGGGCGCAGGTGAGCGTTCTGCGCGTCGAACCACCTGCCCGCGACCGCCTTCAAGATGGTGTCACGGAAGCTCGACGAAGAGAATGCGTCCATCAGGGGTTGTGCTTCGGGATCCAGCGGTACCGTTGCCTTGAACTTCATGGGTCACCTCTGTGGTTGACGTTGTGGCTCTTTATTATCTCACCTCCATCATTTTGTCAAGCCGCGTTTGTCGATGTACAATACAAGCATATGAATCCCTCAGCTACTTTTCAAAAATATCCTGCCACGGCGATCAAGATTTGGATTTGGTTGGGGGTGTTGGTTTTTGTGTTGATGCTGATTGTGCCTGTGTCGCTGGGGCGGAAGGTCGTGAGTGAGTATCAGCGTTTTCTGGCGTGTAAGAACGGGAGCCGCATGGATTGTCAATCATCAGCCGTGTGGGCGATGAATGATTGGCAGCTTGCGATAACTTCCGGTTTGCCCGGGGTTGCGACCTCTACGGATCAAGGAGTTTTTGATCAACGCTCCACGCGCTCCAGCACTACGGCGCCCACCATTACATCTGTCAAACTTGAGAACGCGACATTTGAAAATGGGAGCTATCGAGTTGCGGCAAATGCTCCGATCACCGTCACAGCCGTGATCTCTGGCGCCAAAACCGTTACCGCCTATGTGATCCCGCAGGGGAGCGCTGGGCGTAGCCTCTCGGTGAGAGTCGCGACGTTGAAAGTTCAGGGCGTCATCGGTAGCAATGAGTCAGCTTATAGCGGGACGTTTAAGTTGGCGCCAGGAACTTTCTCCAAAGGAGAGCTTGAGGTGCGTGTGAAAAATTCAAAAGGGGAGACGGCGTCGGTATTTTTGAAACTGGGAGTAAAATAGGTTTGACGTTTCATGCGCCATGCCCCATGATTCAGGTCATTATGATGAAACGTGCGATGGTGCAAGAGACGACTGATCTTATTGGTCAGACCGTGCTCGTTAAAGGCTGGGTTCATGGCCGTCGCGACATGGGAAAACTGGGTTTTATCGATCTTCGTGATCGTTCCGGTATTGTGCAGGTGGTTCTTGTTCCGGCGGAACTGTCATCTCGCGGTCAGGAAGCTATGAAGGATTTGCGTGCGGAATATTGTATTGCGATTACGGGTGTCGTTCAAAACCGCGGTGCGAAACAGGTCAACACCGATCTCTCAACTGGTACAATCGAGATTCTCGCCAAAGACATTGAGATTTTTAATGCTTCAAAAACGCCGCCATTTGATCTCACTTCGGACACACGAGTCGTGAACGAAGAGGTGCGTCTCAAATATCGCTATTTGGATTTGCGGAGCGAGAGGATGCAGCGCAATTTGATGTTGCGTGATCGGGTGGCTCAATTCTTCCGCGATTTTCTTCACAAGAATGGGTTTGTAGAAATTGAAACGCCGTATTTGACCAAAGGAACGCCGGAAGGATCGCGTGAATTTATTGTTCCCGCGCGTCTTCATCCCGGAAAATTTTATGTGCTTCCGCAGTCGCCGCAACAGTTTAAGCAGTTGATGATGGTGGCCGGGATGGAACGATACTTTCAGATGGCACGTTGCTTTCGTGACGAAGATCAACGCGGTGACCGACAGCCCGAGCACACGCAGTTTGATTTGGAAATGTCTTTTGTTGAGCGTGAAGATGTGATGAGCTTGATCGAAGAGCTGTACATCGAGCTCATTAAAACCGTCGCTCCACACAAGCGCATTCAACAAGTGCCGTTTCCGCGGCTCACGTATCAAGAAGCCATGGAGAAGTATGGAAATGATAAACCGGATTTGCGTGAGGACAAGAACGATCCAAATCTTCTGGCCTTTGCATGGGTGGTGGACTTTCCGTTTTTTGAAAAAGCGGAAGACGGGGGATGGACGTACAGTCACAATCCTTTTTCCGCGCCCAAACCGGAACACAGAGAGTGGCTCATGGAGAAAAAAAATATTGGTGACATTCTGACCACGCAATATGACATTGTATTGAATGGATTTGAGATCGGCGGCGGCAGTATTCGGAACCACGAACCGGACGCCTTAAAAAAAGTTTTTGAAATTCTGGGTCACTCGGAGGAAGATATTCAAGAAAAGTTTGGACACATGCTTGAAGCTTTTTCCTATGGAGCGCCACCACACGGTGGGATCGGTCCGGGCTTAGATCGTCTCGTCATGATTCTTGCGAATGAATTGAATATCCGTGAAGTCATTGCTGTCCCCAAAACAGGTGATGCGCGAGATTTGATGATGGGTGCACCGTCGGAAATTGAAGAGAAACGATTAAAGGAAGCGCATATACAGATTAAAAAATGACGTATTCCATAAAAATCGAAAAATTTGAAGGCCCGCTCGACTTGCTTTTGCAGCTGATTGAATCAGACAAGTTGGAAATTACGGAAGTGTCGCTTCTGCAGGTCACAGAGCCATTTGTCAAGCTGGTTCGCGAGAGCAAAAACAAAATTCCTCCGGAAGAGCTGGCGGATTTTTTGGTGATCGCCGCAAAATTGGTTTATCTAAAATCACGCGCCTTGCTCCCTATGCTGACTGATGCGGAATTGGAAGAGGGGCCGGATTTGGCAACGCAGTTGCGCATGTACAAGGCGTTCGTCGAAGCGGCCAACCGTTTGGGAGAGATGGCAAAAGCCAATCGATGCTCATACAGTCGCGTGCGTCGTCCCAGACAGAATATGGAGGCGGGGTTTATTGCGCCAAAAGGGGTGACGGCCGCCGTTCTTCAAGGGCTTTACGTGTTGATCATTCGACGCTTGGAGCCGGTGCTGGCTCTTCCGCAAGCGGCGATCGCGCGCGCCATCACCATTGAAGATAAAATCGCGCAGCTTTTTGGGCGTGTTCGTCAATTCTTGAAGACGTCATTCCACAAATTTTTGGCAGAATCTCACGATC
>JGI1358J11329_10003951_pt1 | contig 10829 bp, 2 predicted proteins | sample Subgroupgradi54m_FD_11329 | JGI IMG/M metagenome (IMG submission 11329)
GTGCTATTCCCAACAGACTTACACAGAATTTAGAGGATATTGATTATTTTCAGGCTTTATCTTTATGTTTTTTTGATCTAAAAAGGAAAAGTCTTTAAATAAATCTATTATTATCTACNTATGAAAATTATTACTGTGAATATTAATCAAGTGGCGTTAAAAGATCCTCAAAAGATCTGCTTGTTAAATGATGATTTTTATAAGAAATGTTCGCGTTATCTGGGTTTCTTAACGAAAGAAGTAGCTGTTTTCTTTCAAAGTCAAGGGTTTAGACAGGTGTCAACGGAGAGTTCAATGACAAAAGCTACGTTTTTGTTTAATCATCAGAAGAATTGGTGGAAAATTACAAATGTTTTGCCGCAAGAGATGGTTAAAAATTCTATTTCTTTTTTTACGGTGGAAGTTTCAGATGAAAAAGTAGTTGATGTTCAAGCTTTATTTAAGAAATTAAAGATACCAATACAAGCGATTGCTTAGTTTTTTCTTGTTCAAATCATTTTGTTTGATTTATTTATTTTATACCACTTGCTTTTTGCGCAGTTTGTTGTAACACAGTTAATTGATCCATAAATGCTATTGTTTGGTCGGCATGTATGCCATAATAATTAGATATCTTCTGGTTTTCATCCCCAATTTGACTACCACTTTTCATGGGTTCCATAAGTGGGGTGTCATCTTTAATTATAGAAAATTTACTTGCTTTTGACAAGCCTTCAACTTTTAGACCGTCTAATCCGGCATTTAATGGTTCTGATTTGTCAGCAAGTGTTATAGTTGATGTCATTAATAAACTTCTTGTTTCTGTATTTGGATTATAATGCTTTACAATTCCTTCTAAAAATAGGTTTATTGTACCTGTACAACAGGTGTCAACAAATCTTAATTTTTTACCATCTGCAATAAGACCTTCAGATTGAAGATATTTATATGTACTTTCTACGGAATCTCTGAATGTTTGGTCATTTACCATCAAATTATTGAAGCGAATTTGAAGTTTTTGTTGGAATTCAAGCAGACTTGATGATTCTGATGATGCTTGGGTAATAATATCACGCATTTTATTGGATTGCTGCAGTGTTGTATCTCTACTTACATAAATTATTCGTATATCTGGATCTTTAATACCGGTTAACTTTTGATAGGTAAAATCAGAAGAACCAAGTACTGATCCATCTCTAAATAAATGTACATTTGTAAATCCAGGCTCTTGATGTGCTAATATCTCGGAAAATTTAGGAATTTCTTCGGTGGAGTGTAATGATCTTGTATATAATTTTTCAAAATCTTTTTCAAGATTATTAAATTCTGCTTGAGTCATACTTCCGGATTCTACTTCAGACCAGGCACGATTTAGTACAAGTTCTTTTACTTTTTCTTTTGTTAGTTGAGAGGGGTCACCTACTTTATTTACTAATTCAATAACGTGCTGTTCGTATTTTTGTGGTGAAAAAGAACCTGTCGAAGTAGGTTGAATCAGTTCTTCAAATGTGCTTAGACTTTCTTCAACTAATGATTCTGGTAGTTCTAATCTAGCTGCATCTAATTTGGCAATAACTTGTTTGTCATCTACTCCAATTCTAGTGATGGAAGGGGTTGTTGATTTAGTATCGCTTACAATCTCTTTTTCCCAAACTCTTGTATTTTGGTTATATCGATAGTTTGTTGCTTTTAATTGTACAGTTGTTTCGCCGGTTCGAATTGCGGTTGATTTGATTAATGATTCAGGAATTTGTAGTCTTGCTGCTTCTAATTTTGTAATAATTTCTTTGTTATCTACGTTTACTAACTTGTCTACTATACCTGTTGTAATTTTTCCAGTACCATATTGTATGATATTACCTTCCGATTGCTCTATTGTCATCCATGTTCTTGTCTTTGGGCTGTAGATATACTCTTTTCCTTGGTACTTAACGGTGTTTTGGTCTATTTTTATTGCGGGTAGTTGTGAGAGTTCTGTTTTTGGTTGTGAAACTGATTTAATTTGGTAGTCTTTTGGATGAATTAGTTTACTTACACTATCTGTTGGTTCGATAATGGCTGATCCATCAGCATCAATGAGCGTTCGTAGATCTTTACGCAGATCTACTTCTTTGAGTTGTGTTGCAATAATTTGAGCTTGTTCTTGGGTGTAGCCTTTTTGTTCTATATATTTTACTAAGCGTGCTTGGCCTTCTGGTGTTTGGGTTAGTTGTTCTATTTTTTCAATGTGTTTACCAAAGCGCTGGTCAAACAATGCTTGATTGAATGTGCCATCGGCAAGGTAGAAATCTTCTTTATATACTCCGGCGATAATTCTATCACTAATGGCTATTTTAGTGGGGGTATATTCATGAGGGAGGATATATCTGCGTTCGCCAATGTTTATTCCTGCAAAAAATAATTCGTCATCAACGCGTGTTATATGCCAACCATCGGAAAATTGGGCGATGGCGAGTTCGGAGTCTGATCCACGAAAAGCGATATTAAATGTAGAATGAAAGTCTAATTCTTGACGTAATTGCTGGGCTTTGGTTGGAGAAATTTTATTATTGCTGATAAATTCTTCAAGCATATAGGCGTAGTCGTCTTTGCTTAGGGTATGATAATTATCAAGAACAAGGGAGGCAATATAGGTAAAACCATCTGAGGTTTTGAGTGCTTTTGTTTGAGGAACTTGAATGTGAAATTCTGAGCGCAAAAGTTCTTCGGCGCTTTGATGGCGGCGCAGGGTATCTTCTACCAAACGTTTACCTACTTTGTCTTCGAGGTTTTGATCGACTGCAGCTTTAAGGAACCAGCGTTGGCCTTGTGCATCTTCAAACATAGCGGCTTGGTCACCGAGTTCTGCCACAGTTGTTCCTTTCAATTTGTCTGTTAAAGCTTGTGACATGGCTTTCGATTGGCCTTCGGGTGGTGCACTCACACGTTTGACAAAACCATTTTCTTCTAAGAATTCTCTGGCTTTGGGTGGGAAATCTTTTGTTAAGGTTGGGGTTGTAGAAATGGATGGGAGAATTGATGATGGTTCATTAATGACTGGTTTAGTTGGAGGCGGCGGGATGTTTACTTCTTTGTTTATTTTCTGTATGCTTGGGGTTTGTACACTTTCTACTACTTCTCGTTCTACTTTCTTCTGGGCACTGCCGGTGATGCTTTCATCGACTAATTCGTCTAATGTTTTTGGAGGTTTATTTTTGAGGATGTCTAGATTGTTAGCTTTGCCATCGCTGAGAACAAATTCGGCAACTAATTGGTCAGTTGGTTTTGATTCAAGTTTTCCTATGGCGGCGATGTCTTCTGGTTTTACTGTGCCAAGTTTGATGAAGTCTTCGGGATGGATTTCTTTGATCTCATCAGAGAGGAGGAGGAGAGCTTTTTTGCCGGCGATTTTTTGTTCTTCAGATGCGGCGTCGGCAACTTTACTGAGGATGGAGGCACCATTTTTTTCACCGGCAGCTGTTAATTTTGCGATGTTTTCATTTGATTTTGCGACGCCAATTGTTAATGATGGGCGAACTTTGGCGGATTGACCTTCGATATCTGCTACAATGACAATATTTTGTTCACGCATATGATTATTGAATCTGCTTACTATTTCTCTTGCAATTGTTTTATCATTATCAGCGATTTTTCCAAGACGTGCATCTTCAAGTACATCTGCAATTGTTTGAAGAGAGAGTGCTTTTATCTCATCAGCTTTTGCTACTCCTAGTTGTTGGTTTACTTTACCAAAGAAGTTTATGTCACCACGACCAACAGTTACTTGACCGTTACGCGAGATGATATAGCCGGTTTCATCACCGCCAATTACTATGAGACTTCGGCTATCTATTGGTGTTCCTTGGGCTGTTTGCGAAAGAAGATAATTGATTGTGGCTTTGAAATTGTCATTGCCTTTGATGAAACCATTTTGGTTGCGGGCGAGATTGTTGAGAAGTTGGAAATCAATCTCACGTGCTTTTGTTAGATCTCCTGAAGCTAGAGCAGCTTTTCGGGCTTCGAGAAGTTCGTTAATATTATTAAAGCGGATTGTTTCTTCAAAGAAGGAGTATTCGTTTACAATTTGGGGCGGGCCGTGTTCAAGAAGTGCTTCTATACTAATATCTATCTCTTTTACACCGGCTGCTTTTAATTGAGGTGTTACTTCGCCTGCTTGTACTATTTGAGTACAATGTTGATCTTTGCCACAGAGATTTAATTGGCCGTATTTTCCGGCTTCCAAACTTTGTCTATTTAATTGATTAGCTATTGTTTCTGCTTCTTTGGTAGTTGAACCAGATGCAAGTTGTACTTTTTCTGAGACACCGGCGTATACATTAAATTGTTCTTCAGAAATAAGTATGGGTTTTCCTTCAAGTTTACTTATTCTAGGAATAGAGCGTTCTAGTGTTGTTCTACGGATGGTATCCATTTCAAGAGAAACGATTCGTGAGAGGTCATCGTTGCAATTTACACAAACTAGTTTGAATGTTTTACCACCTTTGTGATATATCTCAACGCCTTTCATCTTAAGTGATTGTTCTAGGGAGGCGGCAAATTCTTCTAAAACAATATCGCCGCCAGCGTGGCCAAATTCAGTGTTGATATCTTTAAAGCGATGGATGTCTACTGTTGCAACTTGAACTTCTTCGCCATTTCTTAAAGCAGTGATGGTGTCATCGCCATATTTTGCGTAGCTTGGTAAGCCGACATCTGTTTTTGTGGCAAGTGCGGAGATATCATCGCCTTCTAATGCTGCTTCGCCACCAAAATTTTCAAGAATGGTTTGTTCCAGAGAGGTTTCTGGTGGTGTTGTTTCAAGAAGGCGAACTTGGGCGGGTGTTGGAGTATGGGTTTGTACTGGAACAGGATTAAGTGCGGCTTTTGTTGCGGCGGTTTGAGTGACAACTGGAACGGTGCCGGTAGTTTCTCCTGTTGTATGTTGTATTCTTAAATCTTCTATAACGTCATTTGCGGCTCGTTGTGGGCTATTATACATTTGATTGAGGTTTAGTTTAATATGATCTGAGCCTTCGACGATTTGGGTGAGGTCTTCTTGTTTTAATGTGGCGGCAACTTTTTGTTGTACGGTGTCAATTTGTGGTTGGATGGCTTTTTGTTCGGCAGGGGTGAGGGCTTGTGTGTCATAGCGAACTACATTTTGTCCGCCTACTTTTTCGACTTTTATAACGACGCCGGCTTCTTCTAATGGTTTGATATCGTTAGCGATTTTGATTTCGGTTTTACCAACTTTAGCGATAATGGCTGTTTCTAACTTTTTGGAGAAGTCTACACTTTCGGCTACTTCTTCGGCTCTTCTTGAGCTGTCAATGAGTTTTTGTCCGGCTACTGCAGTTTCTTCGCTGGTTGCACTTATTTTTGCAGCGGCGTTATAGTCTTTAATTGCGGTTTGTACTTCGGCATTCGCAATGCGTTCCCTTTTAGTTAGACCAATTTCACGGGTGAATATGCTTTTGCTTGTACTTTGGGATATTTGATGGGCTTGCAGAGAGGTTTGGGCTTGTTGTAATGTTTGTTCTGCTTCTGCTATTTTTGCAGCGTCACCACTTTCTCTTGCGGTTTGCAGACCTTTGTTGGCATCAAGTAAGTTTTGTTGGTGTAGTATTTCAGGGTTTTCTGGATTGATACCGTATTTTAATTTTTCAATTCGTTTTGTTGTTTGATATCCTTGATATGATGCTTCTGCTTGTTCTACTGATTGTTGAGCTTTTTGAACATTTGCAATTGTTTTGGGGGTTTCGCCAAGTACCCTACTTGTTTCTTGGGCTGCTTGAAGATCGACTTTTGCAGTTTGAATGCCTTCACGATAGACTGAGGCTTCTGTGCCAAAGAATTTTCCAGTTGTGGCGGATGCTTGGGCTAGCTTTTCTCCGATGGCAATATCTCTGGTCAATAATGCTCCTTCGCCGAGGCGAGCAACTGCTAAGGCTTTTACTCCGGTTGTTGTACCTTTTAGAATTGTGCCTACGGGAATAAGATTTTCGATACCAGCTACTTGGACTCCCATATCTCCCCAAGTTTGCAGAAATTCATCTGTGACACCTACACCACCAACTCCTTTCACATTTGCACATAGCATTCCTTGGCATTGGCTTAGTTTATCTAATTCATATTGGGCTTCTTTTCCTGCTGTTGTTAAAGGGTAATCTTTTGCTATTGTTTTTAGATCGTTTTTGACAATAGATGTTTTCCCATCATGAAATGTTATTGTACGTTGGGCTTTTTCAAGCTCGGCTCTGGCAACTATTTCTTCATTAGATTGCGTACCTGTTAATTGATCCTGGAGAAGTTGAAATTTTGCAGATTTTTCTCCTTGTAGTTGAATGGAATCTTTGTTAGCTAATTTCATTGCTTCATCAAGACTTAAACCATCTGCTTTTGCTTGTTCTAGATGGACAATAATTAACTGTTGATTATTCTTTTCTTCGGCTAATTTTTGATAGGAATCAAGTTCAGTTTGATGTACGGTTTCTGCATAGGAATCACCCCAATTAAAATTTGCACTACTAAACCACGCTCCTTGGCTAACCCATGAACCTGCTTTTGCAGATGCTCCACCACTTACTCTTCCAGCTACATCTAAATATTTCATGAAGCCGTAGTCATTCATTTCTTTCTTTTTATCTGCGGTTAATTTTGCGGTTTCTTCATGTTCTGCTTTGAGAACTTGAATTGCGTGATCAATTAATGCAGCATCATTTTCTTTTTTGATGGTTGGATCTTGTATTTGATTACGAGCAAGGGCTGCTTTTGTGAAGTCGCCTTCGGCAATATAGGTACTTGAATCGATAGCTTTGGCACGATCTAATGAATCTTGGTCATTTATAGAATACAATCCTTGATCAACTGCTTGGCCTTTGGCCATTACTTGGGCAACTAACTGGGCAGAGTATTGTCGTGCTAAGGCAGGATTTCCTGATTGCAAAGCGATTTTTGCAGCGAAATCGGGGCGGTCGACAGAATGTAATGATGCGAGTAGTTGACCTTGTCCGTCTGCTTCTTGGATGTAGGACCGTTGTATTTCTTTCTTTTCTTCTAATTTTTTAATTTCAGATTGGGCTTGAGTTCTTATTTGTTGATATTTTTCGCCTAATTCTCTTCTGGCATTTGTGAAGCAACTTGCACTTTTAGAGCCATCACAGTGTTCATAGGCATCAACTGTAATTGCTGATTCACTTGCTTGTGCTATTTTTCCTTTTTCAACTTGGATTGATTTTTCAATATTATTTAATTGTACTATCGCTTCTTTTTTTTCTTTGCCGAGGAATTGAGAATGACGATTATCGGATTGAGAGCCAGTATCTTTTGGATCGATGCCTTTGGCGATTGCTTCTTGGCGGTAATATTCTTGTTCACGGGCGTCTTGTTCTGCTAATCCTGCTTCGAATTGTTGTTTCTGTTGTTCTACTTTAGCTTTTTCTTGTTGTTTATGTACTTCAATTGTTTTGTCAATGCCTTGACGTTGTTTTTGTACTGCACGAAGGGCAGTGTTTATCTCTGTCTTCTCTTTTTCATTTTTCAGCTCGGGATCATCTTGGAGAGCTTGCAACGCTTTTGTTTTTGCGGCAAGAAGACGATACGCTATTGCTCCATCTTTTTCTAATGACGCTTTCCATTTTGCATTACAATTTGAGGAGATACATTCTCCTTTTTCATTGAGTTCAATTCCTTGTTCTTGGCGTAATTTATCTCGCTGATTGTTGAATTCTTGAAATTTAGCTACAGATTGTTTGATGCTCTCAATGTATCCTTTGTCTTTTATTTTGTCTATATCTATCTTTGTTTGTTGAAGAAGAAGTTGACGTAAGCGAGGATTGTTACTAAAATCAATGTCTTTGAGGTCATCGTACTTTTTGTCTTTTAATGCTTTTAATAATTTATCAACGTTGCTTTGATCTTCTTTAGGAATGACTATCACTTCATTTCCGAGGGCTTTATGTATGCCAAAGTCTATTTGTTCGCTGTTGCCTACTTTCTGTCCATCTTTATATGTTTCAATTAATGCGGTTATTTCTCCTTGACCACGTCCGGATGGTTTTGAGAGATGAAATATTTGTTTATTTTTTTCATCTGTCTGTGCTACAATATTTAGATTTCTGCTAATGGATGGGATGTTTTTTTCTTTTTGTAGCTGGGCAATTTTTGCTAGATCTTTTGTGTCTGTGGTAAATGAGAGAGTGCCGTCTTTTGTTTGAACGACGCTGATATGTGTTTCTGCGCTTTCTGTTTCGCTGTAGAATCGTTTATTTTTTGAGAGGGAAACAGCGGTTATTTTTTTATCAATAGTAATGACGTTTGCGTTTTCACATTTGAAGCAGTTGGCGACAATATTATCATCGTCTTTGGCTTTGTTTCTGGTTAATGATAAAGATGAGCCGTCTTGTTCTGAGCGAATGCCGTGCAGTTTGATGTCTTTTTGTTCGGTGATTTCTAATGCGCCGTATTGTTCATCTGTGTATGTTGCTTTGCCGCGGATTTTAAGTTGAGTTTCACCGTTGGTTTTGAGATCTAATTCAGATTTGCCATTTTCACCGCGATAGTAAGGTGTGCCAATAATTGGTACTTTGTTGTTGTAGAAACCAACGTCTACTTTACCTTTGGCGGTGACGATTGTTTGCAAGTCGTCTGTTCTTTTTATCCAGACTTCGGCACTGCCTCCCAGATCGCCAGTTGAGGGATGGAGGAGGAGAGCTTGCTGGCGTTTTTGTTCGATATCGGCAGGAGAAACGGGTGGTGGTTGTGCTTCTGCGGGTTTATTTTCTGAGGGGGATGGTGGTTTGTAGTCAGATGTAGCAGATATTTTGTCGAGATGGATGGTAACGGTTTCTTTTTGATTGTTTATGGGTTTGCCGCTTTGGCCTTGGGAGGTTACGCCAATGCTGGTTTTTTCGTCAATGAATACGGAGTTGCGGCTACGGATGTTATCTAAATTGGTATCGCCATGATCCCATAATTTGACATCTGTTCCTTTCTTTTCTCCGGCGCCGTCAAAGTAATAGTTCCTTGCGTTTATTTCGGCATTTTCGGCGGTGAAGTCGCCGTTTTGTGAAAAGGTTACAGTGCCACGATGATTGTTAAGGGTAATACGTTCGTTATTGACATAAATATATCCAGTTGCTTTGCCATTAACCGTGATAGTGCCGTCTTGTTGGAAGGTGAAATCGGTTTTACCTTGCGAAGTGAGTTCGTTCTTTTGGTTGTCTTTTCCGGCGAATGTTAATTGTTGGTTGTTGTATTCAATTTTTCCGGTGCCGTCTCCTTTTATGCTGATTGGTGATTCTTGATCTTTCTCTTTTTTGATGAATATATATCCATCTTTGACTACTTGAATTTTAATGATGTCACTTACGGCTCGCAGAGATTCTAATGAGAGGGTTTTGCCGTTGTTGGTTAACGTATTTTCATTGGCATTAAATGTGAAGTCTTGGGCGATATCTGTGTTAAATTCGTAGGCTTTGCTGTATTTACTTTGAAAATATTTTTGTGAGGAATCTGTGTTGGCGATGATGTTGGCGCGACTTTGTGAGGGTGTATTGTCGCCAGAGAAGTATTTGTTGTCTAACTCTTGATTTTTACCTACGTTGTCTGGTTTTTGGTAGAAATCTGTGGCAAATTTATTGTCGTATTTTTGAGAGAGGTAGTCGGCTTGTTCATTCGAATCAAGTTTTTGAAAATTTTGGATGGTGGGATTTTGAATTTTGAGAAGATCTTGCGGTGTGGGGTCGGGAAGCTGATTGAAGTTTTCAGGAGTTGGATACTGTTGGAAGTCGGTTTGCAATTGATCTTGATTGAGAATTGGAGGTCCTTCGTTTGGTATGGGAGGTTCATCTGCCGTTACATAGAATGCATTTAACATAATTAGAATTAGGGTAATAAAAATTAATTTTTTATCTTTTTTATTTGGTCTCATATTATTTTTGAACAAGGATGCGTACTTGTTGTTCGTCAGTTAGACCGTGGCTATCTTTTACGCCAAATGTGGTAATGATAATATCGGGAGTTGTAGGAGTCCAGGCGATGATGCCTTCGCTGGTGATAGGAATTTTATTTGATGTGGAATAAAATGTTAGAGGTTCACTATCTGGATCTGTGGCGCTAAGTTGATATTCTAATTTAGAATTTGGCTGTAGTGTGAAATCGGGGATGTGGGCGAGTGTAGGGGGGTAATTGGTGTTATCNAATCGCAGGGCAAACATAAATGTTAACGGTGCGTTGTTGTAAAGTGATTCTTTGTCTGAAATGCTATAGATGGACGTTATTTCATCGTAGGGAAAATAGGTGATGAAATAGTTTTCTTTGGTTTGGGTTGGTTGATATTGTGAAAAATTTTGCTGTTGTTTTTGAATGATATTTTTGGCTTGTTCAATGAGGTTTCCTAGTGCGAGAGGGAGTTGAGTTTGGAGGGTGGTTATTTGGATGGTAGAACTTGCGATCTTTGCTTCGAAGGTAAGTTGAGTGGTTAGAATTATTTTTTTATTGTTGATTGTTGTTTTTGTACTTTCTATTTTTGGTTCTGTTATTTGGACGCCTTCTTTGAGAAATGATGAGAAATCACAGTGGAGATCGGTTTGGGTTATGTATTTGCTGATTTGTTGTTCGATGTTTTCTTTGGAGAGCAGTATTTTGTCATTTATGGAAGCGTATTGGATGTTAGCGTTATCGGTGATGAGCATTTCTTCTGGTTTGTCAGGATAGATTATGCCGCCTTGGATGCTGACAAGATAGATGCCTTCGGCGGCACGTTGTTCCAGGCATTGTTCTAATACTTGTTGGAGATTGGTTTTGATGCTTTCTAGCTGTATTGTTTGTTCTTGATTGGCGCTGAAATTTTTGGTTGATGAGGATTTATA
>JGI1358J11329_10003952_pt1 | contig 10828 bp, 10 predicted proteins | sample Subgroupgradi54m_FD_11329 | JGI IMG/M metagenome (IMG submission 11329)
GTATCTTTATTGGGTAAAGGTTTTGCGTCACTCTTTGCGGTAAGTCTTACTGTATGCGACTTCGGAAGTGGTTTTCCGGTTGCATCAAGTAATGGTGCGCAAAGTGGGTTTATAACAATCTTCCCTTGAGCAAACGCATCCTGATCAATACACCAATCAACTTTTAAACACACCCACCGTTGAGAAAGTTGTGACTGTTGAGCAAAAATTGATGAGGGAGTAAAAAAAAAGAAAAAGAAAAAAAATAAAACTGTTATAAAAAATTTTCTATGTATGTCTCTCATATTATGAGTGTAGCACATTACTATTGTCAACATTCTCAATATGTATTATTATAGTATTCATGTACTCAGTAAAGTCTTTGATTATCTTTTTTGCATCTATCATAGCCACGTTATTTGTTTTTGGGCTTGTAACCCAAAAAGTTGAAGCTGCAAAATATGATCTTATTGCGCCATCAGGTAAGCTACAACGAGGCCAGGATGTTCAGTTCACTATCAATATAGATACCGAGGGTCAATCACTTACAACCGCAACAATAGGAATGACCTATCAAACAGGACCTCTTCAATATGTTTCAACAACTCCCGGTGATGCATTTTCCACAGTTGCTGCTGAAACACAAGAAGGAGGAAAGATTATATTTAAAGCTTCAAATCCGAGTGGATTTTCTGGAACAGGAACATTTGCAGTGGTTACTTTTAAAATTATTGCTACCACCTCTGGATCAGCAGAGCTTTGTGTTCTTTTTAATCCCGAAACACCGACACAACCTCCTGCTATAACAGGCCCTCCTGCACCAACGGCGTTGCCAAAAACAGGATCAGTAAATCAAACGAGTCGTGGAGCGTTTTTTGGAATAACGCTTTTGGTTCTCGCAACTGGCGCTCTTGTTTTTTACAACCATCATCCGTATAAGCGACCACCTCATCTACGTGCTCATCGTAAAACCTTGCATTAAAGAGAAACTTTGACTATCATGAAACTAATGAAGAAAATTCTTCTTGTACTATTTACTGTTGTTTTTTTTCTCTATCAGGTTCCTTCCATAGTGAAATTATCTGCTCAAACAGTAGATCTTCCTATTATTTGTGGGTGTCCTTCGGAAATTAATAAAGTGTATCAAGACCGAGGCACCGGAGAAACCTGTGTCACTGATTTTGCAACATTCAAAGAAGATCCTACCGTAAATCATCTATGGGTAGAGGATGCAGAAATTACCGCACAAGGAAAAACCGACGATCGTGCCCGACAATTTATTTACTGGGTCGTAACTAATAGTTCTATTGACAACCATCCCGTGCTTTTCAAGATTTGGTCAACGGTACGAAATGTTTCCTACTTTTTTGTCATTATTGTTGCCGCAATTATGGGAGTGGGAATGATCATTACACAACGAAGTGTTTTCAACACCAATATTAAAGTATGGCCTACTGTCATGAAAATAGCCGCAATTCTGCTTTTTATTACTTTTTCTGCGAGTCTTGTCATAACCGTCATTCAAATCTCAGATATACTTATGAAATTCTTTATTGAAAATCTTGGAGGAAAAGATTTGTTCAATATTTATTTTGCTTCAATCAGCCAAGAAAAAAATTATCTTGATTTTGTAGGTTGCCGAGACCTTAACATCAGAGTACAAGAAGCGTACAAAGCTGAAATGATGATGTTAAAGCTTACTAATATAAGTTACTACGTTATGGGTGGAATGCTCATTTTACGAAAGGTCTTTTTATGGTTTTTACTCTTTGTATCGCCATTTTTAGCCCTTCTTATGCCATTCGTTTTTATACGAAACATTGGGTGGATCTGGATCGGCGTCTTTTTTCAATGGGTTTTTTACGGTCCTTTGTTTGCACTCTTTTTAGGAGCTCTTGCAAGTATTTGGAAAGCTGGTATTCCTTACATTTTTGATTTTTCTCGTGTTGGCTCAACACAAGGATACATATTTCCAACAGCAATTAATATTTTATATGGTGGGCCAGCACAGCATCTGGCGATTCTTAATAACGGTAATTATATCGATACATTCGCCGAATATGTTATTACCCTTATTATGCTTTGGGCTGTTACCTTTTTCCCATGGTGGCTCCTTCGCATTTTCAGAGACTATTGTTGTGAAGGAATTATTGCCATGAAAAATATATTAATGTCAATGTACGATCAACAAAGAGGAACACCTCCCACACCTCCGGGACCAGTGCCAACTCCAACATCCATTGGTACCGGATTAAAGATTCCTCGTGAAGTTGAAATACCAATAAAAGTAAAACTTGAGACTGTGGAGGAAATAAAGCGCGCAAAATCAGAAGAGATATCACGATCACTCAATATGACTGCAACCCGTCTTACCGATATCGCACATTTTGAAACCAATAAACAAATAAATGAAACGATGAAAAAAAATATGAATTATCTACAGAATCCAATCCAGGCAGAAACAATTACTGATCGCCAAAAATATATGAACCTACGAACCGAACTCTATAATAGAGCTCTCAAAAATGATGCAGTTGCAAAAGGAATTCTCTCGTCAATATCAACCTCACGTATTGAACAAACCGAAAAACGGCAAGAAATATTACGATCAATTCCTAGAATGGTTCCCGTAACTCATGTCGTATCAATGAAGGTTAAAATGACTCAAGAGACAGTAAAGTCGATAACGGCATCGCTTGCGGGTAATGCCAATATAGTAAATGCTATCGCTGAAAAAACTAAGTTACAAACAGCTCAAGTAAAAACTGTCTTAAGTTCTCTAAATCAAAATATTGATGAATCTCCAACGCAAATAGCACAAAAAGTGGCCGAACAGTCCGGTATTAAAAAAGAAGAGGTGGTGAAAATCATTGAAAATCTTCCTGAATCAGTGAAAGAAAATAAAGACGTAGTACAATCAGTTGTTGAATATGTAACACAGCCGGAAAAAAATATCGAACAAACAGTATCGATTCCTCCCTCTATTTCTCTTGAAGATTATGAACAGGTTAAAAAAATGTGGAAGCATCAATATGAAAAAGGTGAAGTGCCGGTTGCAGAAAATATTAAAACCCGAGAACAGTGGGTTGATCAAGATATCGTATTTATTACTAACACATTAAATAAACTATTATCACCAAATGAAGAATTACGACAACAGGGACTTGATGATATCGGATACATATTGCCGATATTTTTAATCAATAATCTAAAAGGTGAAGAACTTATCGTTTATTTGAAAGCAAAACTCGAAGCAGCAAAAGCAGTACAGGAAGAAAAACAGAAAGAAAAAGAGATCGAGGAGCGGCTTAAATCAAAAACAGAAGAAGAATTCGTTGAAGTAGCTACTCCAAAAGAAAAGGAAAAAGCACAGGAAATGAAAATGGAAGAAAAGATGGAAATACCTGAAGGTGAAAGAAATACTACAAATAATCCAATAAATACCAATAAACCAATAAATGAGGAGAATAAGAAATAAATTAATTTATTGGTAGTATTTGTCGGATTGGTTTATTAAATTATTAGGAGGTATTTATTATTATTGGTTCTTTCGTATACATCGTCAATACTTCCGCTTTCCCATTTTTGACAACTATTGTGTCCTCAATCCTCATCCCCCACTTGTTTGGAAAATAGACTCCCGGTTCAACAGTAAAAACGTGATTATTGACAATAGTATCATCTGACATCTGAGAGAGTTTTGGGTATTCGTGAATTTCTAATCCTACTCCATGCCCCAATGAATGGGAAAAATTTGGGAGCTGTTTTTCTTCCAAATTCTCTCTACATAAACTGTCTATAATTTTTGGGTCTGTTTCTTTTCCGGTTCTTTCTATGGTCTGTTCTTGAGTTTCCAATAATTTTTTATAATTATTTATCATCTCGTCTGTGGGTTTTACAAAAACCATCCGAGTAATATCGCTCATATAGTTTTGATATTTCACACCAAAATCTATAAGGATTATTGAACTACTCTTTACAATTCCATTTCCTTCTTTTGTATCGTAATGAGGGATTGCTGAATTGGCATCAACAGCAACAATCGGATCAAATGCTAAATCGAATCCATGTTCTTTAATCCATCGCTCTATTTGGAATGCAATCTTCTTTTCACTATCACCAATCATTATTGATGGAATGATATTCTCGAGACATTGATCGATGATTTCACAAGCTTTTTCTATTTTTTTTACTTCGTCATTTTCTTTTATGGCACGCAGTTTAATGATAGTTTTTTCCAGAGGGATTATTTTGGATGGATTAAAAACAGACTTTAATTTCTCATACTCATGTACACGTAAGTCTTCTGATTCTATTCCCAATGTATCTATTTTTTCTTCTTTGATAATAGTTCCTAGATGAAAAAACAATCCTTTTCCCGGTTCGATAAGCTTAAGAATTACTCCGGAATCTGTATAGACATAGCGCGCATCGGTAAAAAGATAGATATTCTTTTTTGTTACAAGAACAAATGCTTCTCTCTCATCGGTTGTCAGAGTCTTAAAGCTAGTTACATACAGGATATTGTAGTAGTTAGAAATAAATAAGGCATCTATTGATTGAGTTGTAAATATTTTTCTTATAGAAGAGATTCTTTGATTATCCATACTATTGCATTGTACATTATCTGTTGCTATAGTAAGTAATAGATATGTTTGCAACATTGATGATTTCACTACGGGAGTTTTTAGAAGTATTCCTTATAATTGGCGTTTTTCTTGGAATCTCAAAAAAGCTAGGGATCAAACGAGAAAAGGAAATTGTTATAGCAAGTATTATTGGAATTATTATTTCTTTTCTTTTGCCGATTACCGTATTTTTGTATGGCGACAGAGCTCGACTTATCTTAACCGAAGAAAGAGCTGAGCTCCTTCAATCATATCTCATGATTTTTTCCGGTTTTTTCATCGCTTATGTTGTTTTTTCCCTTCACAAAACTTTTGCACTCCGAAGATCAAAATCGTTAATTCAAGCACATCAAAAATTACAACAGAATGTATTTGACGTCTCATTGTTTCTTACCATTATTTTTTTTATTATAAGAGAGGGTTTTGAGATTGCTCTTTTTACTGCAACTACATCTTTATTCTCGAAGTTTGTTGAGAATCTAGCAGGTCTTTTTATCGGTTTCACCTTATCATCTCTATTAGGACTTTTTACTTTTATGAGCTATTTAAAGTTCTCAATTGGAAAAGTCTTCAAAATTACCGAATATTTTATTATTATTCTTGGAGCATCGTTTGTAAAAAATGGCCTCTCAGAATTAGTATGGCAATATTTTCGAATAAATCTTTCATCTATAATCCCTCTTCATCTTGGTTTCATTCCTTCTTCCACAAGTTATGTCGGACATTTGCTCAATAATTTATTTGGGATTGAACAATCAATGAGTTTGGTAAAGATATCTATTATGGTTGGATATATAAGCTTGATATATTTCCTTTTTCTTCGTAAAAAAACTGTGAAGAATTAGTCACGATAATTATATCTGATCTAATAGGACATGATAGAATATAGTACTCATGAAACGAAAAATCATCATTGGACTGATTCTTTTACTCGCTCTTTTCCCTTTTTTCTTCACATTTCGCTATTTTTCGAGGGCAAAAGCAATAAGGGCCAATATCGTAATCGATGCTAAAAAAACATTAGGTCCATTTCCTGACCGCTGGAAGGCCCTTGCACAAGGTGGTGAAGAAAAAGGACGAATGCTTGGAAATATCGTTCCACAGATAGCAGGTTTGTATCCAAAATATATCCGTCTCGACCACATTTATGATTACTATGATGTAGTGTCAAGAAACTCGAATGGACAACTTGTCTTTAACTGGAATAAACTTGATGAAACTGTGTGTGATATTTATCACACAGGTGCTAAACCCTTTTTTTCTTTAGGATATATGCCAATAGTAGTTTCTATGGATGGATCACTTATATCTCAACCAAAGGACTGGAATGAATGGAGTCTTGTTGTCCAAAAAACAATTGAGCATTACAGTGGTCAGTCAAATCGCTTATGCGGTCAAATTACTGGACTTTGGAAAACGGATATCTATTATGAAGTCTGGAATGAGCCAGATCTAGAATCGTTTGGGAAATGGAGTCTCTATGGAGGAGCAAAAGATTACAAACTGTTATATTTTTATTCCGTTGTCGGGGCACAAAATGCAAAAAATACGTATTCATTTAAACTCGGCGGTCCTGCAACCACTGCTTTGTATCAAAACTGGGTCCAAGTATTTCTGGATTATGTAACTGCAAATAATCTTCGCCTAGATTTTCTTTCCTGGCATCATTATTCCAAAAAAACTGACAATTATACTAACGATATAATTAATCTTAATGAATGGCTTACTCCCCAAGAATACAGAAAATACCAGAAACTTCCCAGAATACTTAGTGAATGGGGCTATGATTCCGAACCAAACCCGATCGCCGATACCAATATCGGAGCAGCTCATACCATTGCTTCAATACATAATTTTATTAATGATGGATTTGAGATGGCGTTTTTGTTTGAGATTAAAGACGGCCCTAGTCCTCGTTGGGGAATTCTTTCGTATGAAGGAAAAGAAAAACCTCGCTATAATGCATTAAAACTTTTTAATCTTCTGGGTAGAAAAGAACTACAAGTCTCTGGAAAGGGAACATATATCAGTGTTCTTGCAACTAGTTCAGAAGAAAAAATAACGATCATTTTAGTCAATTATGACGAGGAAAATAAAAATACAGAGCTTGTCCCGGTTACTTTGACCAATCTTGATCAAGGTACATATACGATTATTATCCATTATCTCGAAGGAAATTCTGTCACGATCCCAAATGTTCAAACAACCAGTAATCAAATTAGAAGAGATATCCTCATGAAGCCAAATATAGTTATTGCACTTGAGTTGATAAAGGAATGATTTAAAAAAATCATTTAACTCGTTTCATCATTGGTAAAACAATCGTGGGTGTTGGTGGATTCACCGATTCTTTTATCTGCATCAATCCTTCTGATACCATCTGATTGACAAACATAACCTTTCGGTAAAGATAGTATTCACCTATACCAAGCAATAGAAATCCGAGAATAACTATCATTGTAATTCTCATTGTGTGATGCCGAATATATCGAACTATTTTTTCTTCCATCATTTATCACCTGCCTTATTTCCAGAGTAACACAGATGTTGGATAAAATGAAGGGCAATAATTATTTATTTCTTTTGCTTAAGTTCTTTCATAACATCTTCTATAGATTGTCGTATGGAAACGCCTGGGTGATAAAAGAACATATTGTTTATATAGGAACCAACTACGTAAATTTTTGGTTTATTAAAATGTACGTATGATAAAAGTGCCATACCGAATTCGCTTGTTGAGCCTGATCCGGGGAGCTCGCTTGCCAGAAGAATAAACACGTCACACTGCTTTACAAAATTAATATCTTCCATGGAGTATTCTCTTGCGAGCACTCTATGCTTTTCATAAGGTTTAGTATTTTTATGCCACGTCCAATCCAAAACCGTAAATCCCATTTTCATGAATCGTTTCTTTAGCTTTATTACTTTTTCTCTGTCTTTGGTCCTCGAAGCAATATAGATTTTCATTCAGACATTATAGCAGCGTAGACTATAATAGTACATATTGTTGGTATGGGAATTACAATCACAAAAAGAAAACTGAAGGATGAAGAAATCGAGCTACTCATAGATGAAATCAAGAAGTGCCTAATATTTGGACACTTCCCAATAGGGTATTTAAACATCAATAAAATTATTGTATTATGAAATCATATAGATCCTCAACTATTCCTCCTCAACCATCATATTCTAGTCGGCCGCCTTTGATTATTGGAGTAATAATAATTACTTTATTTATTATCTGTATATCAGGTGCATATTACCTAGGTACGAAACAGATGAATAAACCATCAATTCCTGTTTTTAAACCAACTTTTATCCCAATTCCTACAGTGACTCCATTATCGATTCCATCTCCAATGGAGTCCAATAAAAAAATTCAAACTTTAACTATTTCAAATAAGACAGCGGGTTGGAAAACATATACAGATGACTATTATTTTTTTAAATATCCATCTGATTGGTTCGTAGATGTAGCGCTTGCCGGTGAACAAGTGGTAAAACTATTAAACCACAATAGAACGGTAACTATGGGAATATACACTCGACAACCAATCTACGGACGGATTACTCCTCCCATAACTACAGATCTAACTATCGTTATTGAAGGAAAAACCTATTCTACCCAAGAATTTGACAGATCATTTGTTGATTTAAAAATAAAGAAAGATAAAGAATATCATATACTCTTTGGAACCGGTTACCCTGCTGGAGCAGATAATCGTCGATCTCTTCCTGATTATAATGCTGCTCGAGATACAATCTTAACTGTTCTTTCTACTTTTAAATTTTTAGATCAACCTCCTATTAACCAAGAAAAACTTACAACATATATTACTTGTGGTTGCGGCTGCTGTGGGGGAAGTACCCCTAATAAAAAATGTCTATATCACAGCAAAGGGGATGACTTAGATAAAATTATTCAAGAAGATACGAAAACTAAACAAAGTCCACAATGTTCAACAATGGGATGTTCTATTGGAATAGAATATTCCTACTGCGATTAATTAGGTTGTTACAATAATCTAAATCTTCGTGTAGACATACTTTTAAATTTATGGAACCAAATCGATGAATATATTTGGCGTTGGTTTAATACCCTTCAAGAGATCTCTTATGCAGCGTAAACATTACATATCTATCACATAAAGTTAATTATCGCGGTTTTTAGGTATAATCGGATAATCATATTATGAAAAAAATCCATCGTGTCGTTTTAATCGATGTCGTTGATCCCCACCAGCAAAAAGAAGACGCCATAAAAAACCTTGAGGAGCTGAGATCATTGGTGGCAACCTATAAAGGCGTTGATGTGATTGATATTATCCAACACCGGACCCATCCGGACAAAGCTACTTTTATCGGGTCGGGAAAAGCACTGGAACTGGCGGACATCGTTGCCGTCAAAAAAATTGATATTGTCGTTGTTAACGCCATAGTCAACCCGAGCGTACTCTTTAACTTGACCCGAATCCTTTGGAGCAAAAACTCCAATATCCAGGTCTGGGACAGGATTGATTTGATATTAAATATCTTTGATCTGCACGCCCATACGACCGAGGCAAAACTGCAGATAGAAATCGCCCGGATGCAGCATATGGGACCGAGGATATACGGACTCGGCGGAACTTATTTTTCCCGCCAGGGCGGCGGCATCGGTACCAAAGGAATCGGTGAAACCAATATCGAATTGATGAAACGCCACTGGCGCGATCAGATCAAAAAGAAAAAGGATGAATTGGAAAAAGTATCCCAGCAGCATTTGACTCAGCTTGAGCGGAGAAAAGATAACAATCTTGTATCGGTTTCTATCGTTGGTTATACCAATGCTGGCAAAACATCACTCTTTAATCTTTTGGCCAAAAAAAAGAAATTCGTGGAAAACGCCTTATTTGTCACTTTGGACAGCGTCTCCGGAAGACTTTATCTGCCAACATTAAAAAAAGAAGTTACCGTTTCCGATACAATCGGCTTTATAAGAAATTTACCATCTTCGCTTATTAATTCATTCAAATCGACTTTGATGGAATCCATCCATGCTAATATTCTCCTTCATGTCATCGATATCAGTGATCCAAAAATGAACGAAAAAATTGAAATCGTGGAACAGATTCTTTCGGAAATCCGGGTACAAAGCAAAAAAATTATCTACGTTTTTAATAAGATCGACGCTTATAAGGGAGATGGCGAAAAGATATTAGCCGAGATAAACAATAAATACTCGCATTTCTCGCCTCAATTCATATCAGTAACAACGGATTACGGAATCAAGAAACTGATCAACGAAATCGAAAAAAATCTAGTAAATGAAATATGATTTAACACTCCGAAGCCCTAATATATTTTATCGGGGCGAAGGGTGGACAAGCTCCAAAATAATTTGAACCAGATTGAGGAGTATATATTCAGATGGTATCCTGTGCTTCATAACTCAAATCTCCAGTTATCACATGAGAGTATTTGAACAATTGATATAATTTATCAATGGATTATCAAAAACAAAAGATCTTCTTTAAAAAAGCATATGATCTCGGAAATCAAAGAATAGTAAAGGGTTATGGCTGGCCAAATGAGGTAGATCCGCAAGTAATCAAATTCTTTCAATTTATAAAAGATCAAGTTAAATCAGGAAAAGCACTGGATATAGGTTGCGGTCAAGGTAGACATGCACTCTATTTGGCTCAACAAGGATTAGAGTCTTATGGAATTGATTATTTAGTCCGACCGATACAAGAAGCAAAAGAAACGGCTAAAAAACTCAATTTGAGTAATGCACATTTTAAAGTGACAGATCTTTTTAATTTAGAATTTCCAGAAAATTACTTTGATTTAATTATAGATTGGAGCGTATTAGACCATGTCCATCCCAATGAGTGGAACATATATTTAAAAAATATCTTAAAAGTCCTAAAAGTAAATGGATATTTATGTCTTATAGAATTTAGTGCAAGCGATTCTCGTATAAAAAACAAATTAAAAAACTTTGCCATGGATAAAGGATCATATGATCATTATTTTAGAGAGGATGAGTTGAAAACATTATTTTCCAATAACTTTGATTTTGTTAAAACTGAAGAGTCTATATTAGGTACCCCACCACCTCATATCATGATAAATCTACTCTTAAAAAGAAGGGTTTAGACTGTCTTAACAATTTTATTTTACTTGTGGAGATGCCCGGAATTGAACCGGGGTCCGGGGAAACACTTTTAAAATAGTTT
>JGI1358J11329_10003953_pt1 | contig 10828 bp, 9 predicted proteins | sample Subgroupgradi54m_FD_11329 | JGI IMG/M metagenome (IMG submission 11329)
GAGGAAGACCCGCCAGTAGTGACCGCCGCCCGTCGTGGCGGGACTCACGTGGAGGCGGACCACGTCGTCCCGGCCCGCGTTGAGAGCATGGTTCCAGCCGTCGTGGGTCAACGGTTTTACCCTATAGGCGGAGAACGAGTACAGGTCGGGGAGTTCCTCAACGAGCCGGCCCATGGGGATGTTCACCTGCACGAGCGCGGTCAACAGCTGCGGGAGGGTCTTCTTCTTCCACTCCGCCCCCAAAAAGCTGTCGTCCGCGAGCCGCTCCATCTCCGTCCAGGAGGGCGTCCCTGACGGCGCGCGGATGTCCGGCAATCCCTTGAACCATCGGGTGAGCGCGGCCCACGTGAGTGCGAGATTCAGGTGCGTCGGCAAATAGGGATCGGGAGGGAAGAGGGGGCGTGCGGTCGTCAGGAGCTCATCATAATCCTGCAAGGCGGTTTTGAACCGATCCAGATCGGTCCACGGGCCGAGCCGGGCCTCCAGTTCCGCTTGGAGATCCCCGAACTCGAGCTCCGATCCCACCGAGGGACCGCGCCGGGCCAGCGGGGGGAGATCGTGGGACTGGGCCCCCGTGAGCCGAGTGGTGAGCGTGTCGAGCGCCTGGAGGGCTTTGCGGAACTCTTGGACGGTCACGGACGGCGAGGCGTGGGCCAGCGCCGCGGCCCAGCCATCCCAGCCAATCGTCCGCACGGTGGCCTGCCGAACGGGCGCACCGGGGGTCTGTTCGAAGAACAGGGAGACCAGCCGGGGGTCGGCCACACCCCAGAAGTTGGTCCAACCCACGGCCGGTCCCAAGGCCTCCACCGTCTTGAAGCCGGCCAGCAACCGTGCCGTATTGTGTGGATCCCCACGGGAGGACACTTCCCATGCCGACACGTCCAGAGTCTTGAACGCATTCGGGAGCTGGGCCAGCAGCGCCGCACGGATCGCGGGATGACGAGCCGCCGCGATCAATACCGATCCCCTCGCGTACTCGCTGGCCTCCGGCTGCAGACTCCACGCCATGAGGGACTCCGCGACCGGGCCGGCCTGTGCCAGCAACGGCGCAGGCGCCGGCTCCTGCCGAAGCCACGCCTGAAGCGTCTCTACGGCCTCCGACGTCCCGTGCACAGCGATCTGCGCGAGGACTGCGTGGACATCGGCCTCGGTAAGATCCGCCGGCACGCCTTTGGCCGCCGGACCGCCGAGGTGGGACTCGAGCGCCTCGAGGCCGGACTCGGTGCGCTGCTCGGCGCGCATGGCGAAGACGGGGGGCGGGACGGCGAGGGCGGCCGCCAGCGCACCGGCGACGAGGCGAAGACCCAGTCCTGAGGGGGTCTGACCCCAAGGGGTCAGACCCCGATGGATTGAGAGGTTATGCACACGGTTCGTCATCAAGAGACAGCCATCCCTTCCGTGGTCTGCTCGGACAGATCAAGTATGGCACATCGAGGGAGAAAAAGCAAATGAGTGATCAGAGATTCAGTTATACTTAACGCTCACGATACGCCTCGCGGCGGTGCTTGACGCGGTAGATGAAGACGGTACGAGTCGGATCGTCCACGCGGTAGAGGATCCGGTAGTCACCCACCCGGACCCGATACCCTTCGTCACCGGTCAGCTTCTGCGAGCCGTGGGCCCGAGGGGACACCCCGAGCGCACGGCCGGCGTCGGCCAATCGCCTGAACAGGGGTGGATCGAGCGCATCGAGATCCCGCTGGGCCGAGGGCAGCAGCCGAACGTGATGGGGGGCGTCAGCCACGACGACGGGCCACGTAGTCCGTCAACTCGATGGCCAGCGCTTCCTGCGACCGCAAGCGTTTGAAATCCTTGAGGTCGTCCGTGAGATCCTCCTGCTCAAGGTGTTCTCGGAGTGCCTGCTCGACGAAGAATCCCTGCTTGATGCCGTGCGCCGTGCAGAACGCCCGAACCTTGTCCCGCACGCGGGCATCAATCCTCAACGCATAGGTGGCTTTCATTGGATTCCCTCCCTTCCCTCGCTTCAAGCATACCTGAGATGATACACGATGTCAAGCAGAAGCTAGCAAAAGATCACAATTGTTAGGTCGTGGGGCGTTTGAGGAGGCGGGCGAGGGCGGGACGCAGGGGGCGGTGCGCCGGCTGGGCGAGGGCGGGGTCGGCGGCGACGAGGGCGAACGCCTCGGAGCGGGCGCGGTCGAGCCAGCGAGGGTCGGCGAGGAGGGCGGTGAAGCGCAGTTCCGGCTCGCCCGACTGGCGCTTGCCGAACACCTCGCCGGGGCCGCGGAGCTTCAAGTCCTGCTCGGCGATGGCGAACCCGTCGTGGGTGGCGACCAAGGCGTCGAGCCGGGCGGTCGCCTCGGGCGTCGCCGGGTCGCTCATCAGCACGCAGAGCGACTCGTGGCTCCCCCGCCCCACCCGGCCGCGGAGCTGGTGGAGCTGGGCGAGGCCGAAGTGGTCGGCCTGCTCGATCAGCATGATCGTCGCGTTCGGGACATCAATGCCGACCTCGATGACCTGGGTGGCGACGAGCAGTTGGACCTGCCCCGTCGTGAACGCCCGCATGACGCGCTCTTTCTCGTCATCGGGGAGGCGGCCGTGGAGGAGGCCGACGCGGTGATGCGGGAACACGCGGTCCCGGAAATACTCGAACACCTTGGTGGCCGCCTTGAGGTCGTCGGCGGGCGGCTCGAACAGGTCGAGCTGGCCGCGCGGCGCGGCCTTCGGCGTGCCGATGCGTGGGCAGACCACGTAGCATTGGCGGCCCTGGTCCATCGCCCGCGCCAGCAACGCGTACGTCGCGGGGCGTGTCTCCGTCGCGACGCGCACCGTCGTCACCGGTTGGCGGCCGGGGGGCAGTTCCGTCAACGCGGAGACGTCGAGGTCGCCGTAGAGGGTGAGGGCGAGCGTGCGCGGGATCGGTGTGGCCGTCATCACGAGGACGTCGGGGCTCGCCCCCTTCGCACGCAGGGCGGCGCGCTGGGTGACGCCGAACTTGTGCTGCTCATCAATCACGATGAGCCCCAGCCGGCGGAAGGTGACTGTCTCCTGCAGGAGGGCGTGCGTGCCGATGACGAGCGGGACCTTCCCCGACGACAGGCCCGCGAGGATCGGCTGGCGCTGCTCCGGGGCCAGACGGCCGATCAAGAGGGCCGGGGCCACGCCAATCGGCGCCAGGAGTTTCGTCAGCGTAGTAGCGTGCTGTTCGGCCAGGATCTCGGTCGGGGCCATGAACGCCACCTGATAGCCCCCCTGGATGGCGGCGCACGCGGCGATGGCGGCGACCACCGTCTTGCCGGAGCCGACGTCGCCGTGGAGCAGCCGGTGCATCGGGCGCGGCGTGGCCAGGTCGGCGAAGATCTCCGTGACGGTCTTCCGCTGGCTGCGGGTCAGCGTGAACGGCAGGGCGCGCTCGAGTGACTGGACGAGCGGCCCCTCCACCTGATGGGTGAGGCCGGTCGAGGTCTTGAACCGATGCCGCTTCTGGGCCACCGCCACCTGGAACAGGAACAGCTCGTCGAAGCCGAGGCGCTCCTCGGCCTGCCGGCGCTCCTCGTCGCTGGCCGGAAAATGGATGCCGGCGATGGCCTGGGCCAGCGGCAGGAGCCCGTACCGCTGGCGGACCTCCGGCGGCAGGGTGTCGGGGGCCACCGCCGCGTACCGGTCCACGGCCGACTTGATGAGCGCGCGGATCGCCCGCTGGTGAAGGCCGGAGGTCGCCGGGTAGATCGGGACGATCCGGCCCATGTGGAGCGAATCCTGCTCGTCGTGGGTGACCACCTCGAAGTCCGGGACGTAGAGCTGGAACTTCCGGCCGACCCGCTCGGGACGGCCGTAGAGGATGAGCTCCTGCCCCAGCGTGAACCACGTCCTGAGATACGGCTGGTTGAACCAGAGGGCCTGGAGCGTGCCGCTGTCGTCCTTGACGGTGAGCTGGAAGACGAGGGTGCCGCGCTTCGACCGGAAGACGCCGGTGCTGGCGACGACGCCTCGGAACGTCTGCGGGACGTCGGGGACCGCCTGGGCGATCGGCACGAACCGGCTGCGGTCCTCGTACCGGCGGGGGATGTGGTAGAGGAGATCGGCGACGGTCTCGATGCCGAGGCGCTTGAGGACGTCGGACCGTTTCGGCCCGACCCCGGGCATGAAGCGGACCGGCATGGTGAACACATCCGAATGGGTCGTCTTGACTTCCGGGGTGGGATTCCGTATCATCATCGCATCATGGCGAAACGATGTGACATTTGTGGGAAAGGTCCCGTCAGCGGCTCCTCCCTCACCCGTCGTGGTGTGGCGAAGAAAGCCGGCGGTGTGGGGATTCGCATTGTGCGGCGCAACCGGCGCCGCTTCCTGCCCAACCTTCAGAAGGTCCGCGCCGCGCTCAACGGCGTGGTGCGCTCGATGCGCGTCTGCACCCGCTGCTTGAAGAGCGGGAAGATCACGAAAGCCGCGTAACCTCCACCGGCTGTCTCGCGACGGCCGCCGCTTCCTGCACGTCCTTGATCTGCAGCATCACGCCTGGCTCGCCGCGCCAAGCACTCAGCGTCGGCGAGTAGGCCAGCGAGAACGGCCCGTCCAACGTCACCAACCGGTCCCGCCAGCGCTCCGCCCGATCAAACCCTGAGCATTCGAACACCGGGCCGTTCCCCTCGCGGACCCAGCAGTGGAGGCCGGCCCGGCCCCGCGACTGCGGCGCGGCGTGGAACGTCACGCCATGGCTGACGAAGACGGGGCGCCGATTTCCGGCGCCGAACGGGCCCAGGCGCTCGAGGGCGCGCATGAACGCGGGCGTCATGGTCGCCAGCGAGACCTCGGCGTCCACTGAGAGTTGGGGCACGAGCTGGTCGTCGGCCAGCCGCCGCCGGGCCACCGCGTTGAGCGCTTCGCGGAACCCAGCCACTTGCTCGGCCGCGATCGTGAGCCCCGCCGCCATCTCATGCCCACCGAATCCCGCCAGCCGCTCCCGGCACTCCGCCAGCGCGTCCACCAAATGGAAGCCGGCGATCGAGCGGGCCGAGCCCTTGCCGACGCCGTCGGCCAGCGCGATGACGACCGCCGGGCGGGCATAGCGTTCCACGAGGCGGGCGGCGACGATGCCGATCACCCCGGGGTGCCATCCCTGCCCGGCGACGACGATCACCCGATGCTGGGTGAAATCCACCGTCCGCGCTACCTGCTCCAGCGCCTCGCGCAGGACCGCTTGCTCCACCCGCTGACGCACCCGGTTCTCCTCGTGGAGCGCCGCCGCCAGCGTCTTCGCCTCCGCGGCGTCGTCCGTCACCAGCAGCCGGAGCGCGCTGTCGGGGGCGCTCATCCGGCCGGCGGCGTTGATCCGCGGGCCGAGAATGAAGCCGACATGCTCGGTCGTCAGCGGGCCGGGACGGACGTCCGCCACGGCCATCAGCGCCTTGAGGCCCGCTTTCGGCGTGGCCGCCAACCGCTGAAGGCCGTACCGGACGAGGACGCGGTTCTCCCCGACGAGCGGGGCGACATCGGCCACGGTCCCCAGGCACACGAGGTCGAGATGTTCCCACAAGGCAGATGGGGTCAGACCCCGGTGGGTCTGACCCCGTTGGCTCCGTTGGCTCAGCAACGCCTGGGCCAACTTGAATGCCAGCCCGACGGAGGCGAGCGCCTTTTCCGGGTACGGGCAATCACTCTGCAGGGGATTGATGAGGGCGTGCGCGGGGGGCCGGGCCAGCGCCTGCAGTTCGTGGTGATCCACCACGAGGACGTCCACCTGTTCCTCACAGGCGTAGGCCAGCGCGGCGTGGGCGGTGGTGCCGGAGTCCACGGTGATGAGGACCGACGCCCCCTGCCCCTTCGCGAACGCCACGGCCTTCTCGCTGAAGCCGTAGCCGTCCTTGACGCGGTGCGGCGCGTAGGTCACCACCGACGCGTCCAAACGGGTCAGCACGCGGACGAGGAGCGCGGTGCTGGTGAGCCCGTCCACGTCGTAGTCGCTGACCACGCAGATCCGCTCGCGCTGGGCCAGCGCCCGCTCGAGGCGCGCGACGGCCACGTCCATGTCTTTGAGGAGGAACGGGTCGGGGAGCTCGGTCAACGCCCCGTCGAGGAACCGCCGGGCGGCCTCCGGGGTCTCGTACCCCCGCTGGCACAGGAGCCGGCCGATCAGCGGCGGCAGGTCGAGCGCGCGGGCGAGGGCCTCGGCGTCAGGATGGACGGTGTCCGGCACAACCCACTGCATGGCATCACCCTAGCACCGCCGACGGGCGGCGTCAACGCTGGGTTCGGTTCGAGGTGGTCGCACTGTGCGACCACCTCAGGCGCCGACGTCGAGGATCTCGAGAAACGCCCGTGGCGTCATGATCGAAATACCGCGGAACGTGTGCAGGGACAAGAGATGCCGGTCGCCGCTGACGAGGGAGCGGGCACGGCCCGCGAGGGCGCACTCCAAGAATCGGTCATCGGACGGATCCTGGCGCACGACGGTCAACCGCTCTCGCGGCGTCACGGTGATGGCTTTTAGATAGACGGCGTACAACATGCGGGCGGCCGCTTCAGACCTGGGGTGCAAGCGAGCGAGGGTCGCCTGATACTCGGCGAGAATGGCGGGGGAGATCAGGAGGAGATACCGCCCGACCAGCCATGCTTCCACGACGCGCCATGGCACCCCACCCCAGGCGGCGGAAACGATCACATTGGTATCGAGGACGACACGGGGCAGACCGCCGGGCACGGGTGCTCAGCGCCGCCGACGGACCTGGGCGATGGCGCGCGGGACCGCTCGAGCACTGGGATAGCGGGCCCGGAGTTCCCGGCTGAGATCCTCCCAGGCCGTCCGCGCATACGTGGACCAATCAAACAACGCGAGGAGATCGCGACCCAGCAAGCGATAGGCCTTCCCGAGTTTGACGGCCTTGAGCGTGCCGCGGCGGATTTGGCGTTCCACCGTAATCCGACTGAGTTTGAGGATTTTCGCGGCGTCGGCCGTCGTGTAGACGACCCGCGCGTCGAGCTGAACCATAGTGTCCCTCCGTCATCAAGAAGTCTATATCAGCTTGTATCGGTTGTCAAAACGATTCTATCGGCCCGAGCAGGCACGACGTCTCGGCGCGTCAGACGAAGAGGGTAACGCCGCAACGGCCTGACTGGGCGTGGGCGACGGGGAGGGCGCTGCTACTCTGGAAGTCTTACCAACGAGAGGTCGGTGATATAAATAGTCCCCCGGCCTTTCGAAACGAGAGTGAACGTCACCGGCCCCGCCTGTTCGATCGTGATGATCTCAGAGAACGGCTTCCAGTCGAACGGGCCATGTTCTTTGAGTTCGTATCCCCCGCGCTCAGGCCGAGGATCCCACCCCTGAGTGGTGACAAACTCGAGTGCACCGGACTCCAAATCTGACTCCGCCGATGCCAAAAAAGAGAGCCGGTAACGTCCAGACGTGACGGTTATGCGCTGCTCCATCACGCCAACTTTATCCGAGACGCTCCCTGATTTGTTCTCGATCCTGAGGGCATGTCCTGCGCCCGTTGGCACGACTCCGATGCCAATATCGGCATCCAGGAAATTGATCCATGTGATCTTCTTGTCTGGGTTCAATCTTTTGAATTGATCCACATAGAGACCGGTACCCCACCCGCTTAACTTATTCTCAAGTGGTATCGAGAAACTCCCATTGTTAATCAGGTTCGTTAGGGCGTTGAGAGGTTCAAAGTGCACGCTTGTCTTCAGGTTGACTGGGGAGAGAGTGTCGATGTCGGATTTTTTCCCATCGAATCGAACTTTCACGCCCTCTTTTGAGACCTGTGCTTCGGTCATTTCACCAAGTTTTTTCAGCAATACGTGCGCCGCATCACGAATGCAGGATGGGGAGGCAACGGCAACCAGCAAGAGGAGAACAGCGGCGGTTTTAATGCGGGTTCGTTCCTCACTAAAAAAGACGTAGACAATGAGGACGAGAGCCGAAACCCTGGGACCGATTGCCTCGTATTGCACGACTACGCCAAGCAAGATTAGGGTCGCAGGTACAAACTTCTTGAGCGCTGACCCCATCTTCATGCCGTCACCCTAGCACCGCCGATGAGCGCCGTCAATCATGAGCCCTCAGAGCTCGCGAGGGTGCGCGGGGACTCGCACAGGCCGAGCGGCAGGACCAAATGTCCCGCTGGGACATTTGAGTCCGTCCCCGCGCGCCGCACGCCCGAAGCGGGCCTACTTCCGGGGCTTGCGCTCCCAGGCGATGAGCATGGGGCTGGCGATGTAGACGGTGGAGTAGACTCCGGAGATGAAGCCGACGAGGAGGGCGAAGGCGAAGTCGTTGAGGACTTCCCCGCCCCACCCGTAGAGGGCGATCACGGTCAGCAGGGTGACGCCGGAGGTCAGCAAGGTCCGCCCCAGCATTTGGTTGACCGCCAGATTCACGATCGCCGGCAGGGTCATTTTCCGAGTCGTGCGATGGAGTTCTCGGATGCGGTCGTAGATGACGATCGTGTCGTTGATGGAGTAGCCGGCGATCGTCAGGAGCGCCGCCACCAGCTCCAGCGACATCGGCCGGTGGGTCAGCGCCAGCGCGGTGACCGCCACGAAGATGTCGTGGAACAGGGCGACGACACCGGCCACGCCGTAGCTCCACTGGCGGAACCGCAGACCCACGTAGACCGAGATGCCGAGAATGGACCAGACGATGGAAGCCCAGGCCCGCTGGCGGAGGTCGCGGCCGACGGAGGGCCCGACCTGTTCAACGCGCTGGAGGGTGGCCGGATTCTCGGCGAAGGACGTCTTGAACTGACGTTGAGTCTTCTCGAGCGCGTCCTCGGCGGTGCGGATGAGGACGGCGTTGGTGCCGCCGTACTGTTGGAGAGAGGCGTCGGCCACGCCGGCCGTTTTCAGCGCGGCACGCACGGACTCGGGATTCACCGGGCGCTGGAACGTGTACTGCTGGATTTGCCCGCCGGTGAAATCAATGCCGTAGGCTTCGCGGCCGCGGCTCAAGAAATAGCCCATCCCCGCGATGCTGACGACGACGGACATCGCGAGACACAACTTCCGCCAGCGGACAAAGTCAATGGTCGTCTCTCGGATCAGGTGGAGCATCGGCAGGGACTTCAGCCGCCCGGCCCGTAGCAGCAGCTCGAAGATGACGCGGGTGACGACGATGGCGGTGAACATGCTGGCGATGAGCCCGATCGTCAGCGTGATGGCGAAGCCGCGGATCGGGCCGGTCCCGAACTGGAAGAGGAGGAACGCGGCGATGAGCGTGGTGACGTTGGAGTCGAAGATGGCGCTGAACGCTTTGGTGTACCCGTTGGCGATGGCCTGCCGCAGGGGCCGGCCGAATGTGAGCTCGTCGCGGATCCGCTCGTTGACGAGGACGTTGGCGTCCACCGCCATGCCGAGGGTCAAGATAATGCCGGCAATACCGGGCAGGGTGAGCGTGGCGTTGAACAGGCCGAGGCCGCCCAGGATAATCAACAGGTTGAGGGCCAGCGCGACGTTGGCAATGAGCCCGGCGAGCAGGTAGTAGCCGGCCATAAAGAGGAAGACGAGGGCCCCGCCGATGGCGCTGGCGCGGATGCCCTTGCGGATGGAGTCCTGCCCGAGGAGCGGGCCGATGGTGCGTTCTTCCTCGATGGTCACGGGGGCCGGGAGGGCGCCGACCCGCAGGACAAGGGCGAGGTCGGTGGCCTGCTCCGGCGTGAACTGGCCGCTGATCACGGCCTCGCCGGAGGGGATTGGCTCATTGATGCGCGGGGCCGACTGGACCTTGCCATCCAGGACGATCGCCAGCCGCCGCCCGACGGACTTGGCCGTCAGGTCGGCGAACCTCCGCGCCCCCTGCGCACTGAAGGTGAGGCCGACGACCGGCTGGTTGAAGTGCGACTGGTCAAAGTGGACTGAGGCGGTCGTCAGCGCGTCGCCGGTCAGCGCCGCCTCGCGCTCGAGGATGAGCGGCCGGCCCTCCTCCGACGCCCGCTCATACCCGGGCGGCAGCGTGCCGCTCTCCGCTTGTTTGAGGAGTTCCGGGTCGTCGGCCACCAGCTTGAACTCCAGGTGGGCGGTCCGGCCGATGATGTCGAGGGCCCGCTGGCGCTCGGTCACCCCGGGGAGCTGGACGACGATCTCGTCGGTCCCCTGGCGGTGGATGGCCGGTTCCTTGACGCCGAACTCGTCAATCCGGTTGCGGATGACCTCGAGCGCCCGCTCGGGCGCGTCGGCCCGCGACTCGGGCGGGAGCTTCGAGGTGTCCACCTTGAGGACGAGGTGCATCCCGCCCTGGAGGTCGAGCCCGAGCGAGATATGCTCTTTCAGGGGGAAGGCGTAGTAGACCGACAGGCCGATGACGGCCGCAATGGTCAGCAGCCACCAGTGGAGGGTGCGGTACATGGCGGCTCTGTTTACTCCCCGGGGGCCCGGCGGAGGAGCCGGGCGATGGCGGTCTTGTCCACCTCGAGTTTGGCTTGGTCGTCCACGCGGAGGAGCACGGTCTGTTCTTTCACCGTCACGATCGTGCCGTGCACGCCGCCGATGGTCACCACCTCATCGTGCTTCTTGAGCCCGCTGATGAGCTGGGTATGCTCCCGCTGACGCCGCTGCTGCGGCCGGATCAGCAGGAAATACATCACGCCGAACAGAAAAAAGGCCGGCATGAGATTGACCAACGGATTCACAGGCATGACGCTCCCTCCGTCAAGTTCGCATCACTATACACGGTCGCCAGGCGCTCGCGCAAGGGGGACAGCGTGCCCTGCGGGACGGCCTCTCGGACCGCTCGCATGAGGTCGGCGTAAAACCAGAGGTTATGGAGCGAGAGGAGGCGCNACCCGAGCAGCTCCTGCGCCTTGACGAGGTGGTGGAGATAGCTGCGGGTGTGGCGGCGGCAGGCAAAGCAGCCGCAGGCCGGGTC
>JGI1358J11329_10003955_pt1 | contig 10822 bp, 9 predicted proteins | sample Subgroupgradi54m_FD_11329 | JGI IMG/M metagenome (IMG submission 11329)
TCATTAAATTCAGTAGCAATGGGAGAAAAAAAAGCCGACCTGGTTTTGAAGAATTGTAAACTCGTTAATGTCTATTCTAGAGAGGTAATTTCTGGTANTAACATCGCTATTCTAAAAGANAGAGTTGCGTATGTTGGAGATGATGCCTCTCACACTATCGGAGAAAAAACAGTAGTAATTGATTTAGAANAAAGATTTGTCACACCAGGATTTGCAGATTCACACATACACATAGATCAGTTTGTTTTGCCGTCAGAATTTGCAAAAAANGCTCTCTTATGTGGAACCACTTCTTTATTTTCAGATCCTATAGATGTGGTAAGTGTCTGTGGCTACAAAGGTTTCAAGGAATTTATCAGACTTNGTGAAAACTTACCGATAAGAATTTTCCATGTAATTCCAGGTGGTTTACCAGTTGACAGAAAATTTAGTCATACAAAGACTTTGAGTTCAANTGAAGAAAAATCAGCATTNAATTTAAAAAATGTACTTGGTCTTGGCGAAGTTTTTTCTTGGATTAAGGTGACAATGNAAGATCCAAGAACCATGCAAACTTTGAAGAATATGGTAGAAAATGATTNCGTCATAAATGGCCACACNGCTGGGGCAAGTGATAAAAAATTAAACGCATACATTTCATCAGGAATTCTTTCTTGCCACGAACCCATTGATTATGATCAAGTTATNGAGAGATTACGACTTGGNATGTGGATAATGATGAGGGAAGGTTCCATCAGAAGAGATCTAGACAAAATCATCCCTAGCATATTATCACATAAAACATNTCTTGATAGNCTAATGTTTTGTTCAGATGGAGTAAACCCAAAAGACCTGTTAGAATTTGGTCTCATTGATCATTGTGTAAGAAAAGCAGTTACACTTGGAATGGATANNATAGATGCAATTTCTATNGCCTCAAAAAATTGTTTTGACTATTATAATATGGGAAAAGATTACGGTGGTATTGCACCAGGTAAGATGGCAGACATTCTAGTTTTTGATGACCTTGNTAAAATTAAACCAAAAAAGGTATTTGTTGGAGGCAAACTTGTGGTATCTCACGGAGAAATTGTTACAAAGTTTGATGTTCCCAAAATCCCAANATGGATTACAAAAACTGTAAAGACCAAACNAAAGTTCACAGAAAAAGACTTTGCNATTAAAAGTTTAGTAAAATCNGTNAGATCTATGGTAATNAAATTAGATACAGAAATAATAACAAAAAAGGATTATGAAGATCTCTCAACAAAAGAAGGTAATATNACTCCTGATTTTGACAAGGATATCTGGAAGGTTGCGGCAATTGATAGGACATATGGAACTGGTAAATTCACTATTGGATTCCTGAAAAACTTTGGTGCAGATATTGGGGCTTTTGGCTCTACACAAAGCTTTCATGAAAATGACATGATTGTCATTGGTTCTAACGAAAAAGACATGGCTTTTGTAGCAAACAAATTGTTTGAATTACAAGGAGGAATTATAGCAGTAAAAAATCAAAAATTATTAGCAATCTATTCTCTTCCAGTAGCTGGCCTGATATCTAAACTGCCATTTGAAAATGTACTTTTAGAATTTTCTAATCTGAATGCAAAAATTATTGATGCTGGATGCAAGTTCAAAAACCCCCATCTGATTCCGCTTTTTTTACCATTTCTTGCCTTACCTGAAGTAAGGATTCTATACAGCGGAATTGTAGATGTTAAAAACAGAAGCTATATTGATATTTTGAATCAATAAGGTATTAAAAGGGCAAACAATTATCAGACAGTCAGGGAATAATTTTGGCTTCAATTCAACAAACTCCACAAGGTCCTGTTTTAGTGTTAAAAGAAAGCGCACTTCAACAAAAAGGTAGGGATGCACAAAAAAATAATATAGCTGCCGCAAAATTGGTAGCAGAACTTGTCCGTACAAGCCTTGGTCCGAGAGGAATGGACAAGATGCTTGTGGATTCTCTTGGTGATGTAACAATTACAAATGATGGCGCTACAATTCTGAAAGAAATTGATGTTCAACATCCGGCTGCAAAAATGATGGTAGAAATTTCAAAAGCAGTAGATAATGAGGTAGGAGATGGAACAACATCATCAGTTGTATTTGGAGGCGCACTTTTGGCAAAGGCGGAGGAACTTTTGGATAAAGATGTTCATGCCACTGTAATAATTGAAGGATATCAAGCTGCAGCAGAAAAAGCACTTTCACTTCTTTCAGAACTCGCAAAAACTGTAAATCCGAACGAAAGGGAGGTCCTTCTCAAAATAGCAAAGACAAGTATGGAGTCAAAACTAGTCTCAGAAGACAGTAACATGCTTTCAAAAATTGTGGTAGATGCAATTCTGCAGGTAGTCGAAAAACAAGGAGAGTCCTACAAAGTAGATTTGGATAACATTAAGGTAGAAAAGAAGGCAGGTGGTTCAATCAGAAATACTTCACTTATCAAAGGGATTGTTTTGGATAAAGAAGTGGTCCACAGTGGAATGCCAACTAAAATCGAAAAAGCAAAAATTGCATTAGTAAATTCTGCACTAGAAATCGAAAAAACTGAAATGAGTGCAGAAATTCGAATAACTGATCCAACACAAATGCAAATGTTTCTTGAAGAAGAAAATAGAATGCTAAAAGCAATGGTGGATAAAATATATGAGATCGGTGCAAATGTATTGATATGCCAAAAAGGTATTGATGATATAGCACAGCACTATCTTGCAAAACAAGGCATACTTGCTGTTAGGGGGGGGGGGTGGAAGAATTAGCACAAATCTTGATGATATTACATCAAAAGATCTTGGTTCTGCAGAGCATGTAGAGCAAAGGAAAGTTGAGACAGACAAATGGGTGTTTATAGAGGAGTGTAAAAATCCACGTGCAATAACACTTCTTCTAAGAGGTGGTTCACAACGGGTAGTAGACGAAGTAGATAGATCAATGCATGATGCTTTAATGGTAGTTAAAGATGTAATCGAAAAACCAGCAATTGTTGCAGGCGGAGGTGCCCCTGAAGAGTTCCTTGCTTCCGGTCTTAAGGATTGGGCTGATCGCTTTGAGGGAAGAGAACAACTTGCGATTAAAAAATATGCAGAAGCTTTGGAAATCATTCCTCTTACAATTGCAGAAAATGCTGGGATGGATCCCATAAACACAATGGTTACGCTTAGAGCAAAACAGTCTCAGGGAAGAAAATGGACTGGAATAGATGCAAGAAACGCACGCATAGCAGATATGTTTGCACTTGATATCATCGAGCCGGTAGCAGTAAAGGAGCAGATAATTAAATCTGCAACTGAAGCAGCTTGTATGATTCTAAGAATCGATGATGTAATCGCTTCCTCCGGCAAAGGCAGTGGCGGAGGACATGGTCATCCTCCAATGGGCTAAAATCCTCTCATGTTAGAGCGGCTGCAAAATCTTAATTTTGTTGGCTCAGTTGTTGTTTTAAATGATTTTTTTCTAGATAGAATAGTAAAGATAGGGGACATCACAAAATTATTTGATCTTATTTCACAAAAAAAATTTCTTGGGGGAAGTATTAGAGGGATTCCTCAAGTAGATTTGAAAGGAGGTAATGCAACGAATGTTGCATTTGCACTTGCAAGACTTGGAGCTCCAGTTTCATTAATCACTGTGGCAAATAAGGCAGGTTCACAAATTCTTCAAGATGCATTTTCTGAGTTTCCAAATTCGTCTTTGTATGTCATAGATGGAAAACCAGGCATGACTACCTCATTTGAATTTATCAACAATGGAAGCGTTATTAATATAATGTTGTCCGATTTAGGAGACAATGAAAACTTTGGCCCTGAAAAGCTTGGTCCAAAAGAACAAAATGTAGTGAAAAATGCCGATGCAATCATAGTAACAAACTGGGCAAGTAATGAAAAAGGTACAGATCTTTCAAAATTTGTCTTTGAAAAATCACTAAAATCTTTACATTTTTTGGATCCTGCAGACATACAAAATAGACAGGGTGAATTCAAAGTTGCAGTATCTGAACTTGCTTTAAATCTCGATTCTTTGTACCTTAATGAAAACGAATGCAACTTACTCTTAAAACAATTTGGACTTTTTTTTTTTTCCATTCTTTCAGAAAAAGTATCAGTACCAATCGATTTACATACTTCTTTTGGAGCTTTTTGGTCAAATGGTAAAGAAGTAGAGTTTGCAAAATCATTTCCTACAGTAGTAAAGTTTGTTACTGGCGCAGGTGATGTGTGGGATGCTGCAAATATTTTGGGCTATCTTGCTAATCTTGAATCAAAAGAAAGATTACTTTTTGCAAATGCAGCGGCATCGTTATACGTTGGTAATGCAGATGGCATCCCGCCAACTATGCATGAAGCATTATCATTGGCTACTGGGGTTCAATAGTTGCCGGCGGTTTGCTTGAAATAACATAGCTTACCCATATAGCATCTTCAATCTCATTAGTAATTCTATTACTAATTTTCTCTAGAATGTTAGCAGGAAGTCTTGTCCAGTCTGCAGTCATTCCGTCTATAGAATCTACTACTCTTACAGTAACAATATAACCATATTTTCGTTCATCTCCTACTACTCCAACTGCTTTGTCATCTCCTACCGCTGCATAGGCTTGCCAGACTTTATCGTTCAAATTTGCTGCGATAAGTTCGTCTTCAACAATCTTGCTTGCAAGCTTACAAATTCGGAGTTTATTTTCTGTCACTTCTCCAATTATCCTTACTGCAAGACCAGGTCCTGGAAATGGGTGACGGTTTAACAGTTTATCAGGTACTCCAAGAACTTTCGCAACCTTCCTTACCTCATCTTTATAGAGAAAACGCAATGGTTCTAATACTTGCATGTTTAGCCATGAGGGTAAGCCCCCAACATTATGATGTGTTTTTATCACTGCCGCAGGTCCTTTTGAGACACCGCTTTCGATTACATCCGGATAAAGTGTTCCTTGAGCCAACCATTTGAAGGGTCCGTTTTTTTCAGCAAACTCTGTAAATATTTGGATAAATTCTTCACCAATGATCTTTAACCTTGTAAAATCTTTCTTTGGCATTTATGCGTGTAAAGTTCACTGCAAAATTATTTTTGAACATATTTTCTACTTCTTGCTCTTCATTTAACCTTAAGAGTCCATTATCCACAAATACGCATTTGAGTCTATTTCCTATTGCTTTCTGAATCAAAAGTGCTGTTACTGTAGAGTCTACTCCTCCACTTATGCCACAAAGGACATTACCATCTGTCTTTGATATTTCAGCTACAGTTGTTTCAATAAAGTTTTCTATTGTCCAATCTTGTTTTGCGCGGCAGATGTTTATTACAAAATTCTTAAGAATTTCTGTGCCTTTCTCAGTATGAACTACTTCAGGATGAAACTGTATTCCGTAAATTAGCTTTTGTCTATTTGCAATAGCAGCTGCATGAGAGCTTTCTGTATGACCTATTATGTCAAAACCATTTGGAATTTTTTCTGCAGCATCTCCATGGCTCATCCATGCTCTTATTGACTTACCAATACCGGATAATAAATCTGAATTATTATCTACAGTAAGGGAGGATGAACCATATTCTTTATTTGCGCGCTTAACCTTACCTCCAAAATTATTTACAATCAATTGATGACCATAACATATTCCCAAAACGGGAAGACCAATATCAAATATTCCCATCTTTGGTTTTGGTGAATCGCTATTGTAAACACTTGCTGGGCCACCAGAGAAGATAATTCCTTTTGGATTCATTTTTTTTAACTCTTCAAGAGATATGTTAAATGGTACAAGTTCTGCATATACAGAAAACTCTCGAATTCTTCTACAAATTAGGTGACTGTATTGTGAACCAAAATCTAAAACAACTATCTTGTCCATAACTTCACTTTTTTGAATTCTCAATCATACGGGAAAAAGACCATGATGCTGTGTTTATAATTTCATTAACTCTTTCTCTTTCACGATAGTTTTTGATCAAAATTTCTCTAATTTTATTACCATCTTTATTTATTATACAATTTATCACTGCATCTTCTGATATCTTTCCATTTCGTACATCCAAATTATCTTTATTTTCCATTCCACTTATTATTCTGCCTAGAAAAAATGATTTGAACGGCTGAGTCTCAATATCTAACGTCACATCTTCAGATGGAATGATTATTACTTCATTTGGGGTAACACGTGCATTTGCAACAATCTTGTTATCTGTACCTATCTTGATTGGGATCAAAGTATCTTTTTCTTGTATTGTAGAAATTTTTCTCTCATTTTTTATCAAAGAAGATGCCTTATTGAAACTTGATTGTTTTATAACCGAATCTAAAATAACAAGATTTTTTTTTAATTTCTCTATATCTTTTTGATGTTTTTCGATCTCCTCAGAAATCCATTCTTTTAACTCTAAAATATCTCGAATCTGTTCTTCTGAGTTATCCATGATTTTTTTAGTAGTATATGGATAATAAATATTCAAATGTATTAGATGGAGAGTATATTTTCAAGATCAGCGTATCTTATCTTGTTAAAACCTTTGATTTGCTTTGACGTAGTGTATAATTCTGAATGATTTTGTAAAGCTAAAAAAAAAAGTAATCTTTGTAGTTTTGTCATTGATTTTCTCTTTAGAATACTTTCCTATTTTGGTTCCAAAATCCATTCCAAACAAAATAATTTTTTTTGCACCAAAGTATTTAGCTAAAAAAACACATCTATCCCCATCCGTAAATCCTCCGAAGTTATGAATATTTCCAAATGGTTTTCCTTCTGTAGTTCCTATACTATATTTGAACGCTGATGCTAAGTGTAATTTTTCTATGTTATCTCCATGTGCATGCACTACCATGATTGCATTTTCCTTGGCAGCTTTTTTTAAAAAATTTTGTTCACCGTCAAGATCTGTGACTACGATATCTGGTTTAATCTTGTTTTCAATTAGTGCTTTGGTTGCACCATCTGCAACTATCATTGTTATGTTTTTATATTTTTTCAATAACGGTATTGATTGAAGAAGTGAAGTACCAGCTCCAATAACGAAAACAGTCTGATTTTTTATCTTTTTTTCTAATTTTTTTAAAGGAAATTTGGTTTTCAAAATTGAATTTAAAATTCTAGCAGATTCTGTGTCTTTTCTTCTACTATAATGAAACTCTCTCAAAATTTCACTATATTTTTTTCCCCATCCTTTTAGTTTCATGTAAATCTAAATGTAAGGGGTAAATCATAAACCATGTGAATAGATTAGGTCCAATCTCTGTAGGGGGATTTAATCCAGTACGAATAATGGGAATAATTAATACTAGTCCCGAATCATTTTTTAAAAAATCTGTAATAACGGATACAAAAAAGCTAGCTCAAAAAATAAAAGAAATGGAAGATGAGGGAGCAAATTTTGTGGACGTTGGCGGTATGTCTACTGCACCATATTTGGATACTTTAATTTCTGAAAAAACGGAAATAGAGAGAATAACTAAAGCAGTGAAGATAATTCAAAAAGTATCTAATCTACCAATTTCGGTTGATACATGCAGAGCTTATGTTGCAAAGGCTGGACTAGAACTTGGTGTAGAAATTGTAAATGATATTTCAGGGCTTAAATACGATAAAGAAATGAAAAAAGTTATCGAAAAATTTGATCCTTCTCTTATCTTGTGTGCTTATAGTAAAAACGTGATAAGAGGAAATCAGCTCATACAGGTAAGAAATCTTATACGTGAGAGTCTTACAATTGCAAAGTCTGCAAATATCTCGTCTAAAAAAATTGTAGTCGATCCAGCAATTGGATTTTTTAGAAAATCGGGAAAAAACAATTTTTTTACAAAAATAAATTCAGATTGGATAAAAAGAGATCTGTTGATCCTAAATAACTTGAGTTTAATCAAACAGAAAAACCCAATACTTGTTTCTGTTTCACGGAAATCATTTATTGGAAGTTTATTAAAAATAAAAAATCCAGATGAAAGACTCTACGGTTCTATTGCGGCTGAAGTGATAGCAGTTCTTAACGGTGCGGATATTATAAGAACCCATAATGTACAGGCAACTAGAGAGGCAATTCAAATTACACAAAAATTATCTTCTCGTTTCAGGAAAGGCTTATAACACAATTTCATTTTACACTAGAAGGTTTAGTTGGAAATACGGGAAGGACTAACGTTTGATGATGTACTCCTCGTTCCCAAACGATCGAGTGTTGTTACTAGATCACAGACCAACTTACAAACGAAACTCTCGAGAAACATTTCTCTTAACATTCCTATAATTAGCGCAAACATGGATACAGTTACCGAATCTGCGATGGCAGTTGCCATGGCCCGTGAAGGTGGGATCGGAATAATACACAGATTTCTTACAATCACTGAACAAGTAAATGAGGTGCTCAAAGTCAAGCGTTCAGGAAGTATAATTATTGAAAATCCATATTTTATCAGACCAGCTCAAACTGTAAAAGAAGCCATAGAGTATATGAGAGAAAAAGATGTTTCTGGTCTTTTAGTCACTGATAATGATATGAAATTAGAAGGCATATTGACAAGACGCGATATCGTCATGCTTGCTCCAGATGATCAAAAAAAACTTGTAAAAGAAGTTATGACAAGTGAAGTGATTACCGCAAGCTATGGAATCAGTACATCTGAAGCCAAAGAAATTTTGCGTAAAAACTGTATTGAAAAATTACCACTTTTGAATGAAAAAGGACATGTAAAAGGATTGATAACAAGTAAAGATATCATAAATGCAGGTAATTATCCCTCTGCTTCAAAAGACAAAAAGGGCGGACCACTTGTTGGTGCTGCGGTGGGAGTAAAAGGTGATTTTATGGAAAGAACAGAGGCTTTACTTGATGCTGGTGCAGATGTAATTGTAGTTGATATAGCACATGGACATAGTGATAATGCACTAAATACGGTCCGTCTTATCAAAAAGGCATTCCCAAACAGTGAGCTAATAGCAGGAAATGTTGCTACAGCCCAAGGTACAGAGGACCTAATCAAGGCAGGGGTTGATGCAGTCAAAGTTGGGGTTGGTTCTGGATCTATATGCATAACTAGAGTGATAACTGGTTCTGGCGTGCCACAACTAACCGCAGTGTTTGATTGTGCAGAAATCGGTAAAAAATATGGCATTCCTATAATCTCTGACGGAGGAATAAGAACTTCGGGTGACGCGACAAAAGCACTTGCAGCAGGAGCATCTACAGTTATGGTTGGTAGTATCCTTGGCGGAACGGATGAAAGTCCTGGCTCACCCGTAATGAGAAATGGTAAAAGATTCAAAATTTACAGGGGCATGGCTTCATTTTATGCTTCCCTTGGAAGAAAATCCAAAGAAACAGGTACTCTCTCTATTAGTGATGATCTTAATGATTATGTTGCAGAAGGGGTTGAAGCAATGGTTCCGTATAAGGGAAGTGTAACTGACATTATAAAACAATTAACTGGTGGAATACGTTCAGGGTTAAGTTACTGTGGCGCTAATAATATTCAACAAATGCAGGAGAATGCAGAATTTATGAAAATGTCACGAGCAGGGTTTGTAGAAAGCCAACCACACGATGTAGATTTGATGTAATCCACTTTTAAATATGGTATAAGATTAATTCTGATATTGCTTACTAAAAAAACAGCTGCTGGAATAGGAATTGGTAGCTTTGTAATCGCTTTTGGGACATATTTGTTTATCATAACTATTTCATCTAACGCTCATCAAGTTAGCGATGTTGTTGATATTGGAAAAAATGATGTCTTTAAATTTGATACACAAAAACATTTCCATGAACAACTTAACGTTACTGGAAATTCTTTTCATGTAAAGTTAAAAACACCATCTAATGGGTTACAGGTGGATAATGATTTTAAAAAAGAGATAAGCTTTGATTGGTATAGTCTTGAGGATGGACAACATTTTATTAATATAACAAACACAGGAGATTCAATTCTTCATGTATCAGGTACGTTAGAAGCACCAACAAATCCGTTGATTTTCACGTCTCTCATAATGGCAATAACGTCTGGTGTCTTAATTGTCGGAATCAGTGCAGCCTTCACAATTAGAAAACCACGAGGTTTTTAGCTCAATTCCGCACGTGGATATGAACCAAGCACTTTGAGAAATAACGTATTTTGTTTTATCTTTTCAAGCATGTCTAGAATGTGAGGGTCGTCTTGGCCTCCCTCAAAATCAACATAAAAGTTGTATTCCCATGGCGTGGATTTTGTAGGGCGAGATTCAATTTTTGTTAGATTTATTTTGTTTGCATTAAATTTTTCAAGAATGCTATAAAGTGACCCCGGAACATGCTTTATGGAAAAAATTATTGAAGTCTTATCACTTGCTGTCTTTTCCGGCTTTTTATTTGCAAGAACTAAAAACCGTGTATAATTATTTGTGTTATCTTCTATTCCTTCCTTTATCACAGGAACTTTATAGATCTCAGCAGCAATTTTACTTGCAATACATGACAAATTATCCTTTTTTAATTCAAGCAAAATTTTGACACTTCCAGCAGTATCATATGTGGGAATTGCTTTTAGTTTATGTTCTTGGATAAATTTTCTACATTGTCCAAGAGCTTGGGGATGAGAATAAACTGTATCGATCTTTTCCAAACCATCAAACCCTATTAGACAATGTTTTATTCTGTAATAGATCTCGCCTACTGCATTCAACTTGGTTGTTAAAAGAAGGTCATAACTTTCACCAACACTACCTTCAGTTGAATTTTCAACTGGAAGTATTGCATAATCAGATTTGCCTTGCTCTGTTGATTCTAAAACTTCGTAAAAGGTTGGGTATGGTATTGTCTGAACAACATCTTTGAAAAAATGAATTGCAGCTGCTTCACTATAGGCTCCTCT
>JGI1358J11329_10003960_pt1 | contig 10816 bp, 14 predicted proteins | sample Subgroupgradi54m_FD_11329 | JGI IMG/M metagenome (IMG submission 11329)
GAGCCACAGCGAGGGACGGGCGTTGAAGAAGGTGCCACGCCTGCCTGCCGAAGCCTCGGCGCAGGCAGGGGCTTGCCCGTGGGGCTCCACGCCCCTTTCTCTTTCGAAGAGCGGCCAGCACATGATGGAGTACGCGATCCTCATCGGTTTGGTGACGCTTGCGGCGGTGACGATGCAGTTCCTGGCCCGGCGCGGGGTCCAGACGGGCGTAAAGGGGATGAACGACCTGGTCTTGGGCGAGCCGCCGGCGCCTAATCTGAGCGTGAATGCGTCGCTCAACGTCGCGGCGAACAGCACGATCACGGAGGCGGGCGACCCGACGTTCCGGCGCGTGACGACCGTGGGAGAGCGCGTGACGGGCAACAGCGTCAACGAGGCGACTCGGCTCCAGGTGTTCCAGGAGTGACCATGAAGTGGCCCAATGACGACGTGGTCCAGTGGCCCAGTCAGGCTCAAGGTAAGGCTCGCTGCTTTTTGCCTTCTGCCTTCTGCCGACTGCCTCCTGCCGCCTGCCGCCTGTCACTCCGCGGGCAGTCCACTATTGAATTGGTGATCCTGGTCGCCGCGGTCACGGCGGCGCTGGTCGCGATGGCGATCTATCTCCAGCGGGGCTACCAAGGGTATATCCGGGGCACCTCACAGGCGCACGGGATCCAGTTTAACCCAACCGAGCCGTTCACCGACACGCGCCGGCTTAACAGCTATACGCGCAACCAAACGGTGGACGTCACGAGCGGGGAGGCGGACGTGCCGGTATTGGGCGGCACGCTGCCCGAACGCATCCTGACCACGAAGGTGCGGACGGTCACGAATTGGGATGTGGCGCGGGATGCGAGATATGAAGCGCAGTGAGTTGCGAAGTGGCCCAGGGGCCCAGTGGCCCAGTCAGGCTCAAGGTAAGGCTCGTTGCCTTCTGCCTTCTGCCTTCTGCCGCCTGTCACTCCGCGGGCAGGCGATGATTGAGTTCGCCGTGATGGGTTCCGTCGCGCTCTTGGCGCTGACCATGTTGATCCAGATGGGACTGCGGATGAACTACCAGCAGGAGATTCAACAAGATGCCTTCCGCCAGGCGATGCGCATCGCCCAGAACGAAGGCGACAACGAGTCGCAGGCCATTCAGTACAACGCCTTCCGCAACCGCCGCACCCCGAACCCGTCCGAGGGTGTCGGCGTCATGCCGCGCGTACTCACGCAGGGGAACGCCACCGTGACGTGGGGCGAGTGGCTGACCTATCTGAATCAGAGCCGGGATAGCCAGCCGCGCATCATCGTCAACCTGGACGACCAGAGCGAGCGGGAGTTCCGCTCGGAGGATTTCATCGACGTAGCCAATCAGCCGCTCGTGCGCCGTATCACCAAGGACTTGACCGGCAGCGGGAAAATCCAGCAGAACAACTTCAAGTCCACGCTGGCCTCCGATACGACCGAGTCGACCACCATGGAACTGAGCAACGGAGCATCGCTCACGTCTTCGGTGGACACCAACATCCGATACAACTGGTGAGCAGAAACAACGACAACAGTTTGAAATTTTAGATTTTGGATTTTAGATTTTGGATTGATTGAGGGACCGTATGGATGAGCGGACGTTTAAAGAACGGACGAAGCGGTTTGCGCTTGGCATCATCCAGTTGGTGGAGCGTCTCCCGCGAGGTCGAACCGCGGATGTGTTGGGCAAGCAGCTGCTTCGTGCCGGGACCTCCGTGGGCGCAAACTACCGGGCGGCCTGCCGAGGAAGGTCCACGGCGGATGTCATCGCCAAGCTTGGCCTTGTTGAGGAAGAGGCGGACGAGAGCCTGTACTGGATGGAGTTGTTGATGGAGGCGAAGTTGACCCCGGTCAATGCGGTGGAGCTGCTGATGTCGGAAGCCAACGAGCTCCTTGCGATGACGGTGGCGTCCATGAAGACCCTGCGAGGGCGAGGATGAGGATCATGTGGGGCGGCCAGACGATCCAAAATCCAAAATCCAAAATCAAAAATTTCGGCGTCCGCCGCCTTTCGCATTCCGCGCGGGGAGAATCCATGCTCGAGTTCGCCCTCGCCTTCACCGGGCTCATCATGTTCATCTATGTCTGCACCAAGGTCTGGACGTGGGTGAACGGCACCATGGTGCAGCGCCAGGAGGCGTTCCAGGCGACCCGGATCGCGGCAGGACAGCCTGGGACGGCCGGCCTGCCGGTCGGCTACGCCCGCCCGCCCATCCGGCTCGTGGGCCTGCCGACCTCACCCGGGGGGGATGCGCCCCCGGAGTTCCCGGACCTGGTGATCCCTGAGCCCCCCTGTGCTGCGGCCAAGCCGTTCTATGATCAGGCGATCATTCTAGCGAAGGAAGCGCGGGTGATCAGTGAAGAGCAGATTCCGCCGGTGTCGGCTCGGCTGAAGGCGAAGAAGGACGAGCTCCTGGCCGCCAAGTCCGAGTGTGATCGCAAAAGGAGCCGGAAGGAGCGCGACGCATGTTATGCAAGCACGCTCCCCCCGCTCCAAGCTCAGCTTGAAGCGATCGCCAAGGAGCTCAGCGCGCTCGCGGACCAGGTGCGGGCCAAGCTCGCCGAAGCCGAGCGGCTCATCGCAGAGGGGAACGCCGCATGTCCGTGAGCGGTGCACGCGGGCGTTCCGGCCCTTCGACTCGCACCACGGCCTTCCCTCGACAGGGCTCGGGACAGGCCGGCCGTGGGCTCGCTCAGGATTCCGCCCCACGGGCGTCGGCGGAGGTGCCACGGGCTCTGCCCGTGGGGCTCCACTGCTCCCACGTCGGCCGTCATGGCCGGCGGCCGGGCGCCATCATCGCCCTGACCCGCCGTCTGATGCGACGGGACAATCGGGGGCAGATGGCGGTGATGTTCCTCGTCTTCATCGCCCTGATTCTCGCGATGGCGGCCATGACGATGAACCTGGGCGAGGTGGCGAAGCTCAAGACGACCACCGCCAACGCCGCGGACGCCGGGGCCCTGGCCGCCGCTTCGTGGGTGGCCAGCGGCGAGAACGAGGCCGGCCTCATCGCGCAGGGAATATGGCTCAACTGGCTCATCACCTTCCTGATTTTTTTGCTCCCCTTCTGCATCTGGGCCTGCCTCACGGGGGTGCTCATCGCCCTCCGCTACGCGCTGGTGCAGATGGCACTGCGGAAGGCGGCCGATCTGGTGATGAAGACCGCGTGGGAGAACGGGCAGTACGCCGCCGTGCTGACCGCCATCCAGAACGCGACCGTCGATGACCCCTCGGGTGCTGTGCACGCCCAGATCAAGGCACTGACCGGGCAGCGTCCCATCCCAACACCCGTCACGCTGACGTGGAAGCGCCGGGGAGCGGATGGCGTCATGCGCAACAGCTCCCTGACCATCGACGTGGCGATGTCGGCGCGGCCCTCACTCAAGACGTCCTTTTGGGGGCCGGTGCTCATTTGTTGGTTCCCCGGCGTCTGTCCATGGTGTTGCTGGGGGCCCGTACCCGGCTGGGGCGGAGGGGGTGGCAATGAGAGCGCTGGAGAGATGTATGGCGAAGATCCGTTTATGCTCGACGCCTCCGGCTACACTGTGCCTGCAGTGCCCGGGTTTTGGTCCGGCCTGGCCGGGGTGTTTAAGCTTATGACCATCGGGTCCTGCGGCCTCGTCTGTTTCCCCATCATCATTCCGCTCGGCGCCTTCGGTTTGGGCCCGCCTGGCGGGATCAATAACGGTAATGGGGTGGTGACCGTCACGGTGACCCACCGGCGGCAAGGGGGGAGCAACCTCAGGTTCTGGACGATGCGCGATCCTGGCCCCATCGTGTCGCAGGCCCGGGCCCGCCACACCGAGGCGGACACCAGTTTCGGTATTGGCGGCGATCCCGGCGCGCACGCGGAACTGGTGGGCGTTTTATGAAAGTAACAGGGAGGAGCCAGTAGGCAGGTGGCAGTCGGCAGAGAACGGAGATGGCAGGGCATAGAGATTTGAAGGTGTATCAGCTGGCGTACAAATTGGCGATGGATATCTTCAACGAGTCAAAACAGTTTCCAAGAGAAGAGCGCTATGCGCTGACGGACCAGATGCGCCGCTCGTCTCGGAGTGTGGCTGCCAATATTGCCGAAGGATACCGAAAGCGGCGGTACCCGAACATGTTCGTCAGCAAATTGGCTGATGCTGACGGAGAAGGCACGGAGACCCAAGTCTGGCTGGATTTCGCCATGGACTGCGGGTATGTGGTCAAGGAGCGTGGCAGACACTTCGTGCAGGGATACGAAGAGGTCGGCCGCATGCTCGGTGGCATGTTGTTGCATCCTGAGAGGTTCAAAGTCTGATGCGTGCTGCCTCCTGCTTACTGCCGACGGCTTTCTGGTTTTCTGCCAACTGCCAACTGCCGACTGCCTACCAGCGTTCTGTCGACTGGATCAGGGCTCTACGCTCGGGGCTCTGGGCCATCATGGTGATGATGCTCTTGGCGGTACCGGCCGTCGGCGGAGAGGAGTTGCCGCTTCCGCCCGATGTGCAGGCGACACCCCGGCCCTATACGCTCGTGATGGGGTCTCAGCCGGTCCAGGCGGTCGGGCTGCGGACGACGTTGTCCATCGAGCAGGCACGGAGCTTCTACGAGAAGGCGCTGGCAAAGCACGGCTGGACGATTCTCGAGGTCCCGTGGCTCGGCGAGTCTGAGAAACAGCGGGAGGCCTTACGCAAAGCCGTGGCGGAACACCCTGAGAAGGCGGACGACCCGCAGGTCACCGCCGTGCTTTCCAATGACAACCTCCAGCGCGTTCGGGCCGCCGCGCGGCAGCAGCTCTACGCCGTCAACGGCTCGGATCACGTGTTGGTCGGGTTCAGCCAGTCAGGGAATGCCACCCTGCTGACCCTTGCCCGATGGACCGGGTCGGCCGAGAACCCGCTGGCTGTTCCGGCATCCGGCCAGCCCACGGGAACCTCACCGACCTGGCCGGCCGCCAATCCGTGCTGCGCAGGCGCGGGGGTCCCGGGGGCCCTCAGGCAGCTCCCCTCCTCGATTCCCGCCTATCCGACCGGCCGCATGATCACGACCGGCACCGGACCGGTGGGAGCCGGGAAGCGCGCCGTCATGGCGGAAACGTACTTGACCGCCGATTCCACAGACCAGGTGGTCGACTACTACCGGCATCACATGGCCTACAACGGTTGGACGGAAGTGGAAGGGGGGTCGCAGAGCTCCAGCGCCGAGATGGAACAGCTCCTCGGTCCGAGGGCTGGCCAGTTCAAGTGGACCTCGCTCACGTTCCAGGACGACCGGGGGATGTGCTCGGTGGTGGTGACGGAGTACCGTCCCACGGAAGGGGGGGGCGGACCCGCCGAATCTCCGCTACTCATGCTCGTTCCTGGGGGAGCCTCTGGTTCAACCGGGATGAAGGAGCAGACGCTCATCGGCGTGAACTACCTGGAGGCGTCGGGCTTGAACCGCACTCTACCGCGCAGCGCCCCGCCATGAACCAAGGACGCTCCATGAAGCTCGGAAAAGGTAAGGATCGCGGTCTTCTGTCTTCTGCCTTCTGCCGACTGCCTTCTGCCGACTGCCGCCTGTCACTCCGCGGGCAATCGATGATCGAAACGGCCGTCCTCATCGCGGTGGTGATGGGGGCGCTCGTGGTCTTGTTCTCCTACATCCGGGACGCGGTCTCCTCCCGGGTGAAGGTCGGCTCGGACAGCTTCGGCCACGGCCTGTTACATAACGGCAGCTAAGTGGCAAAGTGGCTGATGAGTGGCTAAGTTGGTTAACCGGTTAGCCCGTTTGCCGGTTAGCCAGTCTAGTGTGGCGGATTGAAGACGAAAAGCTGCAGGCGTAGGATGAGGATTGCACGATTTGAAGACCTAGAGTGTTGGCAGGAAGCGAGAAAGCTGATGAACATGGTTTTTGCGCTCTGCAACTCGGTGGCATTTAAGGGACAGTTTCGCCTCGCAGATCAGGTAGAGGGGGCTGCCATATCAGTGATGAACAATATCGTGGAAGGTTTTGACAGCGGCTCAAACGCTGAATTTACCAGATTCCTTGGCTATGCTCGCCGATCAGCTTCAGAAGTTCAAACATGTCTCTACGCCGCGCTCGACAACCGGTTAAGCACGCAAGAGCAGTTTGACAACATCTATCAACAGGCCGAGAAGACGCGGAAATTGATTGACGGTTTCCGCAGGTATCTCCGGTCTTGCCAGCAGGATGTGAAGCGTCGTGCGATGAGCTCAACGGGCCAACGGGCCAACGGGCTAACGGGCTAACGAGATGGAATTACTACTCGCTTACGGGTTTGGCTTCGGATCGATCGCGCTGGCGATCTTCACGACCTACCCCCAGCTCGTGCGGCGGTTCACCGATTACGTGGACCGTCAGTCGGCCCAGGCGGCCGCCGAGCTCAGCGACATCTTTTTCAACCCGTCGCATCGGACCCTCTGGGCGCTGTCCGCGGCCGCTCCCTTCCTCGTCGGCCTGCTGGTGTTCCTGGCGACCGGCAAACTGCTCTTCGGGCTGCTCAGTCTTGGGGTCGGCATCTTCGTGCCGAGGTTCGTGGTGAAGCAGGCGTGCGCCCGGCACAAGAAAAAGTTCCACGACCAGCTCGTAGACGGCCTCCTGCTCCTGTCGAGCAGCCTGAAGGCGGGCTTGAGCATGACCCAGGCCTTCACCGTGGTCGCGGAGGAAATGCCGCCGCCCATCTCGCAGGAGTTCGGGCTCATCCTCAAGGAGAGCCGCATGGGCGTCAACATCGACGAGACGATGCTGCACTTGAAACACCGCGTCCCGGGCGATGACGTGAGCCTCTTCGTGACCTCGGTGCTGGTGGCGCGAGAGACGGGCGGAGACATTACGCACGTCTTCGGGCGGCTCGTCGAGACGCTCCGCGATCGCAAGAAGCTCAAGGAGCGCATCGCGACACTCACCTTCATGGCGCGGATGCAGGGGTTCGTCATGGCGATGCTGCCGTTTGCGTTCGGATTGCTCGTGTACCAGATGAACCGCGACTACTTCAAGTTCTTCCTCTTTGAGCCGATGGGGCGGATGCTGCTGGTGGCGATCGTGCTGCTGCAAGTCATCGGAGGGTTGTTGTACTTCCGGTTCAGTAGGAGTCCATTGTGACGGAGAAGGCAGGTGGCAGAAAGCAGAAGGCAGAAAGCCAGTAGGCAGTAAGCAGACGGCAGTAGGCAGAGAGCGGAGAGAGACGGCAAGAGGTCAGTCGGCAGTAGGCAGAAGGCAGAGAGATGCGGGGACACAGAGATCTGAAAGTATTTCAACTCGCGTACAAATTAGCCATGCAGATATTCAACGAGTCAAAGGCATTCCCAAAGGAGGAGCGATACGCGTTGACGGACCAGATCCGACGTTCGTCCCGCAGCGTCGCAGCGAACATCGGCGAAGGGTTCCGGAAGCGCCGCTACCTCAACATGTTCGTCAGCAAGCTGGCCGATGCGGACGGGGAGACAACTGAGACGCAAGTCTGGCTCGATTTTGCTTCGGATTGCGAGTATCTCGTCCGGGAGCGTTACAAGCAACTGACGGCCGGGTATGAGGAAGTGGGTAGAATGTTGGGAGGAATGTTGGCGCATCCAGAGAAGTTTCTGCCTGTGGCTGCTGCTTTCTGCCTTCTGCCTGCTGCTTTGTGGTTCTCTGCCTTCTGGTTTTCTGCCTCCTGCCAGCTGCCGACTGCCTACTGGGACATGAGGTGAGCTGATGGGTTCCCTGGATGACATGGTCCTCACGCTGGGGCTGGTCCTGCTCTTCTTCAGCATCGTGCTCCTCATCTGGGGGCTGCTGCCAGACATTGCGGGGCGGATGATCCGGAAGCGCGTCTTCGCGGAGCTGGCCCAGGACAACCGTCCGATGATGTTCGACCAGATCGTGGACCTCCTGGCGCCCCTGAACCGGTACCTGCCGACAAGATGGTACAGCGCCGGCGTCCAGGGCCGGCTTGCCGCCGCGGGGCTGAAGCTGTCCGTGATGCACTTCCTGGTCATGCAGGAGATCGGGGCGCTGACCGGCGTCCTCGTCTACGCCATTGCCCTGGGCATGAAGCTGAACGTCGTCTGGCTGGTGTGCCTCGTGGCGGCGGGGACGGGCATCCCGCACGTCTGGCTCAGCAACCGGATCAGCGCGCGCCGGATGAGCATCTCGCGGGATCTCCCGGAGGTCGTGGACCTGCTCAACCTCTGTATCGACGCCGGGCTCGACTTCATGAGCTCGCTCGCCCGGGTCGTGCGGGAGTTTCGCGTCTGCCCGACGATCGAGGAGCTGAGGCTCGTTGTGCAGGAGGTTCAGGTGGGGAAGCGCCGCCGCGACGCCCTGCAGGCCTTCGCCAGGCGGGTCCAGACGGCGGAGGCGAACTCGTTCGCGCGTACCCTGCGTCAGGCCGACCGGATGGGCACCGGCCTCGCGGAGGCGCTGCGCATCCTCTCGGAGGACATGCGGATTCAGCAGTACCACTGGGCCGAGCGGTTCGCCCAGCGCGCTCCCTTGAAGATGCTGGTGCCGCTCCTGTTCAGCCTGGCCTCGGCGCTCCTCATCGTCGCCGGGCCCATCATGGGAGAGTTTTTCAAGGGCGGCGGCTTTGGATCGACGACGGTCACTGAACGGTAGGCAAAGAAATGAGGATCCCTGGTCAGTGATATTCGTTAGACTCTAACAATCGATAAAAAGGCCCGGCCGGGTATGCCAGCTTGCCCCTTCTGCAGAGGGGGCAAGCAGAGGTTGGCTACCCGGTCTTTTTTTTGGTGAATGATTAAGCAGATTTAAAAAGATGAATATGATTACACAGATTAGAAAAGCCGATTTCACAGGTTGTTTGAAGGTGTTGTGGTAGGTGAGTTCCATGTCGATTTGTTGGTCAATCACCGGGTGATCGTGGAGGTCAAGGCGGTGATTGGAGCGATGCCAAATGTGTTTTCGGCACAGCTTCTCGCCTACTTGAAAGCCGCCGATATGTCGGTAGGGTTGCTGGTGAATTTTGGCAATCCCAGTTGCCAAGTGAAGCGACTATCGGCTCCTCGGCTGGAGCCGACTGGGGATGGCGAGCGCAGTATCTGTGAAATCGCTCCAAAATCTGTGTCATCCCATATGGCCCTTGAACGGGTTTGACGAATGCGAATAGACAAGTGGCTTGCACTGAAAAGAACGAAGGCCTTCTGCATCGGCCTGGCCACCCTCTTTGCCTGTGAGCAGGCGGTGTGGGGCGCGGACGTCAACGTCCTCCACACCCTCCAGCTCTCCGGCCAAGAGCAGCGCCAGCTCGATACGGCGCGCACGGCGGCGATCCTCACCGTCTACGACGACCTCTACGGCCGCGCGCCGACCGAGCAGGAGCTTAAGGAGGCGCTCGAGTTCCTCACTCGCTCGCCGCAGATGGCCCACCTCATCGAGCGGCTGAGCCAGTCGCCCGAGTCCCGCTGGCGGCTGCGCCAGCTCAACCCCGAGCGGATTGCGCGCCGCAAAGCGGAGGCGGCCCGCATCAGTGATGCCTCCAGCCGAATCGTCGGAGACTTCCTCCGCAACTTGGCTCAAGGCTCTAGGCTCCAGGCTCAACAGAGCGCTCCAGGCTCTAGGCTTAAGGCTCTAGGCGACAGCAGTGGCCTACAGCCTCGATCCTCCAGCCTACAGCGCTCTTCCCTTGAGCCTCCAGCCTCGAGCCTCCAGCCCATTACGATTGTGCCAGGCCTGACGGTCCAGCCTGACCCGGCCGTCCTAGCAGACCTCACCGAAGAGCGCATCACCGAGCTCGAGCGCTGGCTCGCCGACCCGCAAACCGTGTGCTCCAACTGTGCTCCCAATGCGCTGGCGCCGATGCTGGGCATGGTCGGGATTCCCGTCTCGCGCGAAACCCTGACGGCCCAAGCGTTTCTCGTGGACTACCTCACAGGCAACCTGCAAGTAGGGTCAAGGGTGAAGGGTGAAGGGTCAAGGGAGCTTGAGCTGCCAACAGAAACAGCTGTGGGCTCAACGACGGGCGGACAAGGGACTAGGGAAGGCGTTCAGGCGGACGATGCGACACACGCGCTCAACGGTAAGCGACCAGCAGGCGCAGAACACACAACGCTCAGTGAGCGTGCCTCGTTCGCTTCCGGTACTGGAAGTACTGCTCGACCCCCAGCCAAATCAGCAGCGCGCCAAACATCACTAGGAAGGTCAAGGTTATCAACGTCGCGGTCTCCATTCGCTTCACCCCTTGGGGTTCTTCCGTGGACAGCCGAGGAACGCCAACAGTCCAAAGACGATGCTCAGCGCAAGCAACCCGAGCTTCAGCTGCGCAGGGAACTCGACGAAGAGCTTGCTGGCCAACGCAGCCGCGAACAAAATCTTCAGGAGGTCGGCCGAGGTCCTCGCAATCAGATCCCGTCGATAGTCCGTGAAGATCGGTTCTGGCATCCTATTACTAGCGTAACACAGCCAGCATCTTCTGTCAAACAGGCTCAGCGGCCTGATCAACGATCTCAAGGGGAAGCAGGTGGTTCTTCCCCTCGCCCCTCGCCCCCGACCCTTCACCCTAACGGACCCTTGTCCATCTCCATGTCCACCGTTCAGCGCCTCGCGCAGGCCTACGGCTTGACGCTCCACGCCGTCGAATTAAGCGATCAAGAACTCTTGGCGCTGCAACACCCCATGATCGCCGCCCTGGACCTGACGCAGGACGGCCAGGCCGACCACTACGTCGTGGTGCAGGACGCCAACGACGTGCGGGTGGCCTACCTCGAATCGGACGGCACGAACGAGTCGCTGCCCACCCACGAGTTCCTGCGCCTGTTCACCGGCTTCGCGCTCGTCGCGGCCGCCGATTCGTACGGGCAACTCTTGAGCGAAACACAGACTCGCGCCATCCACGGCGGGCACCGCGATCGGGAAGAC
>JGI1358J11329_10003962_pt1 | contig 10815 bp, 19 predicted proteins | sample Subgroupgradi54m_FD_11329 | JGI IMG/M metagenome (IMG submission 11329)
ATGGGTAAGGAGAGCCACAAGCCAAATCATGGATGGCGTGATGAGACACTGTCCCGCGATGCCGCTATCTTTAAAAACTGCTCTTCTTTCTTCAGCGCATGCTCCTCAAGAACTGCAGATTCCTGATAACACAGAACGCGAAACGTGATATTCTGGAGAATGTCGATGTCCTGATCGAGGATGACCGAATCAAGGCGATAGGGCGGAACCTCGGCAAGCTCGACAAGAAGCATATCGACTGCTCCAAGAAGATCGTCATGCCCGGCCTGGTGAATACGCACACGCACCTCGGCATGCACTCGCTGCGCGGCCTGTGCGATGACGCCGAGCTGCATGACTGGCTCGGCATCGTGACCAAAGCGGAACGGAAGCTCACGGACAAGGAAGTGCTCGCCAACACCGAAGCGGGCCTGCGCGAGGCCATCCGTTTCGGCACGACGTGCGTGTATGATTCCTATCGCCTCGCTGAAGAGCGCGCGCGGCTGTTCCAGAAGCTCGGCATGCGCGGTTGTCTTTCTTCCACCATCCGCGAAAAGAAAGACATCGCGACAGCGGAGAGATTCATCAAGCGCATGCAGCAAGAGGACGCGAGCTTGCTGAAACCGATCGTGGCGGCGCACGCCATTTTTTCCACGGATGAAGCGATCCTGAAATCCGTCATCGCCTTGAGCGAAAAATACAACGTCATGCGACGGTTGCACGTCGGCGAGACACGGAAGGAACGCTTTGACATCCAGCAGAAGACCGGCAAATTGCCCATCGAGTACCTGGACAGCATCGGCTTTTTGGACGGGAAAACGCTGCTCGTGCACTGCATCTGGCTGACCAAGGGAGAGATCCGGCTCATCGCGAGGAGCAAGACAAAGGTGAGCCATAATCCCATCTCGAACATGAAGCTCGCCTCCGGCGGCGTCATGCCGCTCGTGGAGATGATGCAGGAAGGCGTTGTTGTTGGCTTGGGCACGGATTCCGTGGTGAGCAACAACAACCTTGACCTCTTCGAGGAGCTGAAGGTGACGCCATTGCTGCACAAGCAGCATCGCTGGGATCCGAAGGTGATCACGCCGCAGGATGTGCTCGACATGGCGACGATCAATGGCGCGCGGTGCCTCGGATTTGACGATGTCGGCAGCATCGAACCGGGCAAGAAGGCGGATATTATTATGATCGATCTCGCGCCGCACCTGCTGCCCGCGACGACAAAGAATATCATCTCGAATATCGTCTATTCGGCGAACGGGAATGATGTGTGCGATAGTGTGATTGATGGGAAGATGGTGATGAGAAAAAAAGTAATCAGTCCTGATCAGGTTAGGGCATAGTATTCAACGACGTTCTGTTTTGCCCGAGGTTTCAGGCCATCCAAGACTCCAGCGTAAACATTTTTTTGGGTGGTGTGAGCCATCTCCCAAACTAAGACTCTTTTCTTGTTGTAAGCTCTATCAAGACATTAAAACTTCGTTGTAGGTCTTTCTCTTTTACAATGATCAAGTGCTCTGAATGGCAGATCATAGAGTCGATAATGCTTATATTATTAGCTGCCAATTCATTTGATAACAGGGCAAAAACTCCCGGTGTTTTAGTGATGTCCACATTGTACGTTATGGTTATCTCTCCAAGATTTTTCTCCATATCCACAATCTCTTTTTTATCAAATATCTTTTCCGCTTCTTCTGATGTCTTTTCATCAATGATTATCTTGATATATTTGTTGACCTCAAAAATCCGCAACGTATCTCCACCCTGGAAATCAATCTTTTGATAGAGGTTCGCCAATTTATTCCTGACTGTTTCATTTTTCTTGAGAAGAACGGACGCTAATTTAGTCCTCGTGAGAAGTTTGGCTTTCATGAGGAGTTTATAGATCTCCGGCAGATATTCCTTCTCTTTCATATCAATATGGTATCTGCGAATAGCGCTAATGACCGCATTGAGCGAACAGTTGAGACCAAGGTCTTTGATTATTCTCTTGGCGAGTGCTCTGCCGTTGATCAGTCCATCTGCTAAATCCTTTTTGATAGTGATATGATTATCCAAGTACCGCCAGACTTCCCTGTTTATATTTTTCATATTTCATTAAAATATTTCAATATTTATAAATTTATCTAAAATTTGTCACATGATTTAAGTAGAAAATCGCAATACCGGACAGTATGGACAAACCTGATGGTGATGGCGGTAAAGAGTGTTGGACTGATGTTTATGATAGAATCAAGGCCAAAATCAGGAAACATGAATTTGAAGTTACCATTGAAGGCGAAGGAAACTTTCTTATCTTTCAAGATGGGGAAAGAGAAGATGTCCCCTTCTCGCTGAACTATCTGGTACGGGGCGGGTTGATCTGGCAGATCCAGGAGGGAGCGATCACCTATGCTACAGAACCAACTCCAGAAATGCTTGAGGGATTACTTCCAGACCATGTGGTTGGCAGAGTCATGCTCGGCGACCATGCGGGAAGGAATGGATATGGGGATCCTTATCCTTGCCGGAGAAGAGAGTTTCGGGAAGCCCGATGTCATCAGCTAGAGAAAGGAAGGTTGGAATATACAATAAGAGGGACAGTCGATGAAGAGGAGTATGAACTGCCAAGATTCTTAAAAGAGAATGTTCCCCGCACCGACAAAGTTTTTTATCCGCTGCTTAATCATTTTCATGTGACCTATAATGATACGGATATCTCTTTGGTCGATCTCATACTCGCCCCTCATGATTACAAAGACTGGGTCAAACACTGTCTGGGGACGGGAGATGGTCTGGGGAGATACCGTTGGTGGTAAGTGACGCCAGAAGGAGTGACAAAATGCTTCGGTTAACGATACTATTGGATGGGGAATATAAACACCATGTGCCTCCAAGTTTGGATACGCTGGGAAAAGTTGGAACTCTCATGGGGGGGGACCTTTGAAAGCCTAGAAGAAATCGCTAATGAAATAGATTGCTGGGGATGGAAAAGACAGGATCCGAAAGAGTGGCCAGGCTATCACCGCTATGACTGGCATCACCCTACCCTCTGCGAGTCATTGTTTATACCTGATGAGGTCAAGGTCAAACTAGCAGATTTCCCGTATGTCAAGAGATGGCCGGTTGTATATCACAACCTTAATCATGGCGGGATTTATGACATAGCGAATATTGAAGTGTTAATTATGGAGTAATGAAACAATAAAAAGATTTATAAAGTTTATGACTAATCAAGTAATCAATCTGGGGGTACAAATAATGACCGCAATCTTTGAACACTGTTGTATATGTAATGAAACAGAGCATAACGATCATTGGTGGGATTAAAATGGCGCTTGAAATATCACTTGAATTAAAAACTAGATATATGTTCGCATTGGAAAGTGTTGCTCGTGAAGTTGCAGGGAAGGTTTCAAGTTATAAAGGTCCTATCCATGACATAGGACACATACGGGGTCATGAAGAATCAAATATAGACCGGTTAGCATATGAATGGATGCTGGGCGCGCTAGAGGAACATTTAGGCCGGTTTCCAGAGGATCAAAGATTCAAGGGAAAATACTTGTTCGAGCTACATGAACTTCAAGATGTGGAATCAGGCGTACCGCACGAAGAGACCAAAAGAAGGGTCTTGAGAATAGATGAAATAGACGGGACTACAAACATAAAAAGAGCTAAATCATCCACTTTTGACTATTGCCCTTCCGCAACTATTTCTATAGCATTGTGCGAAGATGAAACAATGGGTTCAACGATTATCGGGACTGTTTATGATATGCTTCATGATGATGTCTTTTCTGGAATGCGCGTTGATGGTGGTTATGTAGCATTCCATAACCGGCGTTTACTCGACCGGGGAGATTTTGAAGAAAAGAGGGGTGATACAAGTACAAGGATAATGGTTGTCGGCTATTCAAATAGAGAAAGAATAAGGAAAGGGGAACTGGAGCAGGCGATCTTGGATGCAGACAGCACAAAAAAAGACTTTAGGGTGTATGACGGTTCTCGCTCAACAACAATTGACATCATAAACATCTTAAGGAACCAGTTTGATGCTTATATAGACCCCAGAGCGCATTGGCCGGAAAGCGGAGCCATGTTATACCCATACGATATCGCTGGTGTCATCCCTATAGCTTATGGTTGTGGCTTAGAGATTTCAGATATCTATGGAAACCCGATAGAAAAATACAGCGGGAGTCAACCATTAACGATCATAGTGGCTAGAAAAGGCTTGAAAGACCGGTTTGTAAATATATTAAGACCTTTAGTGGGGTCAACTGGATAACATAAAAGAAAGGATGAGTGATACTGTTAAAGTTATCAAAAAGGTAAAAACAACATGACCACGAAAATCATCGTCGGCGGATTGGTCGTAAAGGACGGGTTCGACAAGCGAGGGCGCCATGCGATAACATGGCAAACCAGTCCACTAAAACCGAAAGATATATAAACTAAAGTTAATATCTATTAACTATGGTAAACATATATAAACTAAAGTTAACAAACCTACAGCAAGAGATCTTACGATTGCTGTTCGTGAAGGCAGGCACGTCATTGAATCAGAGGCAAATCGCAAATTTCTTAGGGGTATCTCCGCCAGCGGTGATGAAAGCTTTGCCGGATCTGGGGGAAGAGAACCTGATAAAAATAAGACAGGATAAGGAAACAAACAGGTGGTCAATAGAATCGAACAGGGATAATCATAAGGTGATGCAGTTAAAAAGGACAGACAACCTAAAGTTGATATACGAGACTGGATTGGCAGACTTTCTTGAGAAAGAGTTTGCCGGGGCGACAATAATCCTGTTCGGAAGCTATTCACGGGGAGAAGACATAATCAATTCAGATATAGACATTGCCGTTATAGGGAGAAAAGAAAAACAAGTGGATTTGATAAGGTATGAGGGGGAATTGGAAAGAAAAATAAACATAAATTTTTATGATTCATTCAAGAACATCCACAAACAGTTAAAAGAGAATTTATGCAATGGCATCGTGCTTGTAGGTGGGACTGAATTATGAAAGGAATAAAACAATTTGATGAGTTCATAAAAGAAAACATCGTCAAAAAACAAAGCATAGACAGGTCAAGAGCTGAATTCCTAATCAAAGAATCTGAAAACAGTTATGCTCATTTATTAGAGATGGCAGAAAAGATTAGATTAAGCGATACCAACGCGAATATGTTCGTAAAATCATGCTATGACATCTTGATGGAGATGATACGGGCAAAAATGCTGCTTGAGGGATACAATGCATCTGGTTTTGGAGCTCACGAAGCTGAAGTATCGTACCTGAGAATTCTTGGCTTTGATGAAAGAGATGTGCAATTTGCCGACCAGATACGATTCTTCAGGAATGGCATGCTTTATTACGGAACAATACTGGATAAGATCTATGCAGAAAAAGTCATAGACTTCACCAAGAGAAAGTATGCAAGACTTAAAGAGATGATGTTTGTTTAACGGAGAAAACATGACCACGAAAATCATCGTCGGCGGCCTCATCGTGAAGGACGGCAAGTTCGTCATGGTGAAGGAGAAGAAAGCAGGCATCGCCGGCCTGTGGAACCTGACGCTCGGCCACCTTGAAGGCAATGAGACCATCCTCGACGGAGCAAAGCGGGAGATGGAAGAGGAAAGCGGTCTCCAAGTGAAACTGGACGCTTTTCTTGGCGTGTATCAGCACCCGCACCGGCCTCCAGAAAACGCGAACGTGATCAAGATGATCTTTCTGGCATCCGTGGTTAGTGGTGAGCTGCACTGCCCGCCAGATCTGCTCGACGTGCGATGGATCTCGTTCGGGGAGTTCAAGAAAATGCCGCTCGCTGAGCAGCGCGATGGCGAGGCGAACCAGATGATCATCGCGGATTATCTTGCAGGGAAACGGTATCCGATAGGTTTGATGCAGCACTATGGATAGAATGAGTGGACTATGCAACGAGAATATTCCTTAGACACATTGGTCACCGCACGACATGAAATCGCTGAAGGCGAGAGACGAAGAATTTCTCGATATACTCGGAGGGGCGTTAGCCGGATGCTTGGGCGCGATCATCAGGACCGGCAAACATACTTCCGTACGTTGACGGAAGCCGCAGAAATCCTTTTTCATCATGCTGACCCGATTGTCCGCCATGAAGCTGCCTTTGTGCTTGGTGAGATGCGGTATCGAAGCGATATAGAACGGACCGTGGCTATCCGCTCGCTACGGATGGCATGGCGGCAGGATCCGAGCATTGTCGCCAAGCATGAGGTCATTGAGGCATTGGGTGGCATGTGCGGCAATGCTGCAATCGGTGCAGCGGCAGATATGGTAGGGATACTCTATTTCTCTTCCAAGTACCCGCCGGAACTACATAGATACCATCCCGATGTTGTCGCGACAGCAAGAGAAGCGTACGGCAACCTCGTTGGCTACTTACGAAAAAGAAGAGGATGCGAAGAAATTATTCGAGAGCTTGAGGTGTGGCGAACAACTGGCGGAGAAAAACGCAAGGTGGAAAAACGAGCCTAAGCCCATGCTGACGGGATTACAATCGCCCAGCAAGCTTCCCTAAGTCCTCGATGAATTTGCCGGTGGTCCTCATGACAAGCTCAAGCTCATACCTGGCCCCTCCGAGATCCCCGCTGGCCGACCGCTCCGGATCGACTTTCGATAGGAGGATCTGTGCCCATCGCTCATCGTGATTGCGGGAGAAATAGCTTACGTCCGAAGCGAGCTTCGGATCCAGCTGCTGAAATTTTTCCCAATCTGGTCCGGAAAGCTCGCGTTCATCGACCTTGAATTTGAGGATCTCCTTTGCGACCCGTTCGGCAAGCTTGCGAAGGTCCTCTAGCGTAAAGTTTTTCCCCAATCCATCGTTGACGACGCGATAGATGCGCTGGCAGCTCTTTTGCAGGTCAAGGAGTCTTTGTTTCAGGGCCATAGGGGTTTCGACTCACTCAGTGTATATAAACTTTTTCTTCAGTAACTCTGGGATAGCCTCAGCGAGTAGTCGTCCACAGCAATTCAAGCATGGTTTTCACCGTGTTTACTATTGAGGCGTCCTCGATGATCAGCCCTCTCGGCTCTTCCTTGACGAATGTCAGGAACGAGACCTTGTTGCCGTAGGCATACACGCCTGTCGTCAGTTTTCCGCAATCAAGCATCTTCGTCTCCCGAAGTTCCCGCTTGTCCTTCCGTTTCATCTCTTGGGCGTATCTCGACTTTCCGAACAGGAGCCGTATCCGTATGCCTGCTTTTACTCTCCGCATAATATGGTGGGGAAAATAAAAGCCGATGATGGCGTCCAGCTCTTCGCTGCCGATTCCGACGATGTCTTTACCGGTATTGATCCAGTCGTCCATGATGGATTTGAGTCCTTCCTTGCCATCGTATACCTCGACGCGAGGGTGCTCAAGCACGCTCTCCTTCATCTTCTCCAGCATCGGCAGGACCTTGGCGAACCGCTCTTCTTTCTCCTTGATCATGCGATGGATCGCCCGAGGATCCGCCGCCTGGAAGTACTTGACGCCGGATTTGATGACATGGGAGACAAGCCCCTTGTCCATCAAGGCATCGAGCAGATGGTATACCGTGATGCGGTTCAGCCGCGCCTGCTTCGCGATAGACATGGCGCCCTGTGTCCCGCGGAGGAGCAGGGCGAGGTAGACCTCGATCTCCTTGTCTGACAGGTGCAGCTCCTTCAGCGCCTGCTTTATCTCGTCGTGGGGCATGGGTCGTCTCCTATTTAAATATTGTTGTACGTTTTGTACAACAAAAGTTTATATAAACCTTTGGTCTCACTAGAAGGTAACAAATGAAGAAAAAAGGAGGAGACCATGACAAAAACACTCGACGTATTGGTCGTAGACGACAGGGAAGAGAACTGGCAGGCAGCGAAACACTATTTCAGCACAAGACCTGACGTCAGGCCCGATTTCGCCACGACGTATGCAGAAGGATTGCAGAAAGTCCGTGGAGGGGCCTATAACGTCTGCATATTCGACCTTGAACTGCCAAGGACAGAAGGAGCCGAACCTGAAAGGTTAGGTCTCGAGCTTGCTCGGGAAGCGACAAGATATTCCTTGCTGCCATGGGCGGTGATGACCGCAGGAATCTTTCACCATCATCAATGCGAGGCTGCGTTTGTAACCTATTCATGGGATAGGATACAGGATCCGAATAGTCAACTGAGGAATATAGTGAAAATCCCGAAGACCGATCCGAGAGCATGGCAGACGGTATATGAACGGTTGACCGCTTCAGAGATGCTTATCGGCGCAATGGATCGATACCGCAGATTCGTCGGAAAACCGATGAGCCTGGAAACGACCAGATTATTCGTTCCGGGATACGAAGAGCGATAAGGTACAGCATAATACCAAAAAAGGAGACAAAAATGACAACTACAGCGACGACATTGGAAGCGAAGATACAGGAGATGGAAGTAAAGATGCCAGGCGTGAGCAAGATGCTCCAGAAGAAGGCTTTTGGCCTTGCCCCTCATTATAGGACTTCATGGCCGACAGATGTTGCCTATGCGGAAACAGAGAATTATAAGGTTGTGGCAGCCAAATGGACGGAACATGCATGGTCGAAGCTTGGTGGTGGTGTCCAATGGAATGGCTTTTGTGAGGTATACTCCCGATTGAAAGGAAGCGAAGGCGGTTTCCTTATAGATGACCCAATACGGACAACTATCCGTGACCAGTATGACGCACAAAAAGACAAGCCTGAACTCTGGGGGCACACCTTTGTTTGCATCCAGCATTTAGAAGGAGACAAGGTCCGGGTGGCATGGGCGGATAAAGATGGCCGAGAAGGTCCGGCTTATGAAGTAAAAGAATTCGGCAACCAGCGGATTACGTACCTCTAATCTTTTTATTTCTTTTTATTGGTATAATCATATTAAAGAAGTTTCGTAAACTCTTCTCTCGTCAATCCTGCTTGCTTGATGATAGCGAGCAGTGTTCCTTTCGCTATCTCTGGATGGTTAGGAATGGTAAGCCTACGGTGCGGCTCTTCTATCTGCCGAAGAATTATGTGGCTCCCCGTCTGATGATCTATCGCATACCCGACCTTCAAGAACGCCTTGACAAGCGCTTTACCAGAGATGACCGGCAATTTAGGCACGTATTTCAACTACCTCTTCTTCTATAGATGGCGGTACAGGTTCCCCATGCTTTTGCAGGCTCTCTACATAGCCAGCAATCGCGTCCTTGATGTTCTTTACCGCTTCCGCCCGTGTTTTCCCTTGGGATACGCATCCGGGCAATGAGGGACACTCTACCACAAACATGCCATCCTCATCCTGCGCTATAATGATCCGGTATTTCATGGATTTCATTATGGCGTCTAGGGCAAGCTCGTTTAAATATTTTTGGGAGAAATGCGCGTTTTCCATCGTCTAAAAAGCACCCATGACTTTCAGCACAAGCCATATGGCCAAGACTGACCAGGAGAAGTAAAACAGGATTTGCCAAAATGATATTTCTCGTTTGACGATGATCTCTTTTTTCATAGCGGGTAAGATGCATCTGTCCTTTATATGCCTTTCTCCATAATTTCCGGAAGATTTCCGGCGTTGGACGTCGAAGCAAGAAGATTTTCCGCTTATTTGCTTTCCAGCCGCAGCTTCTTCATCACCAGCGTCCCGCAACACGCGCTCTCCATCTTTTTCTCCGCGTCCTCAATCACGATCCGTTTCCTGAAGATCGACCCATCGAGCGCAAAGGTCTCATACTCGCCGCCTTCACCCGCCACATTCATGCCAAATTGTTTTTGCAGGAGCAATAAATCATCATAGCATCGCTGGTCGATCTTCCGTCCAAGCCATTTTTCCGATAATCCTTCAGCGGCGACGTGCTGGATGATGATCTCGAAACCGCATTCGATCATCTCACGCAATATCCTGTCCTGATCCTTGTGCCATAACGGCGCGAACGTTTTTAGTTTTAACTCCTCGCATACGCGGTTCACGCGCTCCTGTTGATAGTCTGAAGCCAACGCGCCGACAATGACCGCTTCTATCTTGTATGCATCCTTCGCCTTCTGCAGCGCAGCCTTCAGGTCATCAAGCTCCTTCTCTTTTTCACCCGAGGTCGCTTGGGCCACAAGAGGGAGGCCAAGCGCCTCGGCCTGGAGCTTGACATACTGGATATTTGGCGTGTGGAACATCCACGAGTCCGCGCGCAAGGGCATCAGGCTGACAAGGCAACGGACATCCCAGCCTTGCTGGACTGCCCAATACAAGGCGAATGTGCTGTCTTTCCCGCCGCTGAAGAGAATGGTGGTGCGCATAGAAGTACGGGTAATCGTACTGTTTATATTATTTATGGATGCGGCGCAGATTCCCCGCGCTGCTCGTTTCGTTCATCCTCCTTACCCATGAGGAGGATGAACGAAACGAGCGAAAGAAGAAACGAGTGGAAAAAAGATGGCAGAAACGTCAGCAGCGCAAACAAAGTTTACCCGATATAGCTCACTTCCCTGCCCTGTCCAGCAGGCCGTCCTGCGGTGAGCTGGTCCGTGCGCTTGATGATCTCTTCTTCAATCTCCTTGATCTCCTTGTTCAACCCTTTCAGGTTCAGGCGCAGCCCAAGTTTCTTGTCGAGGATCTTGAGTACTTCCTGGCTGCCCTTCATGCCGAGATATAATGGATGCCCGTAGGTTTCCGCCAGCAGGCACACGGCCTCTATGCCACGGTCTGTCGCCAGGCCAGTGAGCAGGCCGGTCACGCCGACGATAGGGCCCACCACGCCATAGAGCTTGTCATTCGCCCTGACGCCGCGCTTGTAACGGTCGACGATCCGCTTGCTATTACCGGTGCAGTACACCTTCGGCCGCTCGGGCACAGTGGGCAGGCCG
>JGI1358J11329_10003963_pt1 | contig 10814 bp, 12 predicted proteins | sample Subgroupgradi54m_FD_11329 | JGI IMG/M metagenome (IMG submission 11329)
TAAAATATTCCAGAATAACGAATGGTTGGCATGCCCGCCGCCGTTATTGCGAACAGCGGTACGGATTTCTTCTGGAACAGCATTCAAATCGGAAATGAGGGCTTCGACCGTTTTGGCCTCAAGATGAGGTTTTCCTTCGAGGGCTTTGTTGAGATTCGTCACATAGGTTTGATGATGTTTGGTAGTGTGAATTTCCATTGTTTGCGCGTCGATATGCGGCTCGAGGGCGGTGTAATCGTAGGGTAGTTTGGGAAGGGTGTGTGCCATGGTTTCTCCTTTTTTAAAATTATTTTATTTTTTTCACAGCCTCTAGGGCAGTTGCGTAATTTGGTTCCGTGGTTACTTCCTTGACCAATTCAACGTATTGAACCACTCCTTTTGAATCAACCACAAAAACTCCTCTGGCCAGAAGTCTTAATCCTTTGATCAACATGCCATACGCCGTCCCGAAAGCAGCGTCGCGATGATCGGATAATGTTTTCACCTGATTAACGCCGGCAGCAACGCACCATCTTTTCTGGGCAAAAGGCAAATCCATGCTGACCGCGAGAATCATTACATCGGTTCCACATTTTGCGGCTTCGGTGTTGAATTTTTTCGTTTGCGTGTCGCAAACCGCCGTGTCCAAAGAAGGAACGACGGAAATGATTAACTTTTTTCCTTTAAACGAAGATAGTTTAACTTCGGATAGATCATTAGCCACCAACGTACAATCCGGCGCCGATTGACCAACTTTTATTTCATCACCCAGAAGTGTTAAAGGGTTTCCTTTCATGGTGGTGACACCAGCACGTTCTTTCATCGAAAAAACTCCTTTCTTATATGAAACTCGAAATCCGAAATGATATCAAAATCCGAATAACAAAATGTTCAAAACAAGATGGTTTCAGTCATTTATATTTAGGTAATTTATATTTGTTTCGAGTTTCGTGCTTCGGATTTCGGATTTAACAATAGATGCGATGCTATTATTTCTGCGGTGCTTCCAAGACATATCGATACACGGTCGCTGCTAAGATGCCGCCAACAACCGGACCTAACCAATAAAGCCAAATATTCTCAAGGCCCCCACCTAATAACGCCGGCCCCAAATACCGCGCCGGATTCATCGCGGCTCCGGTGATGGGGCCGCCCATCAAAATATCTAAAGTCACAGCCAAACCAATAAATAATCCCCCCACTTTCGGGGCTCCATGATAAACGCCGGTTCCATACACGACAAAGACGTGCCGGAGTAACCCCCTGACCCAGCGCCGGAGTTCCCATTCCAATGGATTGCAAAATCGTTGCGGGAAAAATAATTTTAATCAAAAAAGCCGCGCTAATAGCGCCTAAACATTGCGCCATCACATAACCGATGGCATTTAGAAGATCAATTTTTCCGGCTGTCAATAAACCGATCGTGACCGCGGGATTCAAATGTCCACCGCTGATCGCCGCGGTTGCGCTCACCATCACCGCGATCGTCAACCCATGCGCCAAGGCAATCCCCACGAGCCCCGACTGCCCGTGGATTAAGGCATTACTGGCAATGGCCCCAACCCCAATAAAGATTAAGGCGAATGTCCCGATAAACTCGGCAATCCATGCTTGAGTCTTCATTAAGATTCCCCTTTAAAAATTTTGTTGTGATGAGAATAATTTCGAAAGCGTAATTCATATTACAATGTTTCAATCATTTGTCAACTGCATTATCTAAGCATTTTACTTAAAAAATTTTATTGCAGTTTCTTGTCGAAAAATGGGATTGTGTTATACTCATTTCGTATCTTATTGCAAAAGGAGATCTCATGTTTACCTATAAAACAACCATTAAACTCCACGAAACCGATGCCGCCGGTCTTCTTTTTTTCAGCAATCAATTTAAACTTATGCACGACGCCTATGAAGCGCTTCTTGAATCGTGGGGATTTGGGTTCGCGGTTTTACTTTTAAAGAAGGATTATTTTTTACCCATCGTGCACGCGGAATCGGATTTCAAAGCCCCTCTTTTCGTCGGAGACCGCATCACGATTGAAGTTAAGATCGCGAAGATTGGCAATAGTTCCTTTACTTTTTCGTATACGCTGTGTGATCAAAATAAAAAGGTCGTTGGCACGGGCAAAACAGTTCACGTCACCGTTGACAAAAAAAGCCGCACCAAAATACCTCTTCCTCCCGATATGCGCACGACACTCAAAAAATTCGCTTAAGTTTATTTTCTTTTTCCTGAATCAACGCAATGAAATGTCTTCGGTTCTCTTTTATGTCCAGGCTGGAAAGCTGCTTCGGCCAGTCATAAAACGCGATGGGAATTTTGAAACGCGCTAATTTCTTTTCTAGAAGTTTCACCAAAACATCTTCAGAAAGTTTCGCACCCTCACGAATTTTAACAAACCCCACCGGACAAAAACCGAATTCTTCGTTTTCAACCCCCATCACGAGCGCTTTTTCAACATCTTCCAGATCATAAAGGCTTCGTTCAATCTCCTCAGGCTGAATGTTTTCACCACCGGAGATAAACATATTGTCTTTTCGTCCGGTCACGTGAAGATTTCCATCCGCATCCACTGCCCCTAAATCCCCGGTCTTAAACCAGCCGTCTTCGGTCAGCGGCAAAAAAATCTTTCTATTTTTAAAATATCCTTTAAAAAGGGTTTTCCCTCTCACCCCTATTTCACCATCTTCGAAAATTTTGAGTTCACGGTGGTTTAAAACTTTTAGATTAGAATTTATCCCAAAATTGTCACCCCCGAATGTTTTTGTCGGGGGTCTAGTTATAGCTTCGTCTGGATTCCCGACAGAGGCATTCGGGAATGACATCCTTGTTGTGGCGACCTGCGAGGCCATTTCCGTCAAGCCGTAGGTTAAATAAATGGGCAAATGATTCTGCAGGGCATTCGTCAGTAGTAACCGAGGAACACCGCTTCCTCCCAAGAGGATCGCCTTTAACGTTGATAATTTTTTTAAAGAATTTTTATCCTTTAGAATACGATACAATTGCGTGGCGACCAGTGAAACATGCGTGATTTTATCCGCTTTTGCGGATTCCGTCCCATATTTTTCAATGGCTGCTTGAATGTCTTCTTCTTGATTTGGAATCACGACCGCAGCGCCGGACAAAATGGCCCGAAACAAAATTCCTAATCCTCCGACGTGATAGAGCGGAAGTGACAAAAGCCAGCGGTCGCCGGGCAAAAGAGAAATGTTTTGGTTAGAACCCAGCGCGTTAAAATAGTGATTGCCGTAGGTATGTAAAACCGCTTTAGGTTCATGGCTGGTGCCGGAGGTAAAGATTAATGTCGCTTCTTGATCGAGGTCAATCCACGAGGGATCGCTGAAAGAAGAATCGCGAATATCAAAATTGATCATTTCTTCCAAACTGAATTTTTTTAAAGTGATTTTGGCAATCGACAAAATTTTATGAGAAGAACTAAAAATGAACCGGGCGGTCACATTTGAGACTTGCTCGCATAAATTTTGAACAGGCAAACGCGTACTCAAAAGGCACGCGAGGGCCCCCATCCGCCACAACGCCAGGAGCACAATCACATATTCGACGCTGTTGGGAGAAACGATCGCCACTTTATCCCCGGGCTGGACGCCGATTTTTTTCAAATGCTTAACCGTGGAACACACGTAAGCTTCCAGCTGGTTGTAGGTGATCGCCCGGGCGCTGAAAATGATGGCAGGCTGATCAGCAAACTTTAAGGCGGCTCCGCTGATAGGACAGAAAATTTTCGTCATATTCATAATCTCTAAATCTTTCGCTCTTTATCGGCTCTTCTTTCCGTCTCTGGCCTTTTCAATCTCTCCTTTTAATTGAATGGCTTGAGAATAGTTGCCGTTGACAGCAAGGACTTTCTGAAGGTCTTGAAGGGCGAGATCGAATTTCTTTTGCTGATAATAAAAGAGGGCTCGGTTCCAGTACGTCATCGGGTTATGGGGGTTTAACTCAAGGGAACGGTTGTAATCGGCGAGCGCCAATTCGGGGAGATCTCTCACGCTGTAAACGATCGCCCGGTTATCCAAGGCTATGGTATTGTCGGTATTAAAATTGAGCGATTGATTTAAGTCGGCCAAGGCCAGGTCGTATTGTTTAGAAAAAAGGTAAGCCGCACCGCGACTACTGTAAACGGAGGAAATGTATCGTCGGGGATTTCCCTCCAACGGAAGTTTTAAGGCGCGGGTATAGTCTTCAATGGCCTGCTGGTATTGGCCCATGCTTTTGTAAGAATTCCCTCGGTCTAAATAGGCCACGCCGCAAGAGGGATCGACTTCAATAGCTTTGGTATAGTTAGCAATCGCCAAGGGAAAATTATTTTGCTGATGAATCAAGCCTATATTCACGTAAGGATGGGCGTACCTGGGATTGACATTTAAGGCCTTATTAAAGTCAGCCAGCGCGAGATTGATCTTTCCTTTATCTTTATAAGCGAGACCTCGTTGATTGTAGGCTAACGCAGAGGTTGGTTCGTGTTTGATCACATGACTCCAAAAGGTAATCTCATTGCCCCAAATTTGACACTGATGGTAGGTTTTGAAAGAGAGCAGGAGAAAAAAAAGGCCTAAAAAACAAATTCCCCATTTTTTAAAAATTACGGCCTTTCCTTTTTCGGGAGCGTTGTTTTTCATCCGATCAAAATAAAATCCCGCCAGGATACAAATCCCTAAACTCGGAAGATACATGAAGCGGTCAGCGACAAGGCTCATGTCTATCCGGTCATCGTAACGCAGCAAAAAAAAAATCGATCCCAGGTAATAGAGGAAAGCAAAAATCAGAAACCGGTTGCGCCGAAAGACGATCAATAGGGTCACAAGCAAAACAAATAGGACGAAGGAAATGGCAAAGGGTGCATTGGTCAGTGTCACGGGTTTGGGCAATTGATACAGAGGCAGCAGGATGACCGGGGAAAAAAATTTCTGCAGATAAAACATAAATGTCCATATCCAAGTCAACGTGCTTTTATAAAGGCTGATCTCTATCCAGCGGGTATTGAGGTGATACGTGATCCAGACTATCGGAAAAATCAAAACGACGTGAGGAATTTTTTCTAGAAATATTTTGATTCCCCAGCGGCGATAAGAAAACCAGTCATACAGCAAAAAAATGAACGGAAGGCTCAAAGCCATGGGTTTTGACAAAACGCTTAAAAGTCCGAAAAGGATGGTGAGCCCATAGAGCCTCTTATCTTGGGATTGAACATAGCGAGCATACAGATTGAGGCTGAGAAGATAGAAAAAAGCATAGAGAACATCCTTGCGTTCCGTGACCCAGGCCACGGATTCAACGTGCATCGGATGAATACCAAACAAAAGAGCGGCCATCGCCGATGCCGCCATCGAGAGCCGACACTGTCGCGCAAACCAAAAAATGAGAGCGACAACAGCCAAATGCAGCAAGAGATTGTCGAGGTGATAAATCAAGGGCGAGTACTTGAAGAAATGATATTCAACGGCGAAGGAAAGGATGGGGAGTGGAACGTAGACTTTTTCAACTGTACTCTGGAATATCTCAACGATGTTCTGCGTTGCTAATGACCGCACGTTGTCGTTTTCCAAAAGGTTAACAGGGTCATCCCAGATGATAAAAGAATTGAAAAGAGATGGAAAAAAAGAAAAAAAAGTGATCGCAATAACGGCAATCAAAACCCAAACAACATTTGTCGAATTACTGCGTAACATGGGTTAATAAAGTAAAATCCAAATCCTTTTCTTTTAAAGGCCGAGGAGAAATGATAAAATTCCCTCGATCCATTTGAAGAGGCTCAATCAATAAATCTTTCGAAAAATATTTGTACGTATCCAACCCTACGGCCAAGCCTGCCTTGCCCTGCCTCGCCGGCAGGCGGGCGGCAGGCAGGCAATCAAAACTCGCTGCCCATTGAGCCAGCATCGATAGCCCGATTCCGCTTTCAAAAGCCGAACTGATGACGGCTTGAACCTTTAAGGCTTTCGCCCGCTGAATCCAGCAACGTGTTTTCTCAATTCCCCCGAGAATGGTGGGTTTCAGAATAAAAGCCTTTAATCCTTTCAAAGGCTGAAAATTTTTCGGATTCATTCCCGACAAGGATTCATCTAAGGCCACGGAGATTCCTGTCTCTTGGAAAAATTCTGTAACGCGCTGAAGTTCCGTCGAAATATTTTTGAACGGCTCCTCGATGTATTCAATGGAATTTTTTTTAAGGGCTTTGCCAAAACAAAGCGCCTCTTCAAATTTCCAAAACCGGTTGGCATCCAAGCGCAGCGTTCCTTGATTTTTCAAAATGGTTTGAACCCGGTAGACTTTTTTAATCTCACCAGAAATATTCTTTGCTCCCACCTTCAATTTAAAATTTTGAAAGCCCTTCTTCCGCATCCTCTGGGCTTCGGAAACGACATCTTCCATTGAACCTTCCAGCAAACCGATTACTGGAATATTCTTACTGTCACCCCCGAATGTTTCTGTCAGGGGTCCAGTTAGATTCCCGACTAAAGCATTCGGGAATGACAAATTGTGATTGGCCAATAAATTTAAAATAGCTGTCTCAAGACCAAATCGTACCGAAGGAAATAAGTGAGACAAATCATTGGGAATCTGTTTGTTTAGAATTTTCTTACCGAATGACATAATTTGCTGACGTGATTCTTCGAGGCTTTCTTGACTAAATCCCGGCAAAGGAGAAATTTCTCCGAAACCCGCGGCACCATTCGAAGAGGTCAAACGGATAATCAATCCTTTCCGCTTCGAAATCAGATTTCCTTTGAGTGAAAAGGTTTTTGAAAACGGCAAGTCAAAAACGTAGATATCGAATCCAGTTATTTTCACACATCCATCCTAAAGAAAATAAAATGCTGTACAAAAAAAGCAGCCCGCCGGTGTTGGCCAGGGCAGCGTTGAGCGATGGCCCGTCGGTTTTCGTGAAAACACTGTGAACGACCGGGATAGCGGCAAAGACGACCAGGACCGCAATCAATGAATTTTGATAATCCTGGGTCACGGCATACACCAAAATCGGCGTCAAGCAGGCGCACAGAACGCTGAATAAATATTCACACCGGGCAAATTCCAACCCAAAGCGCACCGCCAAAGTTTTTTTCCCGGCTTTTCGATCGCCTTCTCTATCTCTTAAATTATTGACGCACAGAATCGCGGTTGAAAAAAATCCCGGTCCCAATCCGGCTAAGACAACCGCTGGATTGATTTCAAAGGATTGAACATAATAAGTTCCGGCCACAGCCACCGGTCCGAAAAAGATCAAAACAAAAATTTCTCCCAAACCCACATACGCAAGCGGCCGCGGCCCGGCGGTATAAAGAATTCCGGAAAGGATCGAACAAATTCCAATGATCGCAATCGGCCAGCCGGCTCGTTCAATTAACCACGCGCAAGCCAAAGCCGATAAAAAAAAAGCAAAAACAAAGGCCGCCCGGATGGTGGAGGGTTTGACCAGCTTGGCTTGAGTCACGCGAATCGGGCCAATTCGATCGATTTGATCCGCGCCTTTTTTATAATCAAAATAATCATTGGCCAAGTTGGTCCCAATCTGAATCATGATCGCCCCAAAAAGCGCCACCAGTGCCGACGGAAAATGCCCAAGACCGTCGCGATACGCCATCGCCGTCCCAATCATAACCGGCGCCACCGCCGCGCAAAGGGTTTTAGGCCGAATGGCTAGGAGACAGATTTTGAAAGGGGGGATACAAGGTTGCTTCAATATAGTCAGTAGGTTCTTCATAATTATAATACTTCCACTTTTCAATTTTTCTTCTTAGTGTAACCTTTGTTTTCTTTTGGATGATATTACTAAAGTTATTCAAAACTCTCGCATGCATAGAAATTTTAATGATGCCTTTCTTTTTTAATTCCTGAATGAGCATCTCAAACATCTCAGAAAACCCACCTTTTCCTTTGTAGGTAGGAAGAATAGCTACTGATTCAATATAATATCTAGAGGCATCTTCGTGGATTAATGAGTCATCCTCTTCTAAATCTTTTCTTGCGACGTTATGAGGAACTGCCAAAAGATAGCCTACTGTTATCCCATCGTTTTTCAATATAATACGGACATTATTTTCATTTTTAAGTATTTCGCTAAAATATTCTTTTGCATCACCCTGTTCCCATCCTGCAGGAAAAGAATCCCGATCAATGCGAACAATATCATCAACGAGATTTTCATTAACCCCATGCACAACTTTTATCTTGAACATTGATTATCCTTTTTTGAATAAACATCGGAAAATTGTTCTTCCTCGTCATCACACTGGTTATATGTCTCCCATGCTTCATAAGAGAGCGCTGCCAAAGTAATACAAAATATTATTCTCGCCCCTAACCAAAACCTTATCGATGGTGTACAAGGCAATTTTTCACATCCGAGCAATATTAACCAAAAAAACATTGCTATGCTTATATTTGCATAGGCTTCATAGGGGTACCAGAAATCATCTTCAATGAAATGTTTATATACATCCATACCTTTATCATTATTCTTAATCGCTATAAATTTATTCTTTATGCTTTCTTTATCTGTCTTTCGATCAATAAGATCAAAAATGAAATGTTGAATACAGCATGGTGCCTAACAATGTAGAAAAAGAATAACCAGCCAATATTAAAATGGCTATATATTTATCTGGCAAGAGTGACAATATATTTGGGTAAGCAGTATTTTTCAAAAATAATAGTATTTCCACCAAGAATAATAAACCCGGGAAAGTATGCGATATAAGATAACGATACATCTCTTTTAAATTAAAATTCATAATATTTCTCCTTGAGTTTCCATTTACCCAATTACAAAACCCTCTTCGGCGCAACCAGCCAAAGGATTATGTATAGTAAGATTCCAACGCCACCCAGAAAAGTTAGCACGACAAAAATGATCCTAAAGATGACGGGATCGATTTCGAAGAATTCTCCTAATCCCCCACACACGCCTGCGATTTTGCGATCCTGATTGGATAGAGAAAATCTTTTGTTCGTTGAGATTTGTACCGTTTCAGCGTTATTCATTGGGACGATCACCCACATGATTAGATAAACCAAAATACCCATGCCGCCCAAAAGAACGATCACAAGAAATAAAATACGGAAGAAGACCGAATCCATCTGAAAATATTCTCCCAGCCCGCCGCAAACGCCGGCAATTTTATGATCTGTTTTGGATCGATATAGTTTTCTCATGAGGGTTCTGTGCTTTAAGGCCGTCGAGGAAATTTCGAGAAGTCGGGTTTGCGTTTTTCGAGGAAGGCGTTGCGGCCTTCCTGGCCTTCTTCGGTCATATAAAAAAGCATCGTGGCGTTGCCGGCCAGCTCCTGCAAACCTGCTTGCCCATCGCAATCGGCGTTCAAGGCGGCTTTCAAACAACGGATCGCCATTGGAGAATTACTCAAAATTTCTTTGCACCAGCGAATCGTTTCATGTTCTAACTTTTTATAGGGAACAACCGTGTTGATCAATCCCATTTCGAGCGCCTGCTTCGCATTATACTGACGACATAAAAACCAAATCTCGCGGGCTTTCTTCTGCCCAACGATCCGTGCCATGTAACTCGCGCCGTAACCGCCGTCGAAGGAACCGACCTTTGGGCCGGTCTGGCCAAAGATCGCGTTGTCCGCGGCAATCGTTAAATCACACAGAAGATGAAGAATATGCCCGCCGCCAATGGCGAAACCAGCGACCATCGCGATGATGGGTTTCGGGCAGGTGCGGATCTGGCGCTGAAAATCCAAAACATTCAAACGATTAACTCCTTTAAAATCTTTATAGCCAGCGTCTCCCCGAATTTTTTGATCTCCACCGGAGCAGAACGCTTCTTTCCCCTCACCGGTTAAAATGACGACGCCGATCTTCTCATCATCCCGCGCGTCGTTTAAGGCCCGCGACATTTCAACAACGGTGAGCGGCCGAAAAGCATTTCTGACCCGCGGACGATTGATCGTGATCTTCGCGATCCCTTCGGCTTTGTGATATTTGATGTCTTCGAATTTTATGGCTTCGTGCCAATGAATATTTTTTTTCATATTGATTTAATCCTTTTCTGAAAATCCATGTGAATACGATAATTTTCTTCTCGATTGATTTTGACTTCGATGATGGCGGATTTTTTCCCCGTACAACGTTTCTGATAATGATGGATAAATTCTGAAGCGGATTTGGGAGAACAATAATTTAAACCAAATAATTTTGCTGCCTGTTCAAATTCCAACCCGTGTGGGGTTGCGAAATATTGTTCAAACACATCGGGGAACTGCGCAATGGGGAGAAACGAAAAAATCGCGCCGCCATCATTGTTCAAAACAACAATCACAATTGGCTGCGATAGTTTGGTCAACATACTTAAAGAATTTAAATCATGCAAAAATGCCAGATCTCCAATTAAAAGTGTAACTGGTTTGTTAAGCCCGACAGCAAAGCCGCAGGCGCTGGCGATGATGCCATCGATCCCGCTTGCCCCGCGGTTGGCGCCGATGGAAACCACCGGCCCGTCACTGGAAGCATACATATCCATATCGCGGATCGGCATACTGTTCGATAAAAAGAGTCCCGAGTCCTTTGGGATATATTTGGAAATCAATCGAGCAACAAGGGGTTCGCTTAAGGAATTTTCCCCTTGCAAAGATTTATTCAACGTTTTTTGAATTCGACTGGAAATTTTTTGTAATAAAGAAAGTTGGACTGAAGGTTTTTTTTGTTTGAGAAACGGCAGAGCGCTTTCACAGAACGATTGAATGCTGCATTGAAACCGGTCCGTCACCGTATGGTACGCATCGTTTCGAAGTGGGTGGTTTAGGGCCATGATATAGCGGGGCGGGCGGATGACTTCCAGGTACTGGTAAAATCGCCGGGA